>Ga0208643_1000455_pt1 | contig 27272 bp, 47 predicted proteins | sample VirMetDEL_Nov_12_FD_184516 | JGI IMG/M metagenome (GOLD analysis project Ga0208643, IMG submission 184516) | Aqueous microbial communities from the Delaware River and Bay under freshwater to marine salinity gradient to study organic matter... | ecosystem: Environmental > Aquatic > Marine >... | reverse complement strand
ACGCCTACAAAAAAAGAATAGAGAACGAGGCTTGTTTAATAGAAAATATACAATACCTGATTTCTAATTAGCACGATAACACAATTAAAAATATATATATAAAATGACCACTCAAGAACTTCAAATCTCAAGAAACGGACAATATTACGTAAGCGGTGACGTTACTTTTACGGCTGCTCAACAAGTAGCGTACTTAGTAGTAAACGAGGCTGCGGTATTCGCTAACCTTACAGACCTTGCAGACGTAGACCTAATAGCTCAAAGCAACATAAGCGGAGTAAGCCTTTCAGCTGGAGTAATTATAGCACCAAAAGGCGGCTCTTTTATTAAAAGAGTTAATATGACAAGCGGCTCTGTATTAGCTATCTTCGCATAATGTACGGCTATGGTTACCAATATAGCAACGTACTTATAGGAGGCAGTATAGCACCCTTATTATTTGCTGCGTTCAAAGAGAGAGTTATAGCCGATAGTGGCGTAGTGGAAAATAGTACTTGTGCTATTAGATTTTTAAATAAAATAATATTATGAGTTTATACGATGACGCAAGCCTTATAATGTACCCAAGCGGTTACAAAGAGGATAAAATATATAGTTTAAAGCCAACAGATGGAAGTGGCGATTTGACGTTTACAAGAGCAAGCACCGCAACAAGGGTGAATGCTGAAGGGTTGATAGAAACAAGCCCCGTTAATTTACTTACTTATTCAAATGACTTTAGTAATGCGGCTTGGTTAAAAGATAGGTGTACGTTGACATATGGTCAGAGTGGCTACGATGGTACTTCTAACGCTTGGTTAATGCAATCTACGGCAACCGCATTAAGTTCACGATGTTATCAAGTATTTAGCGGTAGCAATAACTTTAATCGGTCAGTATATGCAAAGAAAGGCACTTCTGATTATGTAGCAATATATACAACGTCGTCGGGTTATGCTTATTTTAACCTATCAAACGGTACAATTGGGACGCAGTCTAATAATATAAACGCTTCTATTTTAAGCGTTGGTGATGGGTGGTATAGGTGTAGCGTTACAATGTCAAGTATTTATGATAATCATTATATATTTGTAGCAAATAGCGACAATATTACAACTACAAATAGCGGTGATAACATCTACATCCAAGACGCACAACTAAACATCGGCACAACCGCTAAACCTTACTTTCCAACCACCGACCGTTTAAACGTTCCCCGAATAGACTACACTGGCGGTGGATGCGGCTCTTTACTTTTGGAACCTCAGAGAACAAATTTGATTACCTACTCGAGTGAATTTGACAATGCGGCGTGGACAAAGAGTAATTCAACAATTACGGCAAACAATACAACCTCACCCGATGGAACGCAAAACGCAGATAAGTTAACTGCTACTTCTACAAGTTGCGAAATAAGTATAGCTGGGTCATCTGTAGATGGATATTCTACTATATTTGCTAAAGCTGGTAATATAAGTAAAATTAGTTTGTATAGAGGTAATGTTTCTTTTGGAACGAATTTTGATTTATCTAACGGAACTATCACTTCGGGACAAGGAACTATTCAAGATTATGGAGATGGATGGTATCGGGTCGGTGTTAAACTTGACGCAAATAGGGGTATAAATCCATACATAACAAATATAACTAACGGTGACTATATCTACATCTACGGCGCACAATTAGAAGCCTCAAGCTATCCCACTTCCTACATCCCAACCACCTCAACTGCGGTGACAAGATTGGCGGATAGTGCAAGCAAGACGGGTATTAGTAGTTTGATAAATAGTGAAGAAGGGGTGTTGTATGCGGAGATAGCAGCGTTTAACGACCAAACTTTAAATAATTGGATTTCAATATCCGAAGACGCTAATATCAATGCTAATCAATTTAATTTGAGGTATGTTGCAAGTTCAAACCTTATTCAAGCAGTTTCAAGAGCTGCGGGATTAGGGCAAGACGTTGTTTTAAATTATACCTTGACTGACAAAACCGCTTTAAATAAAATAGCTATAAAATATAAAGTTAACGATTGGGCTTTATGGGTTAATGGTGTAGAGGTTGATACAGAAACATCTTCAACCGCTTTTACTGCAAATTCTTTAGATGTTTTAGATTTTAATAGGGGTAATGATTCTAATTTTTTCTACGGCAAAGTTCAAAACCTTATGGTATTCCCTTCAGCACTTTCAGACAACCAACTCGCTGACCTTACGGGCGGCAATAAAACAACTTTCAACGCTTTAGCAACAACATTAGGATATACAATACTATGATAGAACCAAGTTTACAATTAGGCGGAGGCAACTGGGCTAACAAGTCCGATAAGCTTTTAGGATACCATAAAAATGGGGCTAACTTTTACGCTGATGAATTAACCTTTTCAAGAAATAGCTTAGGAAGCTATACGGATGCAAATGGCTTAGTTCAAAGTATGCCGTATAACCTTTTGCAGCAAAGTAATACGTTTGATACAACTTGGCTTAGCAACGGCACAACCGAAACAAGTGGTCAAAGTGGTTATGATGGGAGTAATAATGCTTGGCTATTGCAAAGAAATGACGGACTGGCGCGATTTGTATATCAAACTATCTCGATAACAAACACATCCACTTTTAGCGTTTACGCAAAAGCTGGAAACGTTAATTGGATATATTTTAATAACGGAAGCGGGGCAAGTGTTTATTTTGATTTACTAAACGGAGCGGTGGGAAGTATTACTGGCGGCAATACTGCAAGCATACAAAGCGTTGGTAATGGGTGGTACAGATGTTCGGCAATTTTGACAAACGGCTCTGAAAATCGTATATATCCAGCAATTAGTAACAATGTTGTTAGTGGATTAGTAGGTGCAAACATCTACATCCAAGACGCACAACTTAATCAAGGCTCTACCGCACTACCTTACTTCGCAACCACTACAAGACTAAACCTTGCAAGGGTAGATTATCTAAACAATCCAAACGGCTCTTTATTATTAGAACCGCAGCGAACAAACTTGGCTTTGTATAGTTCGGAATTTGACAATGCGGCGTGGAGTAAAGAAGCGGTTTCGGTTACTGCTAACGCTGCAACCTCACCAGATGGAACAACGAATGCGGATAAAATTTTAGAAACTGCGGTTAATGATGTTCACCTAATATATAATACATCTCCAATTACAGCATCAGCAACAAGTACCGCAAGCGTTTTTTACAAAAAAGGGACAAGGCGGTATTTTTCTGTAAAAATACAAATAGGCTCAAATAGCTATACACAAGTTTTTGATTCGGAAGGTCTAACAACTGGCGGCAATAGTTCAAATGGACTTACCAATGTTTCGACAAAAATAGAAGATTACGGAAACGGATGGGTCAGAGCTTCAGTTGCTGGAACATCAGCAAGCGGTACATCAACTTATGTAATAGTAGGACTTAGCAATTCTCTAAACCCAACTTTTAACCCAAGTAATTATAATCCTACTTATCAAGGAAGCGTAACGGATTACGGATATGTTTACGGCGCACAAGTGGAAGCCTCAAGTTACCCAACCTCATACATCAAGAGTGAAGGGGCGGCAACCACAAGACTTGCGGACTCTTGTTCAATGACTGGTATTAGTGATAAGATAGGACAAACTGAGGGAACTTTGTTTGTTGAAGCTGACCTAACACATAGCGCAGCATCTAACGGGTATTTAACTCAAGTTCGTGGCAATAATAGTAACCGATTCTTTATTTTTCGTGACGGCGCAACAAACAAGCTTGGATGCTATGCACTTGTTAATGCTACACAGATTTACACTACCCTTACTACGGCTGTCGCAACTGGAACCATAAAGGCTGCCTTTGCTTACAAAAGTGGTAGTTTTGCGTTCTACGTTAATGGAGTGCAAGTAGGTACAAGTTCGGCACCATATACAATATCAACTAATTTAACTGAGTTTTTTATTGACCAAAATAATGGCCTTGAAAATGGTTTTTATAATTATAACCAAGCCCAACTATTCAAAACTCGCCTAACAAACGCAGAACTTGCAACCCTAACAACTTTATAAAATAAAATGACAACATTTAAAAAATACGAATTTACAGACCAATCAGAATGGTCTACATTTCAAAAGCAAATCCAAGTAAAAAGCACCGATGAAGAAGGTGTTGACGTATACACTTACAAAGATGTAGCGGTTGTAGAATTGGGTAATATTTGCCTTGCTAAAGACGAAGAAGGCGAGTGCATAGACCTTGCCACAACTTGGGCGGTTGACATACTTTGGTTCGAAACTCCTTTGCCATCGTTCACACCGTTCGAGGTTTATCCAAAGCCTTGTGGCATACACACCTTTGCTGGATGTGAGGGTGAGTATTTAAAATCATTCTGTGAGGTTAATCCCGATAGTCCTTACTGCGTAATTCCCGATGAAACTATATCTGAGTAGTATAACAACCGCTTTGATATTATTCTTCGCTCCGATAAAGGGCATAATTTTAATTGTAGCTCTTGCTACTATTATAGATACTTGCTTCGGGATATGGAAAGCTAAGAAATTAAAAGAGCCTATTACGAGTAAATTGTTTAGGAATGGGCTAATACCTAAGTTAGTTAGTTATATAGCCGTAGTGATGCTTGTATACGCCTCTGACGTCTTTATCATAAACGGCTTAACGATGAGCGTAGTTAGTGTAGAGTTTATATCTACAAAGGTTATCGCCTTAGTATTGCTATCTATCGAGGTTAAAAGTATGGATGAGTCTTGGATAAAGGTTAAAGGTTATTCGTTTATTGACAAAATAAAAGCTATTATTGTTAAACTTAAAGACGTAAAAAAGGAACTATAATGGATTACTCAGTAACTTTCTCCGCTCACTATCCTCACGACCGCTTTGCTTTAGGTTGGGAGTACATAGCTCCTTCTAAAGAGTATCAATACAATACTATCACTATTTACCTATTTATTATTACCTTAAATATAGATTATGCGACCAATTAATAAAGTAATTATACATTGCTCAGCTACTCCTGAGGGTAGAGATGTTAAGATAGACACTATACGCCAATGGCATTTAGATAAAGGCTGGAACGATATAGGCTACCACTATGTAATAGAGTTAGATGGTCAGATACAAGCGGGTAGACCCGTAGAGCTTTTAGGGGCGCATTGCTTAGGTCAAAATAAATTTAGTATTGGAGTTTGTTACGTTGGCGGTATGAATAAATCTATGAGCAAAGCAAAGGATACAAGAACCGCAGAGCAAAAAGAGTCTTTAATCTCTTTAAGCGCTGACCTTCGTAAAAAGTTTCCAAATTTGGAAATCCACGGACATAACGAATATTCTGCAAAAGCTTGTCCAAGTTTTGACGTATCAAAAGAGGGTTATTAATGCAAGAAAACGACCTCTTTGAGTGGTTAGAAGCAAATATTTACTTTGACTTATTAAAGTCTAAAAATCAAATGAGCCGCTGGGACTGTTACTCTCCAGCTACTAAGCATAGAATAGAGCTAAAGTGTAGAAGGACTCATTACGACACCCTATTACTCGAAAAAAAGAAGTATGACGCTATGATAGCTGAGACTGCTAAACACTCAGACGCTGCTATCTATATAAACTCAACGCCTAAAGGTATCTACCTATTCAATCTCCACGATATTACCCCTTACTGGAAGACTCAATACATAAGAGCTACTACGGAGTTTGGCAATAGTAACCGCATACCTAAAGAGGTTATGTACTTAAACGTCTTCGACTCTCGAGTACTGACTACGTTTTAATCTGCATTAGTTTTTCGGAAAAATTCAGGCAGTTTGTCACTTTAGGTTGTAATTACGTATAATACCGAATATTTACGTATCAAAAGAGCGTTTTACTGCACTTGTGTTAGTGATAGTTTTTTATTATATTTAATTAAATCTTTTTTTACTTGTTTCCATTCAGCGCAGCACCACTCATTAAGCATTTTGTATTTATTGTATATAAACCTTTCTGCATCTAAAATGTCGTCAACTTCCATAAAAAATACAAGCTTATAATCTCTAAACGGGGAAGATGTTTGATAAGAAGCTAATCTTGATTTTACGTCTTTAGCTCTGCCTATTTTAATAAATTTACCCCAAGCTGGGTTAGTTATTATGTATATAGTAGATTTTATTCGCTTTCTGCTAAGCTCCGCTTTTATTTTATAATCTTCTTTTTTATGAAAATTGTTTTTAAAATAAATTGCATTATATTCCTTTCTTTCTTCTTTTGTCATATTTTATCTTATTATTATAAGTGTAGCTATTAAAGAAGCAATTATTGCCACAAATCTACTTCGCTTTAATTTAACTGTTTTATTTTTGTTATCCAAGTGCAACCCCATATTTTCGCTATCAATGGTATATACAAGCTGCTCAAGCAACTTTATATCGCTTTTGACACTATCTATCACCTCATACAATAAAAGCTCTCTGGCGTGGCTTAAATGAGCTTGCTCTAATAAACTATCCTTTTGCAGTAGCTCAATATAGACTCTATCCATTTGCGGTATGGTTATGCAGATAGTCGTATCTCCGCTATTATCTATTAATACGGTCTGCGAATAAGCTAATTTTGTTAGTAGTAGAAGCGTTACGATAAGTATTGATTTGTGTCTCATATTTTAAAATAATTGTGTCAGATTTTAGTTTAATTTTTTCTATTTTTTTATATATAGTGTCGGTATTGCTTAGGGTAATAACTCTTGGAGGCTGGGTAGCTTCTTTTTGCTTTGATATATGAATCAAAGTTGTAATAAATAGCGTAGCAGATATAGCTACTATTAGGATTAGTTTTATATTCAAGCTCATCTCTCTACTGTAAATTCACCTATTTCGTGAGCTAAATCTCCTATTGTAATACTATCTATTATTACGTTAAAATTATGTACCGCTTTAGCGTGAGCCTCTGAGCTTAAAAGCTCCACTACGCTACTTTGTTCTTTTATCCATAACTCGTAAGAGGTTACTGATTTTCTAAAAGGGTGCGTTTTTTTTATACCGCACTCGTCCATTTCAGCTTGCATAGCTATTGCCATTAAATAAAGCTTCTGTCCAGCATTTAATTTTTTGTCTATATTCATTAGTACCCTAAATCCTTTTTAATTTGTTCGCTTATTACCTCTTTGCGGTGCTTACGTTTAGCACCTCTTAACTCCTCGTTATTTAGCTGGGCTTTGCGGTTAGCTCGTAGGATAGTCTCTACGGCTTTGTAATGCTCTGCAATAATCAGGGCAGATAGTACGTTAATTCCGTAGACCTCTTGCAAGGCTTTGCGTATTAACTTTTTAAAATTATCTCGAGTCTCAGGGTAATCTCTGAGCAGTTGCTCTACTTGTTTAGTTGCGTTTTTCATTTTATAAATTGGATTATTTTGTTGTAGTCTCGTTGCATTAATTTATCACTTTGTAATAGGTCTGTTATTTTGTCTATTGCGTGAAGTACGGTAGAGTGGTCTTTGCCTCCTATGTAAGCTCCTATCTCTTTTAAAGTAGCTGAGGTATTTTGCTTGGATAAATAGCAAAACATATGTCGAGCGTCTACTAAGTTACGAGGGCGTTTAGTGCCTCTTATATCCTCTTTGGTTTCATTGTAGTACATTGACACTACCTCCATTATTCGCTCAAAGTATAGCGGTTCGCCGTTGCTCATTTGCATAGTAGTACCCAGGTTGTGCTTATTTCGCATACTTTCTATCCTTTTATCCATATAGCCCCTATATTTTAAAGCCTTCTCGTAGTCTGCTATAAGCATTCCCATAGATATTATAGTTTGTTTAGCCTCGCCCAGCTCTCTCTTCATTATTCTCTCACTCATATTAAACTCTTTATATATTCCCTTGAAATTTTAACTTTCTCTATTAATTTTTCTATCACTTCTATATCGTATTCTATGTCAAAAGTCTTAATCCGATATTTACTTTCTACCTCTGAGTAGTCTTGTGGTTCGTCGTAGCTTAAATGCTCGGGAGTATTCATAAGAACATAGCAAAGGGTAGCTTTACGTTTGCCCGTTAAGTGCATATATACCATTAATTGGTAGTAGTAATCTGAGTTTGGTATCTCGTCTTCGAATAGCGGGAAGGTAAAACAGTCCCAAGAGCTTTTAATATCTACTATTGTGTCGTCTAACATTACGTCAGGCGTTCCGCAGAAATATTCATCCTCGAAAAACTCTTCGTTTTTTATAGCGAATAACCATCCAAGCTCTGAGGCTGCGTAGTCTATTGCTGAGTCTTCTACTGCGTTACCTTTGTCGAGATACTTACTTTTGATTTGCTTACGTATGCCGTAAAGCTCAGACTTTAACCACTCTTGTAGGTGGCTCTTAGTGGTTTGACTTAACACCTCGCCTTTAGAGCGAGGGTTAGTCATTAGTTTGCCAGCCGAGGAGGCTCTTTGCTTAAATTCCTTTAATTGCATTCTCGTATTTTTGAGCGTTTACGTTACTTATAGAATAATGCTCTCTAAGCATTGCAAGAGTTATTTTTTTAACAAGAGCAGCTTTCCAAACGTTATCGTTTTCATTAATCCAAGGCTTACTACTTTTTACCGCTTGGCTTGCGGAGTTAGCGTCGTCATCTTCAGCTTGTAAGCCTAAAAGACTTTGTAGGGTGTAGCGTCTGTAATAAGTAACCGCAGAGCCTAACTTTTGCGGGTCATCCATATTAGGTAAAGCTATTGAACTGGTAACGCTTTCGCCTGAGTCGGTGTCTATAATTTGAGAGCTTACCTCGCCATTTAAAATAGGCTGGAGTAGTAGTAGACCGTTCTTTTGTAATAGTGGCTCTGTATGTCTTAAAAGCCCGTTGATGTCAAAGTACTTAGATTTGAAAAAAGGGTTTGTTTCGTCTTTAGAAATAGCTCCTATCTCTTTTTTAACGGCGGCAAGTTTATTGTATATTGTCATAATTGTTTATTTTTGTGTTGTTATTGTTAATGATTGTTTAGAGGGGTAGCTACGGCTGCCTCTTTTTGTTGGTAGTAGTCTGCTAAGGTCTTGCCGTTATTATTAGCGTTTCGTATAGCTACTTTTATTATATCGGTTAGAGCTGGCTCGTTAAAATCTGTTATCTTACGCTCTCCGCTTATAACGGTGTTAAGAGTGTGTACACTTATTATGTGCCTCTCTGCTACTACCTGGCGTTCTGCTCGAGTAGTGTTAGCCTTTATAGCTCTTGTTAATTGCTTTCCTATGTATGGTTGAAATTTCATTATAGTTTCTTGGTAATTTTGGTTAAAGCCTCTACTTGGTCAGACCAGTAGCAATCTTTGGTAGCTTGAAAGTTTTTTTCTGCTGAGGTAATTTTATCCTCAAGGCATATAGCTACCCAGCTGCGTTCTTCTAAGTTTAAATCTATTATCATTGTGTTTAATTGTTTTGCAAATATAGTGTTTAGTTTTAATACAAGGTTAACTTGTAGGTTTATTTTTTTCTTTTAATTTTACGTCTATAAGTTCTAATAAGCATACAAAACCTATTACAAAATTAATCGCTGCATAAACCTTGCAGTCTACTAAAGCCACCATAAACCCAAGCGGCATTAATATTGTTCCTACTTTTAATATTTGTTCTTTCATATTAGTATAAAGTGTATTTTAATCCTGAAGCCTCTAACTCTTTTTCGATATTGTATAGCATATCCTCACTTTCGTAAATATCTTGGTACTCGTCATAACTAAATCCGAGCTTTGTGCTATTCTCCTCTAACCACTCAGAGCCAGCGGTAAAGTCTTTAGGTGCGAAGGTTATTTGTAGTCTATTCATTTTACTAAATAATAACAGTTAGATGTAGCTAAAAAATTAAACCAGTCTGCGTCTGTATTATGCTCAAGCTCCTCGAAAGTAGCTTTTGAAAATTTTGAGGTTCGGTACTTGTTATCCTTTACTCTTATAGTGAAGGTGCGGTCTTTTTGGTTTGCTTTTACGTTCATAATTATTTAATATACTCTAAATTAAATTCTGCTTTTAGTTTTGTAATTAAGTCCTTAGCTTCTGCTATCTCTGCGTTTATAAAATCGTAGAAGTCTAAAGAGCCGCTGCTAAGTGTTCTGTTAAGCATATCAATTCTTTGGTACTCTTTGTCTATTTGAGCGTGTAGTGTTTGTAATTTTGTCATTTTGTTATTGTTAATATGAGGGCAAATATATGTATTAATATTTAATACCAAACTATTTTTTATTTATTTTTATTTCGACCACATCCTCAGCTCCTTTAGTGCTTGTAATTAAAATACTCTTAATTACTTTGTAGCCGTCGCTTTCAAATATTATATCCTCTATCATTTTTACCATAGCTACGCAGTTAGAAGCGTCTAAAGGTCTGCTCTTAAAAGTGAAGTGGTATTCAGTATTGTAACTCTCTGAGGCTGGCAGCACTTCCTTAAACTGGCTTTTAACTATTAAAGTGTAATTGTCTTTTATTTTCTTACGCTTAGTCCAATGCATACCAGCGTACCACTTGTTAAGGCTAATCTTAGGAAGGTCTTTTAAAATTATTTTCATTTTAATACAAATTTATTTTTTTATTCGGATTGTATTATTATATTTGCTGCCGTGATACATTATTTTAACACAAAGATATTTGGTATAAGGGTAGGACATCTCAAAAATGTATCACGACCTACCCTTTTATACCTACAAAAAAACCGTGATACGAAATGGCAAAAAAACCAACCAAAAGAAGAGCGTTTAACTTCCTGAGAAGTTATTACGACGTTTTAAATGAATTAAGCAACGATAAAGACAAGCTTAATTTTTTACTTTCAATTCTAAACAAGCAGTTTATAGACGAAGACCCCAAGGGGCTAAATTTTATTGTTAATATCTGCTACGAAAGTCAACGACACCACATAGAACAGAGCGTAAACGGATATAAGCAGAAAATGAAAACAGACCTTTTAGGTAGTCCTATTGAAGGGGGTTTAATAGAGCATATTGAAGGGGGTAGCATAGGGGGTACGCAAGGGGGTAGCCAAGCCCCTTTGGTACAAGAGAAAGAGAAAGAGAAAGTTATATATATAAAGAGTATAACGTCACCTCCTGAAGGAGTTGCCCCTCTCTATTTTTATATTGCTAAAGGTTTTCATAATCTATTCTTGAAAAAAGGAGAAACTAAAACTTTAAATAATGCAAGCCTAACTAAGTGGGTAGAAGATACTCGCAAAATAATAGAGGTAGATAAAGTACCTATAAGCCAACTAATAGCTATTAAAAGATACTGGGAGGAGTGCGAGAGTGGAACGAGAGGAACGGATAACTTTTGGTTTAATACGATAAACTCGATGAGTAGTTTTCGCAAGGTAGATAAAGACGGAGTTTACCACTACGACAAAATAACTACCTCAGTAAAGAAATGGCTAAACGCTAACCCTGAGTTACAAGGAGAGATTTTTAAAATAGAGCAAAACTTAATAGCTAAATCAAATGGAAACTAATTTAACCAATAAGCTCTACGAGACAAGACTCGACCCTAATAAGGTAATAGAGCAGCCGCCTACATTACTAAACGTTTGCCAGCGAAGCGGAACAAGTACAATTTTTATACCTATATTCTCTCTTGGCGACCTTAGCTTAATACAAGGTAGACAAAAATCTAAAAAGACATTTTTTACCTCGAGTATAGCAGTTAGCATATTAAACGAATACGTATTTGAGAAGCTAATGTCTGAGACTCCAAAAGGAACTACGCTTGCTATATTTGATACTGAGCAAAGCACCTACCACGCTCAAAAAACTAACCAACGTATTAAGAATTTAAGCGGTACGGATAACTTTTACTATTTTGCTTTTAGAGATAGCAGCCCGACAGAGCGTAGAGAGCTTATAGAGCATTTTTTAATAAGTCACAAAGGTAAAATAAGCTATATTCTAATAGACGGTATTGTAGATTTGCTATACGATTTTAACGACCTCAAAGAATGTAGCGAGCTTGTACAATGGATTATGAGAATAACTAAAGAGTATAACGTACATTGTAGCTGCATACTTCACGAGAACGCCTCAGACGGTAAAGCTCGAGGGCATATCGGTACTATGTTAGCTCAGAAAGCGGAGACGGTTTTAAAGATTGAGAAAAATAAAAACATACATAGCAGAAGTACGATAACTGCAAACGATACAAGGGGCTTACAGTTCCAGCCTTTTGATATTGAGATAGACGGAAACGGGACTCCGCACCTGGTAGACGCCTTAGATAACAAAGACATATTTTAATTATGACAGACCAAGAAGCAAAAGAGATATTAAACAAACCAGCGATTTGTAAAGAGGCTGAGCGTTCGGTAAGAGATATGAAGATTAAACTCGCTAAATACTCAGGAGATAAGACCGAGCAAACTAAGCATTTGCAAAACTTAGATAATTTAATTAACTTAGCGTATAAGCAAGCCGTAGAAATAGACTCTTACGAGGAGTTATTGGCTACTTACCTTTTTAAAATGGGAGAGCAACAAGCTAAAATAAGGGAGTTATGCGAGCTAAATGCAATGGCAAATAAAATAGTAGAGCTTTAATTATAAACTATTTATTAACAATATGAACCACTATCATACCTCAGGCGGAGAGCGAGTAGCTAAGAGTATTATAGACTCAAGAGTAAGGGAGGCAAAGAGCAACGCACTCAGCGAACAATTTTGGGAATTTGGATATAACTTTTGTACGGATTGCTTAAGCTCTAACGGGAGATTAGACTGCTCGCACACTATAAGCGTAGACGAAGCACAAAAGACTCGTAGAACAGAATTAGCCTGGGACGTAGAGAATATAAAAGTAAGGTGTAGAGATTGTCATATTAAGCACGATAGCCAAAGCAGAATTAAATGAAATTAAAAAATAGTATGAAAGGATTAATACAAGTAACCGCTACTAAGGGAGGGCGAACAATAACCAGCGAGGTCTTCGGAGATATGGGAGACAAAGAAACTTTATTCGGTCAGCTAATGAACCGACACAAAATATTACACAACGAACGCCACTTATGGAAGCTGAGTAGCGTAGTTATTAACGAGGAGGTAAACTTATGACAAAAAAAGAACAGATAGCCCACTTCGGTTATATAACTGGAGAAATGGAGAAGGTACTATTTAGCAAGGGAGACGACTACGCTAACACCGATAGACTTAGTAACTTTAAATTAGCGGGAGCTATTACGGGAGGTAACGCAAGTACTAACTGTTTGAACTTAATATCTACCAAAGTAGCAAGGCTTGGAGTACTTTTAAACTCAGACAAAAAACCTAACAACGAGAGTATCGAAGATAGCGTTTTGGATTTAGCTAATTATAGTGTACTTTTGTGGATGATAATAAACGAAAATAAATAATAACAATGGAAAAAAAAGACAAAGTATTCGCAGAAGGTTTTATTTTTAAAATGAAAGCAGACTCGCCAAAATGGGCAGTAGGTAGTTTAAGCTTAAAAGTAGACGAAGCAGTAGCCTTTATTCAAAAGAACTCAAAAAATGGCTGGGTAAACTTAGACCTTAACATAGGTCAAAGTGGTAAACCTTACGTAGAGTTAGACACTTGGGAACCTACTAAATCCGAAGGGCTACCCTTTTGAGATTAGAAGAGATATATTTCGATAAGAGCATTCGAGATTATGCTCTTAAATTAACAAACAACACCCAAGAAGCCGAGGAGTTAGTCTCCTTGGCTTTTGATATTTGTAGCCATAAGCCGCCCAAAGAAAATATGAAGGGCTATTTTGCAATAGTAATGCGTAACCAATGGCTAAAGAAATGCAACAAAACAGACCCGTACTGGGCAATAGAAGAGAGTGAGAGCGAGGATATAGAAGACGTACTCGCAAAGATGAGCCACTACAACGCTAATCTAATTAGAGCAGTATATAATGGAGATACTCTAATCAAAATACACAACGAAACATCTATAAGCTACCGAAGCATAAAAAGCGACTACAAAAAAGCCAAAAAAGAATTTAAGATAATGTACGAGAACAAAACTAAAATAGCTATAGTTATGACTGCCGTTAGCGGAGTAAGCTATCACCGCTTAATGATGCCTCTGGTTAGATTGAGCCAGGACTACGGAATAGAAGTAACTTGTTTAGTTAATAACGCTGACGACTTTTTAGAGAAGTTAGACGGAGTAACCCACGTTATTTTTAATCGTAATATCTCCGAGCTTATGAAGCCTGAAGAGACTATCTTAATTTTAAAGGCAAGAGGTATAAAAGTAATTTGCGATATAGATGATTACTGGGTGCTACCTAAAGGTCACCCGCTACAATTATTTTACTCTCGTAGTAATATGACTAAGTGTATCCTTGCAAACATCAAATTTGCAGACGTTGTATGGACTACCACAAAGATTTTAGCGGAGAAGATAAGACCGTATAACAAAAACGTAGAGGTAATTAAAAACGCTATTGACCCTAACGAAAAGCAATTTGCCTACGAAGATTTATCTCTAAAATTCGATACTTTCTTTTACTCAGGAGGCAGTACTCACCTTAAAGATTTAAAACTATTAGGTAACGCTTTTAATAATGAATACCTAACCGTTAAAAGCCCGAGAGTGCCTAAGCGGATGAGTCCAATACTCCAGCAAGTTAGTAGCATACAAGAATATGCGACAGAGTATCAGCATTGCGGCATCTGTATAATACCTTTGAGAGATAACCTATTTAACCGCTGCAAAAGTGAACTTAAAATGATAGAGGCGGGACACTTTGCAAAGCCCGTAATAGTAAGCAACGTAATGCCATACAACCTACTCGCTACTAATAGCAATAGTTTGAAGGTACACGGCAATGACTGGGCGGCTGCGATTAAGAAAATAAAAGGTAATTACAATATGCAGATAGAGTTAGGACTAAAGCTAAAAGAAGACGTAAAGTCTAAGTACGATATAGTAAAAGAGAACGCAAAAAGACTACAAACCTTATGAAATATAATATAATAAAACGATACCGAGACGCTGAGAGCGGAGCAGTATTTAATTTAGGCGAACAGATAGAGCTTAAAGACCAAAAGAGAATTAAAGAACTAAAAGCAAGCGGGTGCATAGAGTCAGTAGCTAAACGTAAAAAGAAATGAGCGAAGAGCTGGAGCAGCAAATAAGGGTTATAGTTAAGCAACAAGGCGGAGGTATAAGCCCACACCTTAGAGCAGAGTTTCAAAAGCTTTGCCAGGAGGATTTTGCGTACAGACCTGACATTACTTGCGGTAAGTGTATATATAAGCATAGCGTAAAGCTATTTGACAAATATTTAAAATGATAATTGAAACTAAAAAGCTAACGGATTTAATACCCGCTCCGTACAACCCAAGAACCTCTAATAAAAAACAAGAAAAAAACTTAAAGGAGTCTTTATCTAAATTTGGATTAGTTGAGCCTATTATCTTTAACCAAAGAACGGGCTATATTGTAGGCGGTCACTTTAGAGTAAGAGAGCTTAAAAAGTTAGGTTATAAATCGGTAGAATGCGTTATAGTAGATTTGTCAGAAGACGACGAGAGAGAATTAAACGTAAGGTTAAACGCTAATACTGGAGCTTGGGACTTTGACCTACTCGCTAACGAATGGAATATAGACGAGTTAGTAGACTGGGGTTTAGAAGGCATACCTTTTGATATAGAAGAAGAGCCAATAGAGAAAGAAGATAAGCAAATAGAAACTTGCGAAAAGTGCGGTAAAGAAATTTAACAAAAGTTAACAAAAAATTAGTAAAAAGAATATGGACACTAAATTAGCTAAAAAATCTTTTATAGAAGCTTATAAAAAAACCTTTGGGAATGTTAGTCAGTCTTGTAAAGTAGTAGGAATAAGTAGAACTATCCACTACCAATGGTTAAAAGAAGACGAAGACTATAAAAATGAATTAGATAACATAGAGCCTTCTGAAATGTTTTTAGACTATGCGGAAAGTAAATTAGTTGAGAATATAGGTAAGGGAGATACTACCGCTATAATTTTTACCTTAAAGACTAAAGGCAAGAGCAGAGGTTACGTAGAGCGTCAAGAGATACACCAAGAGACAACATACAAGAGCCTCGATATTAATATAATTGATACTGGCGTACCTTTAGCGAGTAGCGAGAAAGATATAGTTGATTAGTACCACCTCAGTATATCGAAGTAACTATAATTCTAAAGCGGATATAATAGTAAACCAGGGCGGGACAAGCTCAGGAAAAACTTACGCTATACTACAAGTACTATTCTCTAAAGCAATTAACGAGACTTGCACTATTACGGTAGTAGGTCAAGATATACCTAACCTTAAAGTAGGAGCGTTGAGAGATGCTATAGACATCCATAACGCGGACGAAGCAATCAAGCAGCAAGTAACCTTCTATAATCGTAGCGACAGAGTATTTACTTTTAAGAATGGCTCTATAATCGAATTTAATTCTTATGACAATGAGCAAGACGCAAAGTCGGGTAAGAGGGACTATCTATTTGTAAATGAGGCTAACGGCATACCTTACAATATATTTGAGCAGTTAAGTCTACGTACTCGTAAACAAGTCTATTTAGATTATAACCCCGATACGAGCTTCTGGGTTCACGACAAAATAATACCAATGCCTAACGCTGAGCTTATAATCTCAGACCATAGGCACAACCCTTTTTTAAGCGATAAGATTAGGGAGAAGATAGAGGCTTTAAAGGATAAAGACTTAGATTTATGGAAGGTATACGCAAGGGGGCGTACTGGTAAAATAGAGGGGCTAATACTTAAAAAGTGGTACGTATTAAACGAGAGCTTTGAGGATAAGAACTTAATCGGATATGGTATAGACTTTGGTTTCACTAACGACCCAACTACATTAGTTGAGGTAAGGCTGCAAGATGGTGAACTATGGGTAAAGGAGTTAATCTACGAGACTGGGCTAACAAATAGAGATATAAGCGACAGAATGGAGGCTTTAGGTATAAGCAAAGGAGCTTTAATAGTGGCAGATAGTGCCGAGCCTAAAAGTATAGAGGAGCTGAGGCGTTTACGTTGGACAATAGATGGCGTTAAGAAGGGTGCGGATAGTATAATGTTTGGAATTAATCTACTCAAAGGCTACTCAATTAACGTACATTCGTCAAGTAAGAACTTAATAAAAGAGCTTGAACAGTATAAATGGAAGGTAGACCGCAACGGAGATAGTTTAAACGTCCCGATAGATGGTTATAATCACGCTATAGATGCTCTGAGGTATTTAATAATGCACAAATTTTCAAAGAAAGGTTATGGAACATACAAGGTTATCTAAAATGACAGTTGGACAATACCAGCTACTTAACGAGATAGACGGAGAGCTGCCAGTAATGGAGCAGAATATCTATGCAGTCGCAGCGATAAAGGATATAACTTACGAGGAGGCAAGTAAGGTTAAGCTAAAAGACTTTGCGGTAATGATAGCAGAGCTGGGAGAGTTCAATATTAAGCAACTGGAGAAGCTAAAGATTAATAGCAGAGTAATACTCAACGGAAGCGTTTACCATATTGAACACAAACCCGAGAAGCTAACGAGCGGTCAGCTATTAGATATAATTAATATCAGAAGCAAATACCAAGGCGAAGGGGTTAAGGTTATGGATTTACTCTTAGCAGCTATAAGCAAGCCCGAAGGCAAGAACTACGGAGACGATAACTTAACACTCAACGAGCGAGCCGCTTTGATTAGGTCAACAGAATTAGACAAGGTATGGAATATCTTTGTTTTTTTTTGGAATCTTTGGAACGATTACTTGAGCAGTACAGAGGACTCTTTGAGCAAGTGGATGAAGGACACGCTGGCGATGACTCGGGAGATTTTGGACAACGATGGGGACTCTTCTCAATAATAGACGCTATGGCTAAACTGCATAACATAAGCATAGAGCAGACTACCAAACTCGGAGCGATTGAGTTTTTAAATTGGTGGGCTTATATGGTAGAGAAAGCTAACTACGAGAAGAATGCAAAATAAATTATACGCGAATTTAGATAAGTACTGGCAGACCGTTGTAGATGACTTAGTGCAATCGTTAAAAGACGTAGGCAGATACGCAAGCGGTAATACTGCTCAGGCGATAGGAGACGGCAACGCTCAACCCGTAACAATAACTGCAAATGGATTTAAAATCACAATAGCAATGCCTGATTATTACGAGTACTTAGACGAGGGCGTAAGTGGAGCTAAAAACAATACGGGTATATCGAGGTTCAAATACACTAATAAAATGCCACCTATAAAAGCTATACGCAAGTTTATGCTTAACAGAGGTATAAATGCTCCAAGGTCAAGCAATACTAAATCAGGTAAACGCCAAGATGCTGAGAAGATACGCAACGGTATAGCCTTTGCAATAGCTCGCAGTATTTTCAATAACGGTACAAAGCGAACCGACTTTTATAGCAACGTTATAAACGATAAAAAGCTAATAGCTTTCGAGCAGATGCTTTTAGCTCAGTATAGCAATTATGTTATCGAGCTAATTAAAATAGTTTAATTATATTTGTATCTTCTTAATTATATTAGTGTTTGACATTTTACTAAAGGACTCGGGCTTGTAAACCTTATGAGTCCTTTTTTATTTTTAGGCGTATATAGGTATAATGGCTATTACCATACAAGACCAACCGACCACAACTTACGTACTTCCAGCTTTTGCTCCGATAGAGTATTTATTAAGCTCTGATAACACAGCACAACCTGGCTTTAAAATAGTATGCAAGGTATATCTTAATCCAAGCGGAGCTAACACACTTATAAGCACTCAGCAAATAAGCGTAAGACCTTTGACGACTCAAGCTATACTAAGTATCCAAGACGTAGTAAAATCTTTTGTATCTATCGAGTACAATGCTTTAGAAAACTCAGATACTACCGCCGTAGTTAATATTCCTTTAAATGAATTTAGAGTAACTTTTCAAGAGTATTATAACGGAGCTTTACAAGGCTCAATAGTTACTTCTAACACTATTAAAGCCTATTCGTCTTCACCTAAGTATATTCAGTTTACCTCTAATGAATGGCAAGACTACCAAATAACGACTAACCATTCAAGAAATTTTTTAAGTGGTTTTGATAATACTTTAGACGTTATGTCTGTAAACGTAACTACTTTTAAAAAATCTATGCCTTGGCTAAAAGTAAAAGAGTCGCAAAGATTTCAAATACAATTTCTACAACTACCGCCAGTTGGTTCTGAGCCAATTCAATGGCTTGCATTTGATAAAGATTTAAACTTTGTTCGTTCTACTTTTTTAACATATACAGCAAGTCCTAAAAGCTATTTAACTATGGACGCTGGAAGACAAGAGATAGGTGCTAATAATTGGGCGATTTATTTAAATTGGTCAACTATAAAATATTACGCCTTATACATTAATCACGCTTTTACTGCTCCTTATTCAAAAGTATACCTTTACGAATTAGATGACTGCAATACTAACTATACACCTTTCGAGCTGCATTGGTTAAACCGTTGGGGCGGGTTCGATAGCTTTGTGTTTGATGGCAAGAGCAACCAAACTACGGAGGTAAATAAAACCTTTGCTAAATACTCGCCAGATAGGATAAGCGGAACGAGTTTAAACTACTCTACCTCTGCACAACGTACGAGAGCATTTAATACGGCTACAAGCGAGAGTTATAGTTTAAATAGTAGATTACTCCAAGACTTCGAGGTAAAGGGCTTAGAAGACCTCGTAACGAGTCCAGAAGTTTATTGGAGAAGCGAAGCTGGATTTGTAAGCGTAAACGTAAGCGGCAACACCTACCAACACGCTAAGAGCGAAAACGGATTAGTGTATAGTTTAGCTTTGGATATGGTCATAGATAACTCAGATGAACGCCAATGGTAATCGAGCATATAATAGCGGGGTATTCAATACCGCACAACGAGGGGGCTATACCTTTAACTAAAGAGGCATACGATGTAAACAACCCACAGAAGAGGCTATCTGATTACTCTAAGACTATTACTATTCCCGAGGGTAAATTAGTTAATCAAATCTTTGAACACGCTTTCGATGTTAACGTAGATTTTTTAACGTTTAACCCTAACCTTAAAACAAGCTATCAGATACTACAAGACGGAGTATTAGTTATTGACGGGTACTGCCAACTCTTATCAATCAAAGACGTAGACGGCTTAGTAACTTATGAAATAGCAGCTACGGGTAAAGTAGGTAACCTATTTGAGAAGATTAAGGATAAGTATCTGCAAGACTTAGACCTATCAGCTTTAGACCATACCTGGAGTCAAGCTAACGTAGTAGATAGCTGGAGTTCTCCAATAGGAGAGGGTTACGTTTATCCTATGATAGATATAGGGGGTAGAAGCCGTTACGATAATTGGAAGGTTCAAGATTTTAAGCCCGCTATTTACTTAAAGCAATATTTAGACGCTATACTCTCAGAGGCTGGATACACTTACGATAGTACCTTTTTAAACACTACCTTATTTAAGAGCCTGATAGTACCATACGCAAGCGGTAAGATACTTTTAGATAACGCTGCTATACTCTGCAAGGAGTTTAGTGCTGAGTGCGTAACAAGTGATTTGGTACAATGCCAAAGCATAACAAACCCAGCTAACTTAGCGAATAGTATTTTAATATTTAATAAGACAGATACCTACCAAGATTATTACGCAAGGGTAATAGCTGACGGAGGCGTAATAGAGAACCAAACTTGCTTAGAAGCGGCTTTCGATGTTAGTACAGAGTTCTTTAATACTTGCGAAAACGAGTATAATGTAGCGACTGGAATATATACGGCTGGAGCAGATAACAAGATAAGTCTGCAAGGGGCTTTAAACTTTGATTTAATTTATAACGAAAGCAGTCAACTCACTACTGAAATTATGAACGATTTGCATACAAGCGGATACGTTCTTCAAGACGATTTTAGAGCTTATGTTTCTTGTTACGTTGTTTTAAAAAGAGGTGGCGTTTATAGTATAATACAAACGCTACAACTTGACATAACCCAAAACGCAATAGATAACCCTTTAGCTGGTCCGTCTTCTTTATTACCCAATAATTCTATAACTTATATTACTGGAGAGCTTGACTTATTAGAAGGAGACGAAGTATTTTTATCAGTTGGCGGAGTTTTTTACGCAAACAAGCTTATAGTAATACCTTATCAATATTTAACAAGAACTAATTACGTAGATTTTGAGTTTCGGTTAAAAACGGGAAGCACCTTAGCGTCTAAATACTTAGAGACTGAGCTTGGATTAGGCGATACTATTACTACTCGTATAGTCATACCTAAGCAAATAAAACAAGTAGATTTACTGAGTAGCATAATAAAGCGATTTAACCTGTATATAGACTATGACCCAATAGACGAAAACAAACTAATAATTGAAACAAGGGACGATTATTTAACCTCTGACAGAGTCGATATAGAGCAGATAGTAGATAGGTCAAGAGATTACTTAATTAAGCCTTTAGGAGCGTTAGATGCTGGTAGGTTTATATTCACAGACCAAGAAGACAAAGACTCGCTAAACGATAATTATAAAAAGGTTTACGATGAGACCTATGGGCAAGTAATAATAGACGTAGACAACGACTTTATAACTACGGATAAAACAATCGGTACAATATTCGCACCTACTCCGCTTTACTCGGTAGAGAATAACGATAGAGTTATCTCCGCTATGCTATTTGTAGATGATAACGGTAAAGTAACTGAGGCAACCGCCAAAATTAGGCTACTATACTGGGGTGGATTGCTACCAACGCAAAAGCCTTGGAGATTAGGGCTTGACTTATTTATTAATAATCAGAGCTTTTACCCTTACGCTGGGCATTTAGATAACCCTTACGAACCTACCTTCGATTTAAATTGGGGCGTTCCTAAGCAGCTATTTTATAACTTTAACTATGGCAAGGTTTACACCCTCAACTATCCGAATACTAATTGCTATAATTTCTTTTGGAAGCGTTACATAGATGAGATTACAGACAAAAATAGCAAAATACTTGAATGCTATTTAGCGTTAAGACCTTACGACTACAACGAGCTTTCCTTTCGTAAAAACTACTATATTGACGGTAGCTACTGGAGGCTATTAAGCGTAGTAGATTACGACGCTACAAGCGGACAAACGACAAAGTGTACTTTCTTAAAGGTAGAGCCTAAAGCAGCGTTTGTAGGAGATATAAAACCTATCTACGGAGGTACGGGTACTTTTGAAGATGGGAACGACTTACCAATCGGTAACACTTTAGTAAAACCTAACGGAAATAGCGGGCAGACTCAGGATAGTTTACAATTCGGAGAAAGCGTAAAGGGCGGCACTCGCTCGCTTATTGCATCCGATAATGTAAGCCAATCCTTAAACTCTGTAAACGCGTTAGTTATTGGGAGTGATTACTCAGAAGTAAACGCTGATAACGTCACTATAATTAACTCACCCTATACAACCGCAAGCAGACCCGACGAGACTTATATTAACGGCTTATTTGTAGAGAAATTAGCGTCTATCGTAGTGCCTACCTCGGTACTTGAAAACTTAACCCAAGGGCTTGAAGTATTACCTCCTTTGCCTGACAACGAGTTCTACCAAATAACAAGGGGTTATATTAGGCTAAACGGAGACCCAGCTACAACGGGTAAAAAATTAGAGCTTCAAGTATCGGTAGAAGGACACTCTTTAGCAAGCATAAAAGCTAATTTCTTTAATACCGCAAACAACGTAGGGTATATAGACGAAGATGCTCACATAGAAGCTGACATCCACTTCGGAGAAGCTATAATCTTAAAAAGCCCCAGTACAGATATGACCTTCCCAAGCGGCGAAACAACCTTAACACTTAACTTAGTATATAGAATTATAAAACTATAAAATGGCAGATAAAAAAATAGCCTTAGACTTAGAGGTAAATATAAAAAAGGGCGATATGACCCTGGGAGAGTTAAATAAACAACTCCAAGACTTAGGCGATAATATCCAAGAGCAAAAGGATATCCTTATAGAATTTGAAAAGGAGCTACTCGACCTCGATAAAATACAAGCAAGTACCTCTAAAACTGAGTTAGCAAGACAAGCAGAGCTAAAAGAAAAACAAGACGATTTAAAAGCAGCTATTAAAGACCAAAAATTAGCGATAAAAGAGCTAAGTAACGAGCGGTCTAAAGCATCTGGCGAGGTTGCAAGCTATAACAAAGAATTAGCAAACACTAAAAAAGGTTTAGACGAGGCAGCTAAAGCTCAAAAAGAAGGGAGTAAAGCAAGTGCGTTATTTTCTAAAGGTTTAAAAGCTGTAGGTACTGCGTTTAAAGCTCTTGGAATAGGTGTTGCTGTAGCTGCGGTAGCCGCTTTATTTGACGCTTTAAAAAAGAACCAAAAAGTAGTAGATTTATTTAGTACTGCGGTAGAGACCATATCTATCGTTTTAGGTAAGGTTGTTGGTGTGTTTGTAAACGTAACCGAACAAGTCTATAAAAGTTCTAAAGGTTTTGAGGGGTTAAGGGGCGTTATGAGCGACTTGTTAACCTTAGTTATATCTCCGTTTCAAACCGCTTTTTATGGTATTAAGTTAGGTCTGCAAGAAGCTCAACTTGCCTGGGAAAAATCCTTTTTTGGCAGTAAAGACGCTAACACAATAAAAGAATTAAATAAGTCTATAGCTGAGACTAATAAATCAATAGACGATATAGCTATATCAGCGGCTAAAGCTGGAGGTGAATTAGGTAGCAATCTTAAAAAAGCAGCAAGTGAAATAGGTGGAGTCGTAAGCGGTACGATAGATGGCGTAAGCAAGATAAGCTTAAGCGGAGCAATAGAACAAGCTAAGGCAAACGTAGCTATAAAAAACTCTGCGGAGATAGCTGCCGCACAACAAGCGTTACTTGTAGAGAAATACGATAGGCAAGCGGAGAAGCAACGCCAAATAAGAGATGAAGAGCGTAATAGCATAGAGGACAGAAAAAAAGCTAATGATGAGTTAGGTATTATATTAGAAAAACAAGAGAAGGCTATGCTTGCTCAAGCCGATTTACAAGTAGCTGCGGCAAAAGCTGAATTTAATAAAAACAAGAATACTGAAACACAAACGGCTTTAATCGCTGCACAAGGAAATAGACTCGGAGTACTTGCACAAATAGAAGGTTTTAGGTCTGAGCAAAAGATGAACGACCTTGCGTTAGATAGGGAGCGTATGGAGATGAATAAATCTCTGAGCGATTCCGATGCGGACTTAGCCTATCAGCGTAAAAAATTTGATGCGGAGCAAATAACCGACAAGCTAAAATCATTAGAAGCGTTAAGAGCCTTAGAAGAGGAACGCCAACAAGAGGAAATGTTAAGGCTTGAGACTATGGTGGAAGCTACCACAAGAGGCACTCAAGCGGAAGCAGATGCATTAATAGCTTTAGACCAATTTAGAGAAGCAAGTAGGCAAGCTAATATATCTGCTAATAGAGCGATATTAGACGAGACCTTTGCTATGAGCGAAAAACTTGCAGCTAAAGAAAAAGAAGACGCTGATAAAAAGAAGGAGAAGGACAAAAAAGACTTAGAAGATGCAAAAGCATTACAACAAGCGAAGTTCGATATAGCGTCAAGCACATTAACTGCTCTAAGTAATTTAGCTAACGCTTTTGCAGACGGAGACGAGCAAAGACAAAAGAAAGCTTTTAAGCTAAACAAAGCTATTGGTATAGGTCAGTCAATAATCTCGACTGCTCAAGCGGTTACGGGTGCTTTGTCTGAGCCGAGTTTAATACCTGGCGAAAGGTTTGTAAAAGCTGGTGTAGCTGCGGCGGTTGGAGCTGCTCAAATAGCTACAATAGCTAAAACTCAATTTAACGGAGGCTCTAATAATATTACTCAGCCAACTTTAGGCGGCGGAGGTGCTGGAGTTAGCCCAGTAGGATTCACTCAAAACTTAAATAATACTCAGATACCGACTACTAAAGTAATAGTAACAGAGACCGACATACGCCGAGCTACAAGAAATATAGACGGCATCTATAATAAAGCCGTAGTCGTAGAGTAACTAAGCAAATAGCCGAGCTACAAAGTTATCGTACTCGGCTTCTATGCTTGTCTTATTGGTTAAGATAGTTTTGTACTTTGAGTCTTTGTAAGTAATAGTAAGCATTAGACTATCTAAACGCTTTACGTACATCTCTACGAAGCAGTCCTCGAGAGCTGGTATAAACTCGCTAAGGTTTTTAATCTTTATGTTCATATCTCTTTTGCTCTTTGTATAGACTCGTCTTGGTATCCAATAGACCGCATTAGGTTACAAAATATATCTAAAGTTTCGGTAGCAGTTAAATGCTCTTGCTCAGTTTCTACGGAGTGCGTTACTCCAAGGTGTTTTATAGTTATTTTCATTTGTTTATTATTTTATATTTGATTGGGTATATTTTTTAACTTTTTGCCAGTATTGCATTGTTTGGGGTATATTATGACCGTTATAGCCGCCATTCCAAGTCCTCGCTATCTGCTCATCGCTTGCACCTTTAAGATGTGAGCGTAATACGTTGAACATCTGAATAGATTTAGCCTTGCTCCATCTATCTTGTAGAGTAAAACTATCCTTACCTACTAACCTATTAACCTCTCTGACCATTATAGGGCGTATTTGCAAGCAACCTACCGCATCCTCTGCTAAATTATAAGCTAACGTATCGCCTCCGCTCTCTACTTGTATTATAGCCGCTATTAGCTTGTCTTCTATTATAGGCTGTTCCACTTTATCGTACCAAATAGAAGCGGTACAAAAAAAGCTAAAAATCGGGAATATTAAAAGTGTATATTTCATAATTAAAAAGGGGAGGTTTTAAGCTCCCCGTAGTTGGTTATTTATCTTACAATTTTACTTGCAGTAATTGTAGGAGCCATTGAATAACTATCGTACCTTACGTATTCTGTATTATCGTAAATATTTATTTTTTTGCTAAAGGTTTCAGTACCTTTAAAACGCTCAAAAGTTGCAGTTTTTGCAGTTCTTTTAGTACAAATAAACATAGGCTTTAAATCGCTATCTCCTATAAATCTCATTTCGTATACGCTACCTACTTCAAATGTGCTTCCTGTGTTTGTGTTTGTGTTTGTCATTTTTTTATCTTTTAATCTGAGGCAAATATAGTATTACTTTTTAATACGCAAGCTATTTATTTAAAAAAGTTTTTTGCACCTTTTTTATTCCTATCGTATATACCTATTGAATGGATTTGCCCTTTATTGAATTTACGTTATCTGACGATGTCGAAGGACTTCAGGCGATAGCTTTTGTAGACGCTCCCGCTATTGGTTTAAACTATCAAGCTTTTGCCCCTCATAAATTTGAGGTAATAAACGAAGAGAAACGTATAGTAATGGGTGCAGCTATGATACCCGACCTACCTATCTATCGTAGGGACGAGAGAGGCGAGTACTACGCTATATTCCGTAAGGAGACTATTAAGTCGTTGGTACAAAAACTATTCAAAGAAAACAAACACAACAATTTTAACGAGCAGCACAACGCTTTTAAGATATTAGATGGTGTATATATCTACCAATCTTTTATTACTGACCAGGAACTCGGCATTTTAGCCCCTAAAGGTTTTGAAAATGTAGCAGACGGTACTTGGTTTATCGCTGCAAAAGTAGAAAATGACGAGGCTTGGTCTAAAGTCAAAGAAGATGGAATCTTAAAGGGTTTCAGCGTTGAGGGAGTTTTCGACCTTGAACCGTACAAATTTAAACAAATGAATAAAATCAATTTAGAAAGTGTTATAAACACGCTCAAGTCTGTATTTTCAGACGAAGAGGTAGTAGCTGAGGAAAAAACCTTCGGCGAGGCTGCTTTAGTAGATGGAACTATCGTTAAATGGGAAGGCGAATTAGCTGAGGGAACTGCTTTAACAGTAGTATTACCCGAAGGCGAAGTAGCTGCCCCAGATGGTATCCACGAAATTACAGACGGTACAATAATCGAGACCGCTGGAGGCTTAGTAGTAAATATCCAAGCGATGAGCGAGATAGCTACCGAGGACAACGAGTTCACTTCTGAGATGTTAAACGAAATGGTAGAGAAAGCTCTTGCTAAATATGCAGAGGCTTTTACTGCTACTTTAGAAGGTATAAAATCAGAAAACGATTCTCTAAAATTAGAGTTAGCTGCTATTAAAGCGGACAAAGAAACTTTAAGAAACGAGTTTAGTGCTACTTTAAGCAAGGTAGGTACTGAGCTTGAAGAAATCGTAAAAAGCGAGGCGGCTACCTCTTCAAAGCCACAAGAATTTAAAGCACAAAGTAGAGCTGAAAAAGCGGCTGCTATGGGTGCAATTATCAGAGCAAACAAATTAAATAAATAAACAAAAATGAGCTTTAATGTAG
>Ga0208643_1000450_pt1 | contig 27507 bp, 26 predicted proteins | sample VirMetDEL_Nov_12_FD_184516 | JGI IMG/M metagenome (GOLD analysis project Ga0208643, IMG submission 184516) | Aqueous microbial communities from the Delaware River and Bay under freshwater to marine salinity gradient to study organic matter... | ecosystem: Environmental > Aquatic > Marine >... | reverse complement strand
AATTCCATATATACATATAATAGCATATAAATGGAAAAAGTCAACTAAGAGATTAAATATGTATATGAGTGAAATCGATGATGCTGTGGATGATATTTTATCACAAATCAAAGACCATAAAAGCTCTACCTCAGGAATTAAGAAGGTAGAAGAGGATTTTGATGCTGATAAGTTAGAAGCGTTTATTCTTAATAAGACTAGCTCGCTAGTTAACACCTCTATTGATATGGTTGAAGATGTAAAGGACTACATTTCCTCCGCTCCAGAGAATAGAGATGTAGCAGCTATAGCTGAATTAATCAGAGCATCCACTGGAGCTATTGATACACTTAATAAACTACACACAGCTAAAGAAGCTAATAAATCTAAGATGGCAATAAAGCAGCTAGATGTTGAAGCTAGGGAAAGAATGAACATCACAGACAATCAAACGAAAGTACTTCTATCTAGAGATGATATTATGAAAGCCTTGATGGATGAGACAGGTGAAGATGTTGTAGACGTTTAATTCTACCACCTTGAAATTCTACTACCCGGTGGACGTCTTACATCTAGATGTATAAAGGTTGAATATTTACCAATACCGGTAAATCCTATTTTAGTAGCCGCGGCATTAACTGTATTATAGTTAAGTCCGGTTCTAAACGAAACATCTACAGCATTACCTATGTTGTGCTGCGAGCCTGGTTTGAAGGATTTGGACTGACCTGTTGATTGCATATATGCCTTGTTTCTTCTTCCTGAGTTTAGTGGTATTTTAACGCCCAACTCTTGACTTAATTCAATAAGCTTCTGAATCAAAGCCGGGTTTAATAAGCCAATAGCGCGATCTTCCCTTTCTTGCTTTGAACCACCACTACCAATTAATAGAGGGCTAAGCATACCTGACTGATATATCTGTATATAATCACGCCAGGTATCACCCAACTCTATATCTTTACAACTAATTTTTCCTTCCGCTTGCTCTAAGGACTCAAAAACACCATCACGCATTTCGTGATATTCACCAATAGCTATTCTCACCGCTGTATTACCTTCAATCGAAGCCTTTGTGTTAGATACAACCCAACCAGCATCTTCTACAGCAATACTCTCCGTCTTCGCCGTATTCACAGAGCCAATTGGAAGCTTACCAAAAGCGTAATAATATGCAGCAGGTGTTAAGCCGATTGCTGCATCTGGAAATAATGCATTTTCCTTATAACCGACTATCTTAATAAACTTACTGCATTCGTTTGACTGTCTAATAGTGATAAATGCCTTACCGTCTTTTATAGCCTTGACTATATCCATATTAAGCGGTACAAGGCCTTGCTCTACAACATTCAGCCTATCAAGCAAAGCCTTATTAATTATAGCACCATCATTGAATATCTTATCAGATTTATCAGCTAGAGGTACAAACAGACCGTCTTTAGACGCTTGTCCAGACATACCTTCACGTGATATATCATGTGACCAGCCGTTTGAAACTTTATGTACTATGAACTCCTTCTCCTTAAGTTGAACCTCACTAACTGGTGGCTCGGGTGTAGGAGTCGGGGTGGCTTGAGCATCAGATCCGCCAAAGCTGTTTAGAACTGGGTTCAACGCGTCAATTGCAGCATTATTCTGTCCACCTAGAGCGTCCTCCTCAAGCCACGCGTCCGCTGCATCAATCCAACGCGCAGGGTCACCCGGGCATATCCTATCCATTCCTTCAATACCTGTATCACCAGAATCAATCTGAAAATCACCGGTAGTACCTACAAGTATTTGCCTTTTCTCATGATCGATGAAGCCACCAGCAATATAAGGCCAACTACCACCGGTGGGTGCGTTTGTACTAACTAACGGCTTTGATATCCAGTAAGTATTTTCTTTAGTTAAAATATCACCTTTACCTATCTGGAAAAATGAACCACTTGTCCCACCTTCAACAGCTCCAGGTGCACTTGACCCTGAAGATCCTGTCCCAGTATCGGCTGCCGACCCACCGGTGCTGCCACCTCCACTTGATGAAGCCGGCTCACTAGCAGCGACATTAATATCAGATGAGGTAGGTGTCATACCCTTCACCGTATATGTACCACCAGGATCAGCGTGATAAGGTACGCCGTTTACTTGCCGTATATCAATACCCAGTGGGGTACTCATATTATCAGTATAAGGGTTATATCTATAGGTATGTTGAAACTTATCAAAGCATCCTCCTAGACTATTTGATATTTCTGCTAAAATAGCTGTACCCATCTGATCAAAATCAAAAAAGCTTTTAAGATCAGGTGTGTAATTATACATCTTAGCTACAGACGATCTCATACTACCACTAGACTGTGCTAACCCAACCGCGTCGGTTATATTTGACTTCCCCATTAATACAGATTGTGTACTTGACCAAGCCTCTTTCGCAACATTTGTTACTTCTAGTATACCCTGCTGAAACGCAGATGGTAAGTCGTTAAAAACAGCTTGATCTAAACCATCCATAAGATTAGTAGTAGTGCCTTTTAAGTCACCGAGATCAAACGCATTCTCACTCGTCTTTGTTGCTGCAGGTTGCGCTAATCTACCAATACTATCAGATGTAGCAGAAAACACATTACAAGGTGAGTTTATACAATCACGCGCTGCTTCACGTAACGCATTACCGAAGCTACTATCATCCTTAAAGTTTGGATAGTTAGGATCGTTAAAATAATCGTTTATACGTCTAACTTCATCCTTATAATATGGGTGAACCTTCATCTTATCGACGTAAAAGTTAATAGTAGACCAATCAAGTAAACTGCTGTTTAATACTAATATCTCAACACTACGTCTAACTGCAGCCATGTCACCCTCTAGCCCGGCATGGAAATCAACAGCTAAATCAACATCAACAGCAAAATCCGGATCATCAACAATCTCACAATACGGAGTAGCAAGTCTTAAATGCTCCTTACTCAAAGAGACACCGAATAGCTTTTCTGCTAGATTATTACCGTAAATTACCATCTGTTTATATTTATTATGTTAGGCACCTTCAGCTGTATTTGCTTGAACATCTTTTATTTGACCTTCTCTCCAAACCTTATACTTTGGTACACCTGTACCTCCAACTTTACTACCGTAATAGTTTGCATAAAATAGCTCTCCTCCGATCCGTGTACTTGGGTTACCTGCAGCTACTCGTCTATCTGCTAGTCCTGAACTAGCATTATCTGTAGCGAGGTTAGTTATGTTTGACCCAGCTAGAACGCGGTTTAGTTGATCGTTGTAATCTGGTGGTGATTGATTGTTGAGTTTTGCCTTTGTTGAGTCTGGATAATAACCAGGATCTTGAAGTATAGATCGTAATGACCTACCTGAAGCAGCTGCTCGGTTCATAACCGTTTCCATATATGCTTGCTGAGCCGCTTCGCCTTGACCGCCTACCTCTGCAGCAGTCGAAGCGTATAACAGCCGCTGTAAATCTGGATCACTCTCCAGCTCTTTCCTTATACGCTCTCTGTTAACCTCCCCGGTTTGTGTTACATCCCCTATAGGTAAAAGGTTAGTTGGTGCATTTGTTGGTTGTGCTATTGCAGACTCGCTTTCAGAGTCTGTTGATGCATTTGTTGGTTGTGCTATTGCAGACTCGCTTTCAGAGTCTGTTGATGGTACTAGCTCCTTATATCGCTTGCTATTACCAAACAACCTAACAGCTACTACTTCATTTTCATAGTCTAACTCCCTAAATATATGCTTAATAGACACCACAAACCAAATATTATCAGGCGCGGTTCTACCAGTCACCTCACCGCCATTTATTGTTACAAACGTTCCGGGCTTTCTAAAGACTTGACCACGTACATTGAACACTATTATATCGTTGAGAAACAAGAAACTGTTTTTAACCTTATTAAATACCTGATCCTCTAATACACTTGGATCATCAACACTACTATCAGCTCTTTCCGCCTTAAGTATTTTTTTATTCGAGTTTGTCAACACAGGTAACGCGCAATTAAAGCCGTTTGTGTCTCCTAGATCGTCTTCCTCAAAACTTGATACAATATCAGTAAAGTCTGTGACGCTTATGTTTGTTGCGGTTAAGTCTGGTGCACTATCGTTAAGTAAGTAGTCACACCAATATTTTGATCGCGCCGTCTCAATGTCTGCCTTAACTAACTCGTAGTTCTCAACCGTGTTGAACATACCAGAGGAATGTCGACCACCTGTCTTATCTTCTTGTGGTGCTAATACAAACTCTTCTAAATAAACTTCACCGAAGTCGCCTGTGCTTGCGCCACCATCTGACATTCCCTTCAAAAACTCATGATGTTTATCAGTAAACATCTTTTTGAGAGTGAACTTACGTGTAGTAGTATTAGTATCTTCACTAAGACTCTGTATCTTAAATAACGGTAAAGACGACTCTATTTGAATGTTGTTTACTAATCGTGTAATTACATCAAATACACTATCCTCTATATCCCACCAATATGATTGTAGGTTAACGTTAGAACTTTCACCAGTGAAACTATTATCAGTTAGACTATTAGTATTAATAGGTACAGGCAGTGTCTTACCCCACATATCAAGGATACCACTTACATGCCCAATTAGTGTATTGGATGGTGATTTATCCGGCTTACTACCAGTTTCCCAAAGCTTTCGCATCGACGTCTTTTTAAGCATGGATGTTTGCGCTTCTTCAAACTTAAATACAATTATATTATCTGTAATATTTTTTGCAATTATAGAACTGTTCTCAAGTATTGTTAATAAGCTTATTTTACTATCAGATGCATGCTTTGTTTTTGAATCTTTATCTTCAATGTTTATATCTAGAAATAGATTCTTCTCTGTTGAACTAAACGTCTCCAACCTATCCATTATATTATACGAGTTTTTAATGGCTACATTACCCGTAATTCCAGGATTTATAAGATTATCTTCTATTTCAAGATATGATAAAACACCGGTATCAATAGGAGTGACATCAGTATCACCACCAACTGCTTGCGCTATGATGGATAAATTGAAACCTAAATTCTTGCTTTGTAAATTAGCATCACTCATACCACGCTAGTTATTAATTTTAGAAAGTATACTCTCTACATATTTAGGTTTAATGAATTTATAGCCAATACCACCCTTTGCCATAAAAATGTAATCAGGCTTATTTATCAGAACAATTAACCACCATAAATCAATCGTGTTGTATAATTTATATGAGAGTGTTGTCCATGGCATATCATAGTTAAGTGATATATCATCATAAACATCACCACTTAACTCTTCCGGAAAGCTTACCTTATTTAGTATGTTGTAGAAATAATGCGGGTCAGTACTATCAACCAAATTGACGTTAAATATATTTTCATACAAAGTAGATTGCAGAGAGGATACACTCCTATCATCTATATTGTTTTGCTTTGCTCCGTTGTTAATTGTACTCATTTGCTGTATCTTTAAGGTATGGCGGTTGTAGACTAATTATTAATTGTATTCTGTATGAAGCGATTTACATCACCCTGTCTAGATGGGTCTAACCCGACAGATGCTTCCTGTACTATACCACTATTAGTAGATGCAGCGGTTCGTACAACCGCTTGCGCCGTAGGCGTTACAGCTATTGGAGATACATCATCAGTGGTAGTATCATTAAGTATAAACCCGGGATCCTGTGAAGGTTTAGGAGCAGGTGGTGCAGCTGTCTTACCAATTGTTACTGTATTACCTACCGTGTTTCCATGAAAGCCCGAACCTACCATCAAGTTTGCGTAATCTGATAACAATGATGTAAACTGAATAGTAACTTCATATGCATCTGGAATAGGTGCAGAAAAGCGCCCAATATCAGCTATTTCAACCTCTTTGTTTCTGACTGTACCTACAAAATCCACCTCAAGACTACTGATGTATGCATATGGCATATTTACCATGCCTTGTATAGTAGCGTCATATATCTTAGGTGGTAGTGTCCTAGCAAACGATGTTTTATATGGTTTGTTTTGATATGTTAATAACCACAAAAACTCGTAGTTTAGTTGATATGATATATCACCCTGATTTCTTGTAACTGTGTTGAATAAAGGAAACTTAACTGTTAACGTTGGACCTTCTTCTGCAAAAGAGAAATGTTTTGCCTTTTGTATATATACACCTGGTTGAGCGAGGTTAACAAAGGATGATATTTCTTCAACTATATCCATGCCTGTGTTAATGAGACCACTAGCAACACTTTCGTTGTTTGAAGCGCCCCAACTATTATTAATACTAGGCGGCTTTTCAAAGTAAGGTAAGCAGTAAGTAAACCCGGTGTCTTCCGTTAAATATAAACCAATTAACGATCTTAAAAAATTACTCTCGAGTCTTTTAACTGTACCCTTATCAGCAGTCTTACCTTGTAAACTATCCTTAATACTAGTAAGTTTGTTCAGGGCTGTATTTTGAGCTGCATCATCAACACCTATAAACTCTGCAAACTTACTAACTACGGTGCTATTTGCTACGTCTGTACCAGCTTTAACAGTACTATTAATATAATATAGTGCCTGAGATAATTGTGAATTGAGCACTTGCTCCTTCTCCGTCAACATCAACTTCGGTATCTTTGCAATCGCAGCTGCTGTAGTATTTGACATGCCACTAGAGAACCAACAGAACCGATTAACAATATCAATAGTACCACCGGCGGGGTGAGGCTTCTTATATACATCAGTATTGTCTAATGTTGACTCACCTATTTTACCACCATTAAACGTAGCAATGCTAGCATTGCTTATATCCTCAAAACTTTTAATTAACTTTGACATAATTTATTAACTTGTATAGGCATCACGTACGCCTACTGTTCTAGGTTTTGACGTCGCGTTATTACCTGCATTAACTACAGTTGTACCACCACTGCTATTACGTGTATTTATAGCAATATCTCTTAATATCTGTGTATGCTCTAAAGCTATTTTAACCAGCTGACCACTAAACCTTTTAATATCTTCATTCTGCTTATTAACGAGCTTATCTATAGCACCACCTGTCTTCATACCGAGTACTGAATCCTTGTTACTAAACGGTGTAATCTTACCATCCTGTACAATAAAGTCCTGCATTGGTGATTTATTTGCAGCATCCCTGAAGGCGCGCTGTGACTTCATATAACCAATATTTGCTGCAGTATATGCAGCCTCAGCACCCTTAATGTTCTGTTGATCCTTCGTTGCAAAGGCTTTTTGTAATTCACCGCGACGTATACGCATGATCTTCTCCATCTTCGCAAACTCTGCCGCTTCAGGTGAATTAAGAGTTTCTTTACTAGCATTTTTACGAAACTCTACCATACCAACCTCACCCTCACGTCGTCCGTATTTTGACCTAGCCGCGTACTGCTTTCCCGCGTACTGGTTATCTACTTCATCATTAACTGCTCCCATATCAACACCGAGCATATTACCAATCCTCGCTCTAATGCTGATACCAAACATCTTCTCTGGTAACATACTAAGCATCTTCTTTGCAAGAGCACTCTTTAAATCCTTCATAACGTTACCAGCTTTAGCAATCGCACCTCCACCTCGTTCACCAGTCTCCTCATTTGTAGCTCCAAATAGCCAGTCAGCTAATGGCTTAGCAAAAGGTATAGCAAACGCCATCCGCTGCAGACCGCCCTTAACATCACCACCTGCTATATCGGCAGCACCACCCCAGAACTCCATAAGATTCTTAATAGGGTAGTTATTCATTATTTTGTCTTTTATCTTACCGAAAAAGTCACTCATCTTAAACCCACTACCTGCAGGCTTTACCTTTTCTTCCTTTCCTTTTTTGGTATCTAAAAATGCATTTAGTACATCAAGACCTATACCTATAGCAGTACCTACACCCGGAAATAGCGTCGCAATACCAGACGCAACATCAATTAAACCACCAACAACATCCCCTGACTTAAATCTTGAGACAGCAAAGGCCCAAGATATCATAGATCCTATACCAGGTATTCTTTTAAGCACAGGTTTTAAAAGCTTAAACAGCATACCGCCAACCTTCTTAAATATACCACCTATAGCGCCACCTTTAAGAGCTTTAAATGGCTTTAGCAACGCGCCTTTGATACTACTAAATACAGACTTTACTTTTGTTTTTACTGTATCAACCATTTTACCGATTAAGCCAGGTTCGATTAGTTTAGCACCTAACCCTTTAAGCGGCTTTAATAACTTATCACCTAATCCCTTTAACGGAGTAAGCAGCATCTTACCTAAACCTTTAAGCGGTTTTAATAACTTATCACCTAAACCCTTTAACGGAGTAAGCAGCATCTTACCTAAACCTTTAAACGGAGTAAGCAGCATCTTACCTAAACCTTTAAACACACTAGTAATGGTCTTACCTATACCTTTAAATTTAGATGCAAACCATTTTACACCACCTCCAATACCAACTTTGGCTAGTATCTTGAGTAGGCCCTTTGCAGGCCCGTCTGATAAAAATCCGGTAACAAATGCAGCCAACCCGCCGAGTATTAATAATGCAGGTCCGATCAGTTTCTTTAACCAACTACCCCCAACCTTACCAGCTGCGCCTTCCGACGACTTTGGTAACTGTACGGGTAGCTTTTGTTTAAGCTTTGCTGATTGTAACGTCTCAGCTTCTGGACCTGGTGCTACTACACTCTTAAAGATACTAAATATCTTCTTATATCTAGCTACCTCGTTTGTAGCTAGGGTTGCCTTAACTTGTAGTATATCTTTTATACCACCACCCTCATCATCACGCCGTATTGCACCTCTAGATTTGTTATTGACACCTTGCTCAACACGGACACCACGAGGCTCACTGCTATTTTTATTAGCAAGGCTAGCTATAACTGCAGCAGCTTTTGCATTATTGGCTGATTCATCTTCCACACATATATTTAGTCACTAGATAGGAAACTCGCATCAATTTCTACAGCAACACCATCATCAAATGTGATATTTTTTTCTTCCTGCTTACGAAACTCACTAATAGCCTCAACTATCATGTTGTTAAGCTTCAATGGTAGTGAATCAATAAGCTTTTTACTCTCGTAGAGGTTAAAGTTATTAAGCTCGAACACATTCTCACCTACCTCAACACTCTCAACAAACTTAATAATCTCATACGTTAGTACAATGTTAACAGCGTCTGTCTCTCTCTGCTTTTCGTTGAGCTTGGAGATTTCTGAAATAAGCTTCTTTGCCACAATTGTATCTCTAGTAAGCGATGGTACTTTAACCGTTACATTAATACCTTTATACTCTACATCGCTGCTATAGTCGAAATCAAAGTCAGGCTCCGGTAAATCGTTAAGGTCATATTCTTTACTACCTACAATATATTTACTACTTAGTGATTCCTTCCTCAGCTGTGTCAAAATATATGATCTATCAGCTAAAGAGAAGTCATACTCTGACTCACTATTATTAATAATAATATCATTAAAGATAGCACTACTCCTAATAACGCCTTCGTATCCTTCAAACGCAGACTTAAGCAGATCTTTATGCTGTGAAACATTAAACAGCTCAAAGCCTAGCTCCTTACCTGATGACGGTACAGTCACCTTAACTACATTCTGCTTATTAAGATCATCTAGATCCTTAATAATATCTTTTAAAAGCTCTTTACTCACAGATATATTTATGACACACTCTCGTTAATCAACTATTTTGTTGCTCACGCTTCTTAACCTCCTCATTCTCTTTTTCAATACGCTCTGAGTGTATCTTTAATAATAGACGTGTCTCGTTATATGTTAGATCAAAGAAATCACCAGCTTTACTTACAAAGTGATTATAATGGTATAGTGTCTCGTAGAAGTATACTAAATCATATGATAATATTGAAGCAATAAAGTATATGACACCGTTACCTAGAATATTAACACTTACCTCTGATATATCTAGATCGCTATTTGCTTCAATTAAGGTGAGATCAAACAGTGTATTTGATAGATCAACAATATAATCCTGTAGCTGTAAAAATATAGATGTTGGTAGTTTATTTAATACGGTACGCTTTTCTTCCGCTGTTAGATCATTAAAGTTAATCGATGTATCTTTAAACCTAACAGTCCTAATAGTATATTGATATAAGTCATCTATACTATCAAAATACAGTCCGATGGGTACACCGACTGTTAGTGTTATATCACCACAAACGAGATCCTTATCTACATCAACGTAGTTATCTACAAGCTTACTCAGAGCATCGTCCAGACTATATGTTACATCCATATCATCCTTACCCTTAAACATAAGCTTATTACTTACAAAGAGTTTACGAACGTATATTAATATAAAGAACCTGTCAAATATGTTTAGATCTGGCTCAATATACAGCTTGTTAAGAAACTCACTAAGACCGCGATAATCTTTATTTTCACAAAACTTTAAGATTGTTAGATAATCTCTATTGATAAGTTCAGGTATTCTTACCTTCCTACCACTCGGTAGATCTAACTCTATAGTAAACACAAATATAATTAATAAGCTTTTTGCTTAAATCAATATTAATCAACGAGAGAATATTTACTAAACGCAAAAGAGACTGTTCTCTCTAGATCATTATTGCTGAGCTCACCGTAGCTCAATTGATCTGCCTCTACGTTTATTGGAACACAATCTTCAAACATATACGTCTTTCTCTTATTACGAAAATCACCAAAAGGTATCTCAAGATTCTCAGGACCACTAGGGTTTCTAGTATGTAAGTTAACAATGATGTTACACTTTAAATCAGTCTCGTCTTCAATTAAGCCATGATACGAAACAGCAACAAGCCATGGCCTAATAAACATATCAACTATGTCCTTGTTTTGCTCTAAAAACGTAACGTCTAACTTATTACTACTACCGTAATCAACTCGCCTATCACCATAGTAACCAGCTACAAAACCACCAGACTTAGCTACTGGTAAGGTTCCAACTGCTACCTGCTCTTGAGGTAACGCGACCGACTGTGCAAACATAAATCCAATGTCATCATCTGTTCTATTGTCGAATATACCTTTATGCAATGACCATCGCTTATCTTGATAGTCGTATAATACCCGTTCAATTGAGTCTGCAACTTGCTGCATTAACCCATTACCACTGCGACCTTGAAATCCAATAGTCCAAAGAAACTTAGTAGGTATATCACCTTCCCAAGTACTAGCGAGACCGTCTAATCGCCTCTGTATAGGCTGTAACGACATAAAATTATTCTGTTATACCACTCTGCTTATAGAAGTGATATGCAACAGTAACATCCATCTCTACTGTACCACCATTACCACCAGCCATGTCATATGAAACAGCGTCAATGTTACGTATAGATGCACCGTAGAGCATGTAGTCAGAAATAGGCTCGAGCTTCTTATTAAGCTGCTGTAGATGTATGTAAGTGTCTGCAGCTGGTGTAGCATACTGACCAGTTGAAAATTCATCATCAAACAAGGTACGTGAAGCAGCTTCCATTCTGTTTCTGAGCTCTGATGTAGCATCTAGATAGAACTTAAGTGAGTAGCCGTCTGAGCCAGGATATGTAGCATTACCAGGAATGTTAAAGTTAAGACCCATGTAAGGAGTTTCAACGTTAGTAATTTGTCTTGCTGGTAGAACACCAGCCTTACAGTAAACTAAATCACCTTCATCTAGTGTAACGCCTCCTGCTAATACAACATCATGTACTCTGAAGAGAAAATCACGTGAAAAGTCTCTTGCCTGAGCCTTACTGTAAAATTGTTCAATATCTTGGTTCGACCTATAATTTGACATATAATTATTTATAGCTACAGCCTACATTTTTAACAACTAAACAAAAAAAAAGGCTGAAATCTTTCGACTTCAGCCTCTTGGTTAGGGAGTATAATATTATCCTTGGACCAACTCCTGGAAGTTGGCGTCCGTGCGTGATGCATAAAAATTAACAAGAATAAATTCAGCCGTTCTAACTGGCTTAAGGTAAATGTCAATAACAAGCTCGTTCTGATCAATTACCTCTGGTGTATTGTTTCTTTCGTCACATACAATCAGGTAATCATAAAGTCCGTCGCTAGCCTTAACACGCTCAAAGAATGGCTGTAAGGTGTTAATAACTCTCGTTCTAGTGAATAGTGTGTTGTTCTCGAACAAGAAGTACTGCATTGTCTTCTTTGTAATCTTCTCAAGATATAGGAATGTTCTTCTTACGTTAATACGATCAAAGGCACTTGGCTTTTTAAGCAGTGTCTTTTGTCCGAAGAATATGTTACCTCTATCCTGGAAGGAAGCAATCGGGTTCAAGTTAACAGTATAAAGATCGTCTCTTTGTCTTTGGTTAGGTGTAAGAGCAATATCAACCGCATCACCAATAATACCTCTGTTAAATCCTGCAGGTGCACCCCATGGCCCAACTGAAGCATCTGTTGAAGCCATTTTAGCAGAAGCAAAGCCGGATGGTGGTACGTATACAAACAATCCAGTGTAGTTGTCAAACACTTTTAAGTAGTTAGCATATGTACATGCATAAGATGAGTTAGTATTTTCAAACTGATGTCTCAGTCCCCAGTAGATGTCTGTGTAGAAGTTCTTATTTTTATCGTCCTGTACCTTATTGTCTTTACCAGTAACAAGTAGTTGTCTGATTGGATCAGCAATAAATAGTACATCACCTCTTCCACCATCCTTAACAGGCCCGCAGAAAGTATTAAATCTATTAAAGATAACAGTATATGAATCTCTTGCAGCACTGTTTGAGATATCATTAGATGTTCTCAGAGCTTCAATTGAGTCAGTTGTACGTGTATCGTCGAACCCTCTAGCACTAAGAGCGCCGCTGGTTTGCATATATGTGAAGATAGTACCAAGACCACCTTCAGCAATCATGTCGATGTTAAACTTATCATCGTTCTTAATACGAAGTAGAGCACGATCTAGCTTCTTTGGAATATTACCAATTACCTTACCGTCAAGCTTTGTTTCACCATACGCGCCGAGTGCGAAAAGTGAATCAGCCTTACCAATATCAGTACTAATAGTTACTAGTTGTGCTGCTGTAGCACCTACTTGCGCTTCGGTAAGCACTCCCTCGTTTAGAGCTTTATAAAGCGTATCAGTTACAACCCGAATTTTACGCTTTGGATTACCATCAGCGTTAAGTTGCACACCGTTGATTTGATCCGACAGGTACGGGTTAACTAAAATATCAATGTTTCTTGAATCATCCTCTTGTGTTTCGAGGAAGAAGTTAATAGGAAGTCCACCGGACTCAGAGTTTTTCTGTCTGTAATATCCAACTGCACCGTTGACACCCTCTTCAAGAAGGTATTGTAGTCTGTTAGCAGACTTAGAGAACACTGACTGACGTATCTTAAATACACCAAAGTTAAGCGTGTCGTTAAACTCTGCATCACCAATACTGTAGTTAGTGATTCTATCCTCCATAACCTGTGAGATGGAGTTGGTAGCAGGATTTGATCCTTCACCATCTGTAGCAGATAGTGCAAACTCAAGTCTTGATTCTGGGATAGTAGTAAAGTCTGTTAAACCTACAGCTCCAGCAGATTGTGTTACGGTTTCAACACTTAAGATTGAATCATAATCACGAGCTGGGTTGAGGTTAGTATTATCAGCAAGACCAACATAATAACCATTGAACTGACCGTCAATAATTGTTTGTGCCTTGTTAATAACTAAAATAGCAGCACTTGATAATTCATTAACACTTGACCAGTCTGAGCCAGCAGTTTCTGACCAACCGTCTGTGAATAGCTCACCATTCTTAAGCTTTACATATTGTTCGTAAGTAAGTTCGAACTGTGTTGGTTTACCGATGAACCAGGAGCCTGTATTACTATAGTCGGATGTAGGAACTCCAGGTTCACCTGTTGATAATGTTGTAACACCAGTCGCTGGATAAGCGAGTAAACTGATCTTCGAGCCAAAGCCCTCACCGCTCTCGTCACCGTACGGTAGTCTGTTAACAAGAACTCTACCTGTTGAATTTAGAGCAGATTTAACAGTATGATAAAAATATCTTTCTGCTGGTGTTCTTGGGTTTCCGTAGATCTGTTCAAAATCACTGATACCGGTAACACCGACTACTTCGTCGGAGGGACCTTCACTTGTGAATCCTGTAATGTAAGTTGTCGTTCCTTGTGAAACCGTACGTAGTGATAAATCACTCTCTCTGATCTCAACGCCTGGAGATTGTATTGTCCTTCTAGCCATAAAATTATTTATGCTATTTCAGACGAAAGTTCTATATATTTAGCAATTTAGTCCGTATTTGTGAATAAACAAATGTAGCACTACTCTCTATCTCATTTGCATCCCTATAATTGTAGTTTATACTACCAACTGTAACAGGGAAAGCATTGGTATATGTAAACTCTATACGCTTATTATTAAACTCATCTAGACCATATAACGTTAAGTCTGTTTGATAATCAGAGAATGCAAACGGTCCAGGTACCTGACCATCTGTTAACTCGTTATCAACTAAATCATCATCATCAAACAAGCCTGTTTTATCGTCATGCATTAAATCTAACCACTTATATATGGTCCAATAGTTATTAAACTCGTTATCCACCGTAAAGTTAATGTCTACTGGTGGAAATGGCTCTTTCGCATGTGATGAGTTATATAGATTACTACCAGCATATGGTATTTGAATAGCAGCTACAGTTATCTCAGGTACAACAGCTCCATAAACAGACATCTGAAAGGCATCTTCGTCAACATTAAATGTATCTCTATTGTTTCTCTTCTTAATCTTTCTTAAAGCTGGTGGAAGCTGAAACACTAAAATAAACTTATCTACCCTATTCTTGTTTAATAGAGACTGCTGATTCTTATTTTGTGACATATTATTATTTATTGTAGAGGTTTATAACCAAACATAGATAACTCATCCATATCCATCTCTGCTTGATTTTCACCCATTCCGAACACCATTGGAGGTAACATGCTGTTATTATCTCCAACTACTTCATTATCTAGATATATTGAGGTAGCATCTTCGAAGTACTGAATACCGAAATCCATCTGATCAATAACACACGGTTTACCCATACTATCAAGCTCTGCTATTTCGAAGAAGCGTTCTGTTATTTCCCTCTCCAATATAAAGAGAGCGTACAACAATGACATAACCATATCATCATGCTTACTCTGCCTTGCTTTCCATGTACCGTTTGGATATCTAATAAAGTTCTTAAGCTCCATTAATGTCTGCTCATCTTTAATGGTAACGGCGCGCGCCTCGTTAATATAATAACGCATATTTAATACACCTTTGTACTTTGTATTAGTATGTGCAATCATACCCTGCATAACATTCTTACGGTTAGCTGCTTTATTACCATAAGATACTATCTTATCATACCCTAAATCATTATATAGTCTATCAACAACCTGCGCCCCGCAATTGTTACGCTCAATTAAAGCTAACGGTGATCCGTAGTTTTTTAATATAGAGTGTACTTTAGCAGTAAACTCAAGTGGTGGTATTTGGTTATTATTATAGCATGCTACCTGTCTAATGTCTCTGAGATCGGTTATATCTAGTATTTGTACGCATGATGAGTCAGCGCCCACTCCTTCAGCTGTATCAACACCAGCTACATATAGTCTAGATGGATCAGCTTCTTCCCATATCTTATACGCACCGTCATCAAGCACGATTTTAGGATCACAAATTTCAGTCGCCATCTTCTCAAATAGCTCTGCATCAATAGTTGATTCACCAGTTTCAATCCACTCACACTCAAACTCCTGTCGCCAAGCATCTACTGATCCGATAGCCTGTCTTGTATTCTCGGCCCATGCTTCATCTCTTCCAGGTACCTCATTCCAGAGTATCTTATCATATCCCCAGCCGTTAGTACCTTCTTCAGCGCCTGTATATAATGTATGAAAAAGGTTACCTGTACCATTTGCAGTAGAACATACAAATACTTTAGATTTCTTCGATGATGTAATAACAGGAAAGACTGATTTCCAGAACTCTTCAACCAAGTGAGGTTCAATGAAAGCCATTTCGTCAATTACAAGACAGTTTACAGATTGACCACGAGCAGCTGTACCAGTTGTAGTTGTAATACCTATACGACTGCCATTCTCAAGTGTCATAGATGTCTTTGCATACTCTTTAACAGGAGGTTTAATCCAGTTAGGTAACTCCTCATATGCCATTCTAACTCTCTGAAAAATCTCAATAGCAGTAGCCTCTTTGTTCGCTACTAATAGAATCCTCTGATCCTTCGTAAAGCATGCCTGCCATAATAAGAAGATAGTCATCATTGTAGACTTACCTATCTGTCTAGATGCTAGTAATACAAAGAACCTATTATCACGCATCTTTCTAATGGCGCGCTTTTGACATGGGTGTAGCTGAATTTTTTCCTTACCCCTGTCTAGGTTAATAATATGAAAGAAGTTCTCAGCAAAGTATAGTATGTTCTTACTAGCCTTTTTAAGGTCTCGTATTTTGTCTTTGGTCCATTCCCCCTTCCAATTCGAGTTAGGAAGGTTGGTATTACCCATGTAGAACATATTATTTTCTTTTCCCATTGAAAATATTTATACCTAGACATAAATAAATATATGTCTAAAGACGATTTAAATAGCTTGGGTTCACTTTACGGTGGTATGTTGAACGGATTAAAGAAGGATTTAATCAAGGAAGGTAAGGTCGGACCTGGTGAAATAGGTGACGCTGCTTTACAAGCCGGTGGTCCAACAGAAGAAGGTGGTTTTGCAGAAGCTGAGGTAGATATCGAAAAGCTTACTGATAAGGAAAAAGAAGATAACCTATATAATATTAACAAGTTGTCTTATACTAGTAGTTATATGCCTGAAGAGGATGAAGAGGGTAAGTATGATGACAAAGATGGTAAGAAAGAGAAGTGCGACTATGTTGACTGTGAAGAAGACAAAGAAGATGATGCTGAAGAAGATGAAGAGAGAAGCGATGGTACCGATGACGGTGAATGTGAAGAGTGTGGTGGTTTAGGATGTGAGCCATGCAATGGTACAGGTGAGAAAAGCGAAGAAGACGAAGAAGGTAACAATGTTAGTGTAAAACGAGAAGTACTTAACGCTGTTAAACAAGGTGCTGGTGAGTTTGCTCATAAAGCAGCTGGTATGCTTCAGTCAGCTAAAGAGCTTCATGACCAATATAGCAGACAGGGTGATCAAGAAAGAGCTAGTATCACTAAGTCACTCGTTCATCACTTCACTGTACAATCAAAGTTTGATGAAAATGAAGAAAGTTCACAAATATCAGAGAAAATCGCACGAGATGGCTTAAATAATTTTATGAAACAAAAATCAGTTTTTGACAAACTCTACGATAAGGTCATGGTTAATGAGAACTTTGACGAAATGGAATCAGAAGACTTCGCTGCTCTCGGTATTGAGGATGCTACTCCTGATGATGAACTTGAAGGTGGTAGTGATGAAGTTACTGTTACTCTTTCTAAAGACGTTGCTCAAGCACTTTGCGATGTTCTTCAAGCTGCAATGGGTGAGTCAGACAGTGAAGATGGTGATGAAGCAGACGCTGCTGAAGGCGCATTTGGTGAAGAGGACGAAGAAGGTATTGATACCGGCTCTACTCACAGTGGCAAATACGACGACGGTAAGAATAACAAGGTAGGTGATCTTAAGACCGCTGCTGCAGCTACTGCTAAAGGTGCTGATAGTAAGCTTGATAGTGGTTCACATCTTAATACATCTTACGATGATGGTAAGTCTAACAAAGTTGGTAACCTTAAGACAGGTGACCGCGCAGTAGACTAATCAATTAACTGAAACAATCAAATAAAAACCTGCTGAGTCGTATGATTCAGCAGGTTTTTTATTAAATACTAGTATGGTAACGTTCAAGGAATACTATCAGGGTGATAAGACTGGTAACGCACTCGCAACATCCGCCACAGGTCAATGTGGTAATAAGAGCTTAATGAGGGGTGATAGAAAACATCAGAATCTTGTAAGAAAAGAATATAAGCATAAATGCCCACACGTAAGTAATCTTATTAACGGAGGTGCTCATCAAATTAAGCTTATGGGTGCACCGTTAATGTCAACTCTTCAGATGTATGCTGTTGATTTTGAACCAAGCAAATGTAAGGGTCTAGGTAACTCAGGAGTTGAGGTTGATATGTTTGAAGATGCAGAGGGTAACCAGTGTGGTATGTTAAAAAGGAAGCAATAGTATGAATAATTCAGACGGTAGGTGTAATACAGCAAGACGAAACTGCTCACCAGAAGATATAATGGCTGCAGCGGATCCATGCTGTAGTGCTATTACTAGCCCTGATGGTTACAATGCAGAGCAGTTAGTTTTTGATCAGTCATATAAAGATCTGATTAACAACTTCGGATATGTTATTGATTATTACCTTCATACGTTTAATTTATCAAGTGCTAATTTGTTGTACGGTGAAGAGCCCACCGCTGTATTTTACGGTCCTATACCTATAAAGATGTATATGGAGCTAGACAATGAGTCAATAAGCTTACAGAGCTTTGGCTTTGAGGCTGCAGATGACTTTACCGGGTATGTACATATTAAATCATTTGAGGAAACACTCTCAAGTAGAGACTTTTTCATTCAAACAGTGTCAGGTGATATACTACCACTATCAGATTACGTAGATCATTTAATTCCTGAAGAAGCTGGCGACTATAGTATACACCAATCGAGTAATTGGTGTGAGCCGGGTTCTTTTGACCCATTAGGCTTTGGTTTTATATCTGAAGACGATACCCAAACATTTTTACCAGAGACAATGACTGAAGCACTAACTTCACTTTATGATCAATCTGGTGGGCAGTATACAATACTAAATAAGTTTATTGAAAACAATCACGAGTTAGAGCCTAAGTCTGGTGACCTTATAGACTTTGTACAGCTTGGCTGTGATAGACCTGGCGGACGCTGTTCAAAGATATTCCAGGTGACTGAAAGAATGGATCAAGATCTTGCTGGTGGTCTTAATCCGATGCTTGGTCATTATATATGGAGGCTAAGAGCCAAGAGATATGAGAATTCATTTGAACCTGGCGCGCCAATTGAGTGTGCAAACGAGCAAGTTTATGACAACACACATAACGGCGTCATTAATACAACAATACCGTCAGATAATATAAGCGAGCCTAAATCATACCCAGGTGATATCGATACTAAATCTAGAGATATTCTAGACATGGATGTTAATGATACTGATATATACGGATCGTATTATTAGTATATATTATGATTTATAACCGATAAAGGATAACTTCAGCCCGTTACCTATCGTCGTACTACCTACAGTCTTAATATCAACTTTAATCTCTGCATCATCAGGTATAGATGTAGTAGATATGACCCTCGGGGAAGCAGACCCAACACTTGTCTTACTACCATCGTCAATAGATATAATTGTTGAAAATATAGTAGTACCATTAGCTGTAACATCTACCGTAATATCTGCGCCAACAGGAGCTGTTGTAACGCTTGCACGTACATCTGTCAACTCCATCGCATAAGGAGCTCTAAACGTGGTTGTAATACCTGTTGTTAAGTCTGTTGTTTCATCAGACGCAGCTATTTGTAGTGCATCTATATTAGCTTGCCATGTTCCGACGCCATTTGCATCTGAGGTTAGCACATAAGAATCACCCGCGCCTGTTGGCATTTTGAAGCCTGCACCAACATTAAGGTTTGGAACGTATGCTGTATCCGCTGCATCTGTTACGATGCCCGTGCCTCCTAATATTACAGAGCGATGGTGGGTAGATTGGATTGTGTTTGTATCCCCACCAATTATGACCGCTTCAGTTGCGCTTTCGATTATGTTTGTATCTCCACCGAGAACTGCAGAATGTTTTGTCGCTGTTGATGCCGTTCCCTGTCCTGATAATCCGACAACGCTGTTGATTGTTCCAACAGCACTCGTATATTTCGTGTTAAGAGTTGTGGCTGTAGACCCAAATCCTTCAGATTCTTGCCCAATCACAATTTGACCGAAGCCTCCAATCGTAGAGCTATCGTTGCCAGAAACTACATTCTCACGCCCTCCATAATTTACCGAGCGATTGCCGCTTACTTGGTTTGCAACGCCTCCAATAGCGCAAGCTTGATTGCCCGTGGCAACGTTGTCATTTACCGGATTAGTAGGGTGCAAAGTTACAATCCTGCCTACACTAATATCGTTGAGGGTAGTTGCTCCGTTTGTCGTGACTGAATCGAGAGTTGGTAGAGTACTGACCCAATTACTACTTTCAGATTGTACTGTTGTATATGTATTATTCCACTGTGAGCTATTACCATCTAAAGCATAAACGATATCGTTAGCACTTAATGTACCGGTAACGTCAACTTGACCAGCAATACTAACGTCCCCTTCAACACTAAACCCACTAAGCTCAGATACCAATATGTCTTGGTAGTGAGTAAAGGCAGAAATTGAATGTATAATATTAGCTGATATAACATCAGCATTTGTAATATTATTACCCGCTAACCCAATACTAACCAGCTCGTCATAAGCACTATTCCAATCACCTGAAGTAGATTGCAATAAAGAGTCATCGTAATCTCCACCAATCCAAGAAGCACTATTAGCACTTACAGTCGTATAAGCACTATTCCAGTTACCTGAAGTAGATTGCAATAAAGAGTCATCGTAATCTCCACCAATCCAAGAAGCACTATTAGCACTTACAGTCGTATAAGCACTATTCCAGTTACCTGAAGTAGATTGCAATAAAGAGTCATCGTAATCTCCACCAATCCAAGAAGCACTATTAGCACTTACAGTCGTATAAGCACTATTCCAGTTACCTGAAGTAGATTGCAATAAAGAGTCATCGTAATCTCCACCAATCCAAGAAGCACTATTAGCACTTACAGTCGTATAAGCACTATTCCAGTTACCTGAAGTAGATTGTAGTAAACTATCATCATACGGATCTGTAAGAGCATCCCAAGCGGCTGAGTTAGAGCTTACCGTACTATATGTATCAGTCCATTGTGTACTATTACTAGTAGCTGAATAAACAACATCACCAGAACTAAGGATACCATCTATAGTAGCAGAACCACTAACATTTAGATCATTAACTCTAAAGTTTTCTATGCTATAGTTGTTAAGATCTAAATCTGCAGAAATTGATATTGTACTAGAGGCACAGGAGCCTATCTCACTCATATATACAACCTCATTACAGAAGTCACCATATGGTATGTTTTTAGATGCAACCCATTTATTAACTAATGAGTTATATACTAAAGTATGAGTTTCATCAGCTTTATATGAAGTAGTACCACCGCAATCATCACCGTCAGAGACCATCGCGACACGAAGACCTTTCGACGGGCTCCCGGTATTTGCACCGGCAAACGCACGATGGGTATTTATCAAGGTGCTTGCAAGGAGACCAAAGCTACCGCCGCGGTGTACCCGATTAACAAGGACGTTATCGTTAGCGCCATCAAAAGTATTCTCCGTATGTTCGTATACATTACCACCTTGTCCCATTGTACCATAAGGACTGAGCCCACCAGCCTCTGTGACATCAGCTGGGCTTAAAGGTGTTACACCGGCACCGATATATACCGCGGTATCATCAACAGTTCCAGATGTTACAGCTGTTGGAGCAGTATCGGATCCTGTTGGATATAACCAATAACCAGCGTTAGTGCCGCCACCCTTATAATAAGCGGCTTTATACCACTCATTTTCGTTCGGTATAAAGTATTTTGCGTCTTTATGTCTAAAGAGATTCTCACCATCAAGCTGCCATGCTTCGCCAGAAGTCCAAAGATCAATATTTTCATTAATGCCGGGTAGAGCAAAATTATACGCTGGTTGAGCTCCATCATTTATATTAAGCCAGTTAACATAACGAGCACATTCGTTCCAAGTTATGTCTGTAGCTGGTTTATCAGTACCACGACTATCTATTGTAATCAGACGAGTGCTATTTGCAGGGTCAGCATTATACTCAGCAATGTTACCTTCAGTAATTTCAAACTTACTAATACAATAATCATATGATACAGCGCCATAAGTTGTAGTATCTGCAACATTACCTGCATCTCCAATCGGTACAAATTCAATTGAAAATGTATTCAAGTTTGTCGCGACATCAGCTAAATCGTTAAGTTCTAATTCTTGGCTCCAAGCAGCACTGTTAGCACTAACTGTCGTACAAGTTGACGCCCAGCAGGCACTGTTAGCTTGCACTGTAGTGTAGTTACTATTCCACCTTGGCTCACTGCCAAACACCAAATCATACGCATTATCCCATAAGAACTCTTTGGCAGCGACAGTAATGTATGTATTCTCCCAGTTACCTGTAAGCGATATAAAGTTACTGATATCAGGTGATATAAATTCTCTTAGCGTGTCCACCGTGCCGGTCTTAGTTATATTATCCTGTACAAATACTAGCTGCTCTAAGCCAGTATATGGGGTATTTGTGTTTGGTAGTTGTGAAATGGGTATGCCGTCGCAGCTCATATGATTATTTAGTTGCAAATGATCAGTTTTATACTATAATAAACAAAATGACTGTAAAATTTGACGAAACATCGCATAGATATACACACGATAAGCATGGTGAGTTTGTTTCCGTGACCACACTACTAGGAAAGTATAAGAAACCATTTGATAGCTCACTACACGCTACACGTGTAGCAAAGAGAGAAGGTGTGTCAGTTGAGATGGTTCTCGAGATGTGGAATATAGAGAAAAACAAAGCGTGCGACCGAGGAACATATATACATAAGCTACTCGAAGATTATATTACGATAGGAGAGACACAAGATGACTACGGTTGGCTATATAAATCTTACGATAAGGGCGTCGAGCGTAACATTGATAGGTTTAAGAAGATTCATTGTGAAAGTCTACTCCATAATACCGACTTTATGGTTGCAGGTACTGCTGATTTAATTTACGAACATAGTAATGGTGAGTTTACTGTAGGTGATTTTAAGACAAATAAGCAGTTTAGGTTCTGCTCACAATATGGAGAGAGTATGCTAGCACCAGTTGATCATCTTCATAACTGCGAGTTTAATGTTTATGCATTACAACTATCCATGTATGCATACTTGCACGAACTATCAACTGGTAAGAAATGTAGGAAGCTAGCTATATTTTATTTACAAGGAGATCGCTTTGTTACATATCATTGTAATTATCTTAAGAGTGACGTTAAAAATATATTGGAACATTATATGTCGAAGACTAAATAGCTTGAGATGAAGGTTGGAAAACTAATCAAAAAATTTGAAACGAAGCTAGATGAACTCTATGAATCTCTTTATGAGTTGAGAGATTCTCTCGATATGGTTGAGGATGAACAGGTTGACTATCTCGTCAATGGATTCGTTGATCAAATAGAGCTAGTCGTTGACGAAGGTAAAATAACACCTGACGATATTAAAGATCAGCTCTTATCATTAGAAGAGGAATAAATAAAAGTATGAATGAGTTTGATAACCTTTGTGAAGGTATTTTAAGATCAGTAGATGACACTATTGACTATAATCCTGAGGAGTTAGCTAAAGGTATTAAAGTTGAGATGGAGCATACAACCGACAAAGCAACCGCTGAAGTAATTGCAAAGCAGCACATTGCTGAGGTATCTGATTACTATACAAGACTAGAAACAATAGATCCACATAAGTAGTTGATTTTAATAATTCATATATTAAAATAATATATATATATATGAAAAAAGTTTTAATTTTAGGCTACGGCTATACTGGAGGGTATTTGTATAATAGACTTAAGAAGGATCATGATGTAGAGATTGTCTCAAAAGCCTCTCTAAACTATACCGACTCTGATATTCTCGAGACGTATCTATTTGAGTATAAGCCTGATTACGTAGTTAATTGTTCTGGCTACACAGGCAGACCTAACGTAGATGGGTGTGAAGATAATAAAGAGGATTGCTGGAAGTTAAATGTAACAGCTCCTGCAATGGTCAACAACGCTTGTAGGGTGCATAATATTCCTTACATTCACATCTCCTCTGGTTGTGTTTATAGTGGTTATGATAAAGCATGGACTGAAAAAGACCCTGCAAACTATGGAGTGTTTAGTAACGAGTCGTCATTCTACTCAAAGTCGAAGCATGCTTATGAATTAGCGAGTAGTGATTATGGGCTGACTATCAGAATCAGAATGCCATTTGATGATGATAATACTGATAGGTCTATTGTTGCAAAGCTTCTTAGATATGATAAGCTAATTGACCCAGGTAAGAACTCAAAGACATACATGAATGATCTTACTAAGTTTATTAACAAATACATCTCAGAAGGTCATAATGATAATGAAATTATTAACTTTGTTAACCCAGAACCTCTTTCTACTCTTGAAGTTACAGAGATTATGAAGGTGAATGGAATGGTTAATGAGAACTGGGAAGTGGTTGAGTTTGAAGAGCTAGGAACAAAGTGTGGAAGGAGTAATTGTACACTTGACATTACTAAGCTTAAGAATAAATATGGTTTTGAGCCTCTAACTGAACAAAAGGCTCTTCTTCAAGCACTATACTGGAATGCAAAATAAAAAAAAGAAATGGCTAATTTGTGATAGCGAAAAAGAAGTAATTATCGAAGCATTAACCATGTGGGGTGCATTAGGTATTCATCTACATGGGGATCGTTTTGGTCTCAGTAATGATTGGCAGTATACAACTACAAAGACGGGCTGGATACTTGCAGTAGATGGAGCTGAGCGTAAGTTCGGTCGACAGAAGATTAAGTTAAAAGAAATAGTCTAATGCAAAGCGATTGTGATCATAGTCTAGAGTATAGACTACAAAAAGCAGAAAATCCCGATAAGACTATCACAGGCTTTACTGCAGGGTCGTTCGATCTCATTCACCCGGGATATTCCTACACGTTTGAGGAAGCGAAGAGACACTGTGATAAGTTTATTATATTTCTACAACAGGATCCATCTGCTACACGGTACACAAAGTATAAACCTATTATACCGTATTACGAGAGATATAAAACTCTACTAGCAATACAGTATGTTGATGAGATATATATGTATCAAACAGAGGATGAGCTTCTAGACCTGATACAGTTCTTCAAGCCTGATGTTAGAATATTAGGAGAAGATTATATTAATGAGCCCTTTACAGGTGACAATTTAGATACACGTGTTGTATATACTACAAGATCGCATGAGTGGTCAACCACAAGGATTAAGAATAGAATTGCAGCTATGACAATAGCACAAAATCCAGAGCTATTAGAGAAGATGAATGTAGCTCAAATTAGGAAAGGTAACTTCTCAAGTATTGAGGACTAAAGTAGGTACTTTCTTATAAGTCCATCATCAGATAAAATCTCCGCTGTAGGTGTTACAGGTGCCTTTACTTCCTCATCATCGTCATACCCTTCGTAGTAACCATATAAGTCATCACTGTCACTACTCTCTTCGAAAGACATACTACTGGCTTGAGCAGGTGCTGGTGATGGCTCGGCATAAGTATGCTTTATCTTTATATCTGCTAGAATAACTTTCTTTAACGCTCTAGCTTCAGGTTCATTATTTGCACGCTTTAAGAAATCCTCTACATCCACTTTAGTAAACTTACCCTTTAAACTTGTAACAGGGTCATCATACAACTCCCAAACATGTATAGGTAGGTACAATCTTGCTACTTTAGCGCAGTCCCTAATAACATAGTAAGCTGACTTCTTTAAGACCTCAATTCCAGTATCAGGACTATCATGCGCCTTGCCGGCTGGTCCCCAAAGCTTAGCAATTTGCTCTGGATTATTATTTAGTATTGCCTCTTCAAACATATTGATTAATTATATTTAGTTGCCATATAGAAAAGAGCTACTATAATTAGGAACACTGATATAATAATAAGTACAATGAAATCGAAAAGTACAAAAGGAAAAAGTTTTCCTAAGAAGCCTGTTGAATTCGGAACATTTCTCGTTGAGTATAGAGACTCAAAGGATGGAATGCTTCACTTTCTAAAGGAACGTATCGATACTATTGATGAGGCGCAAGCGGCTATAGATAAGTTACTACAGCAAGGCGCGTACGAACCTACTATTAGAAAGATTGGATGATAACGTTACTACCGTCAACTGGAGTTAAGAAGTTAACAGGTATCAACTATGATACATTAGAATGGGTAATAGACAAAGTACTAACTGCAAACTTAGGGCAGAGCTTTAACTATAATATTACGATTCATAAGAGCCGTATTAAAGAGACTTCGTATGTGTGGCTTGAGAATAGGTCACGTAACTTTAAGATATACCTAGACTGCTCTGGTGACATGAGATATTCTATTAGCACAATTCTCCATGAGATTAGACATATTCTACAGCACAATTTCTTTAAGTTTAGTATGGCTTGTGCATACAGTACGTATAAGGAGTACTATAATTCTGCAGAGGAAAAGGATGCACGTAAGTTTGAGAAGCTAACTACTTCAGTACTACATACATACAAAGCACTTGAGCAGTCTAAGGTAGTTTTTAAGAAGAACAACTTAGGAACTACTATATAATAAGAGTATACAAAAAAAGAGCCTAACGTTTTAAGTGAGCGCCTTCAAAAGGAACTACCTTATAATTAATAAGACAACAAACAACAACAACAATAAACAGTAGAAAATAATAATATGGGATTCATAACCGAAATTAAAAGCCTCAATGAGGTACCGCAATTCGAAGTCGAAAAAGTACAAGTATTCGATGGTAATAAAAGGTGCATTGATGGTGTTTATTCACTCCAACGTTCTGATACAAATCAGCATTTAGGAATGGTTAAGGATAAGTATCGCCCTATTCAGATGAACGAGATGATTGATATTATCTCTGAAGCATCTGATAAGGTTGGTGATATTGATCACATCGGTTACACTACCTCTAAAGGTGGTCGTAAGGTAGTCATTCAATCAAAGTATCGCGACACAATTGATGTTGCAGGTGATAAGGTTGAGCCATATATATACACTGTCATTGACAATACAGGTATGGGTAGTAATAAGATGATCCCAAGTACTGTTCGGATTGCTTGTGATAATGCTTTCCACTTGATCTCTCAAAATGAGCAGGCAAGTGATCGTGCTCGACACTCAGCATCATTTGATACACATGTAGGTGGTATGATCAATAATATCGTGAGTGCAATTTCAACTACGAAGAACTTTACTGAGATTGTTGAGAAGCTTAAGAATGAGAAGTTTACAGCTGATCAAATGGTTCAGTTCACACAGCAGTTGATTCCTGTTATTAAGGAAGAGTCAACTCGTCGTGGTCATAAGCGTGAGAAGCTTGTTGAGCTCTATACAAGTGGTCGTGGTAATGTGGGTGAATCAAGATGGGATGCATTCAATGCTGTTACAGAGTATGAGACTCATACAGGTAAGCAATCAGCTGAGAAGTTGATTCGTCAGTTCTCTGCGAATACTTTATCACGCCAGGCTCTTAATCTCCTCACAATTGCGGGTTAGTTCTAATAAATAACTATAATGTATAAAGATAAAATTGGAAGATTTGAATTTGTATTTGAGG
>Ga0208643_1000448_pt1 | contig 27539 bp, 10 predicted proteins | sample VirMetDEL_Nov_12_FD_184516 | JGI IMG/M metagenome (GOLD analysis project Ga0208643, IMG submission 184516) | Aqueous microbial communities from the Delaware River and Bay under freshwater to marine salinity gradient to study organic matter... | ecosystem: Environmental > Aquatic > Marine >... | reverse complement strand
TAATTCCTTTTCTTTTAACTTTATTAGCTCCTTTTTTGATAGGAAAAATAAGCGATATATTAGCAGGAAAAATCTCCCAAGCATCGGCACAAGGTCCTTGTCCTTCTCCTGAAGAAGTAATACGAACAAAAAATAGAAGAAATAAAATTGTAAGACAATTAAATCAACTATATAAATTAGTAAATACTGCTTTAGTAATAGTAGGTATATTAGGTGGTTTAGCTATTGTTATAAAAATAGCAGCGGGGATAATTAGAGCTATACCTTTACCAACCGCAGTTCCACCTGGAATAGGTTTCCCCACTAGTTTTATTTTAAATTTTCAAAGGATAATTGATAAATTATTAGTTATAGCAGAAAAAACTTTTACCCTTTCATTAGGTATAAGTTCAGCCTTATTAGTATTATCTGCTCTACTACTCCAAGCTTTAAAATTATTAAAATTATTAGACCAACAATTATTAAGATGTAGTGAAAATATTGAAGATTTAGAGGGTTTAGACTTTGAAATAGAAGAAGAAGAGGAAGAAGATACTCAAATAGATACATCAGTAAATGGTTTTACTTTAGGAATTGCTATTGACAATAAAAACCAAGTAGGTTCATTAAAAAGAATATATGCAACAGCAACAGATCCACAAGGAGTTGTAGTTTTAAAAGGAGAACCTTCATTTAGTGCAAGTGAACAAATATTAATTGATGAGCTCGCATTCTACATTCGATCAAATAATTTAAAAGCAAACTAGTTTAATATTTATAATAAATCAATACAACATGAAATTAAGTCAATTAAAAACTATTGTAAAAGAGGCCGTAAAAGAAGCTATACAAGAGGAGATGAAAGACATCCTTCTAGAAGCTGTACGTTCTCCTAAACAAACCGTTTATGAAAATAGAATGGGTACCCCTACAACAGATGTAGCAGCACCTAGTCCAATGAATCCTACAATGCAAACACCCCTACCAGAAAATGATAGGGTAAAATTAAAAGAAAACATGATGAATGTTTTAAATGGTATGTTACCTGGAAATGATGGTACTATAAATGCTAATTCTAGTATGGTAAGCCAACCTTTACAAGTAACAAGTACGGATACAATGTCATCAAATGGTTCTTTACCTGCAGGTGAGGTAAATATGGACCAAATAATGGGATTAATGAATAAAAGATAATAAATGGCATTTGGAGCAACAAGAATATTTCCCAATGATCAACGACCTAGTGTCGCTATTGGTTTTAACCTTCCTATGAATGAAGGTGGGGTATTTACTCCTAATTATCAAACGAAACAGGCAATAAAAAATAATTTAATTAATTATTTCTTAACAAACCCAGGGGAAAGACCAGGAAATCCAACATTTGGTGCTGGTTTAAGGGCATTTATTTTTACCCAAATAGATAATACAGATTTATCCTATATAAAAGATGACATTCAAGAAAAAATATTAACCTTTTTTCCTAATGTAATTATACAAGAAATAACTGTTTTACCTACAGAAAGATCTAATCAAATTCAAATTAATATAACATATAGTGTAAAAGATACCAGTATAAAGGATGCACTATCCCTAAGCTTTAACTAATGGCAATCGTAAGAAGAAACATAGAATATTTAAATAAAGATTTTAGTGATTATAGATCACAATTAATTAATTATTCTCAAACTTATTTTCCCCAAACATATACTGATTTCTCAGAAACTTCTCCTGGTATGATGTTTATGGAGCAAGCCGCTTATGTAGGTGATGTATTATCCTTTTATTTAGATAACCAAATACAAGAAAATTTTTTACAATATGCTAGACAAACTAGCAATTTGTATGATTTATCTTATATGTACGGATATAAACCTAAAGTAACAGGCTTATCTTCAGTAGATTTATCTTTTTATCAACTAGTACCTTCAATAGTTTCTTCAAGCGGAGCAGATAATTTATATGTTCCTGATTTTAACTATGCTTTAAATGTGGGTGCAAACACAACGGCACAAACCCAAAATGGAGTTTCTTTTACTATAGAAGATCCTATAGATTTTACTGTGTCAAATTCATTAGACCCAACAGAAGTTAGTATTGCCCAAATATCTAACAATAACCCAACATATTATTTATTAAAGAAAAAAAGAAAAGCATTGTCTGGTACAATAGCATCTACTTCTTTTAGTTTTGGATCACCACAAGAATTCCCAACAGTAATAATTCAAGATGAAAATATTGGTGGTATAATAGATTGTTTTGATAGTGATGGTAATGAATGGTATGAAGTAGATTATTTAGGACAAGAACTAGTTTTTGATGGTATTAAAAACACTAATGTAAATGACCCTAATAATTATCAAGATAGTGATAATGCTCCATATTTACTTCAAACAAAACAAGTACAAAGAAGATTTAATTCAAGATTCCTAAGTACCAATCAACTCCAATTACAATTTGGATCTGGTAACCCATTTGATACTGATGAAGATGTAGTACCAAACCCTATGAATGTAGGTTTAGGCTTACCTTTTGAAAGGGATAAATTAACTACTGCTTATAGTCCTACAAATTTTATATTTACAAATACCTATGGTATTGCTCCAAGTAATACATCATTAACTGTAAGATATTTAAAAGGAGGAGGAGTATCATCTAATGTGGCATCTAATACTATTACAACTTTAAATACTACATTAACTAATTTCCAAAAACAAAACCTAAATTCAACCGTTGCTCAAACGGTATTTGATTCATTACAAGTAAATAATGAAGCGGCTGCTAGTGGGGGAAATAACGGGGATTCATCTGAGGAAATAAGACAAAATACAATATCTAATTTATCCTCTCAATTACGAAATGTTACAGCGGATGATTATTTAGTAAGAGCTTTAAGTATGCCTCCTAAATATGGAATTATTTCTAAGGCAATAACTCAAAAACCAAAAGCTAATGATCCTAATACTACATTAGATTTATATGTATTATCTACGGATCTAAATGGAAAATTAACATACCCTTCCCAAACATTAAAAAGTAACTTACGTAACTATATAAACCAATATCGAATGATAGGTGATACAGTTAATATAAAAAATGCTTTTGTTGTTAATATTGGAGTTAATTTTGAAATTATTACTTTACCTGAATATAATAATAGTGATGTTTTAACTAGGTGTAGTTCTGTTTTACAAAACTTTTTTAATATAGACTTATGGCAAATTAATCAACCTATAATATTAAGAGATATTAGTACCCTATTAGATAATGTAGCAGGAGTACAAACTGTAAATAATATATCAATTAGTAATAAAGCTGGAACAACTTCTGGATATTCACAATATGCTTATGATGTATCTGGTGCATTACAGAATGGTACTATATTCCCTTCTATTGATCCTATGATATTTGAAGTAAAATATCCAAATACCGATATAAAAGGTAGAGTAGTTACAATAGGACAAGGTGGAGGAAGTACAACAAATGGTGGAGGTAGAAATTATTAAAAAATAAACAAATGGCAGTATATAAAATTTTTCCCCTTCAAGATTCAACCCTATATTCTGGGTACCCAATTATGAATACTGGTATAGATGCTATATTAGAAGTATCAAATACTTATCCTTCTACAGTAGCAAGTCCTATAGTAGCTAGACCTTTAATACAATTTGATCAATCTCAAATTAATAGTGTTATAGATACTTTAAATACAGGTTCTACATCTATATCAGCAAGTCTAAAAACTTTTATATCAGATGCTAGTGGGGTAGTAATGCAATCAGAAATATATGCTTACCCAGTTTCAGGTTCATGGAATAATGGTAGTGGAGAATATTTAGATAACCCCTCAACAGTAAATGGTGTTAGTTGGGAATATAGATCTAATAGTGGTTCTAATAATTGGTTATTAGATAACTTTACAGAAAAAACAACAGGGTCTTATACAACAGCATCCCCAGGTGGAGGAAATTGGTATACAGCATCTGCTGATGCTAGACTAAATTTGGAATCTTCTCAATCTTTTAATTTAAGAACTGAGAAAGACATAAACATGGATATAACAGATATAGTTAAAACTTGGTATTCAAGTTCTAAATCTATACCTGGTACTTATACTGAAATTGAAAATAATGGTTTAATATTAAAATGGAGTGATGAAATTGAATTTGACACAAATCTCTCTGTTCAGCCAAAAATGCAATTTTATTCTGTTGATACTAATACAATATATCCCCCTCAATTAGAAATAAAATGGGTAGATTTTATATATCAAACAGGGAGTTTAGATATAATTAATACTCCGGATTTATATCTTGCTATAGATAATAACCAAGGTATATTTTATAGTGAAAGTATAAACCAATTTAGAATAAATTGTAGACCAGAATTTCCAATTAGAACATTTCAAACAGCCTCTATTTATACAACAAATTTTGCTTTACCAACATCTTCATATTATGCTATAAAAGATTTAGATACTAATGAGTTTATACTAGATTTTGATAATGAATTTACACAAATTAGTTGTGATGCAACTGGTAGTTATTTTACAATATACATGAATGGTTTAGAACCAGAAAGATATTATGAAATTTTAATCAAAACAACAGTAGAAGGGAATACTATAATAAAAGATGACCAGTATTATTTTAAAGTTATTAATGGATAATTATGTCTCAAACAAGAAACGTTGATTTAAGAAAAGAGGTTTTTAATAAACCCCAATATGAACAAGTAATTGATACTAGTTTCTCCCAATTAGGATTAACTTCTATTAGTGCAAGTGCTGAAGATCAAGTAAGTCTTGAAGAATTCTTTGGATTATACAATTCTCTTTTTTATGATATACCCCCCACTGGTGAAACTAATTCACATGAATTTTTAGTAAAAAGTAGTGGTGAGTATATTAATTTTGACCAAATAGCAGAAGAAATTTTAGCATTACAACAAGAAATAGCAGGATTAAGAGAAGAATTATTAGCAGAACAAATTAAAGTAGTAGAATTAGAATCTGGAATAACTGTAAATACTGGTTCTTTAGGATTAGGTGAAGACACAGATACTTCAAACATATCTACAAGTATAAGCTCGGGTGGACAATCAGCAGGTGGCGCATCTAATAACAATGTTTATTAAAAATAACAAATGGAGGATAAAATAATAATAAACCAAGTAAATCCAGAAACCTTTGAGTTTCAAGATTACTCAATATCAGATGAATCATTAATTGTTTCTAATGATTTAGATACAGTATTTTCTGGTTCTACGGATTATATTGAAGCTTATGTATATGATGAAAATCAAAATCAAATATCATTCCAAGTTCCTTTTACTAATTATAAAGTTACTGAAGGGGATGTAGTATTAACACCTTCAAATGATTTAGAAAGATTAGGTTTTGATGTAGGTTCATATTATATATCTTATGATTTTTATAGACCAAAATTAGCTTCTACTTTAAATACACAATATTATATTAGTGAGATAAGTTCTGATAGAACTGAAATTAGATTAGATAGTACTCAAATTGATAATGCTTTACTAATAAGTTCTAGTTTAGAATTTATAGCCTATAGAGATACAGCGGAATACTTTGTAGATTTTTTACTTAATTTTGGTAACAATCAACTAGTTATAGCTAATAATATAGAATTAGACCTAAAGGATGAAGGTAACCCTACCATCCTTATTAAACTATATGAAGCTTTACCTGCAATATTTGATCAAAAATCCCAGTGTTCTGTTGTAGAACAGATTTCTACCCCTCAATCCTATAATGTAACTTTTCCACCTTTAGCCTTTACCCAGGATGATTTTACTTATATATCAGGACCAAATTACAGTTTAAACATCAAAGGGCAATCAGGAACTCCAGGAATGGATTTCTCATATAATACCCTAGTAGATTCTAATTTAACATCATCATTTAATCAAGTAAATAGTTTACTTAACCGTAAAGAAATTGATATCAATGTTAATTATGAAGATTATAACGATTTTGTATATTTTTCTTCTGCGTATACTAGATTGCAAAATTTCTACTATAAAGTAGAATTAATACAATCCGCTAGTGCTCAACTAGGACAAATAACATCTGCAACTACAGGATCAACTATATATAGCTCAAGTCAAGCTGAGTTTAGTCAAACCATACAAAATACTATTCAAAACTTTGATGGTTATGAATACTTTATGTATTTTAATAGTGGATCTCAATTTTCATACCCAAAATCAAACACAGAACCACCATTTGCTCTTTACCCAACAGGTAGTACAGAGGTTTTAACATGGTTAGGTTCAACAGATGACGAAAGTGAATATTATGGTGGTCAAGCTCTATCAGCTTCTAACTATGATGAAGATAACCAAAATTCATTATACTACGCAATACCCGAATATTTAAGAAGTGATACACAAAATGCTAAATATGAGTTATTTGTTGATATGGTTGGTCAACATTATGATAACCTATGGTTATATACCAAGAATATTACCACTAAATTTGACGCGGATAACCGTTTAGATTATGGTATTTCTAAAGATATGGTTGCAGCTGCAATTAGGGACTTTGGTATAAAATTATATTCTAATAACTTTAATACTAACGATTTATATACAACATTTTTAGGATTAACACCATCAGGTAGTTCATTCCCTTTTCCATATATGACGGGGTCAATTGGTGGTGTAGTTGACACACCTTCTGGGTATGAGTACGTCGATTCAACGATATCGGCATCAAACGATATAGTCCCATTGGACGATGTTAATAAACGATTATATAAACGAATCTACCATAATATACCTTACTTACTTAAAACAAAAGGTACGATAGCAGGTTTAAGAGCATTAATTACCTCTTATGGTATCCCAGATACTATTTTAAGAATAAATGAATTTGGAGGTAAAGACAGAAACAATTCTCAAGATTGGGATTTAAAACAAGATATATATAATGTTGGGTTAAATACAACAAGTTCAGCTTTTACATCTTCATTTTCATTAAATAGTGAGTGGGGTGCAGAACTAAACTCTCCATCATCCCTACAGTTTAGATTTAAAACAAATGGTATACCCTCTGCCTCTACCTCTCCTACTACACAATCCTTTTTTGAAACTGATTTTATTAGTAGAGCTGCAATGGCAATTGAATATAATGATTCCTTATTAGTAGAAGGTAATTATTCTGGTTCTGTACCTAGCAAATATAAGGAATATGGTACTTTAAAATTTTGGCCTAATGTTGACACTAACCCTAATAACGTTGCTTCCTTATATTTACCATTTTGGGATGGTAACTGGTGGTCAGTTCAAATAGATAGAGATCTTAGTATAGGTAATAATGGTGGATTTATTTTAAGAGCTGCTAACAAAATTGGAGAAAATATTGGATTTACAGGTAGTGATGCTATTAGTGCAGATACTACTAAGTGGGAAAATTCAAATGAAATATATTGGTTACCTCAAAATAACATATCATTAGATGGAGAAGATTATTTTCCTTTTTCTGGATCTTTACAAGAAGTAAGATACTATACAGAACAGTTAAGTGAAAGTGTATTTTATGATTACGCAATGAACCCATACTCTTTTGAAGGTAATGGAACTAACACTGCCCCAGATACATTGGCCTTTAGATTACCTTTAGGGACATTATTAAATACTGGTTCTTATAGTGGTTCTATTCACCCTAAAGTAACAGGTTCTTGGGTTACTACATCATCTTTTGATACACATAGCACTGCTTCATTTACATCTATCCCTACATGGCTAAACAATGTAGAAGATATACATCTAGATCAAACCCCATCAGGGATGAGGAATAGAGTAACAGATAAAATCCAAACAGAAGCATTAATTTTACCTGAAGGGGATACATTATCAGGTTATAAATCAATACAACAAACTTCATATGTAAGTGAAAGTTTTACCCCTAGTGTAAATTATCTAGAAGTAGCATTTTCCCCACAGGATCAAATTAATGATGATATTATTGGTCAAATGGGGTATTTTAATATAGGAGATTATATTGGAGACCCAAGATTAATATCATCATCTGATAAAAGTTATCCTGATTTAGATATATTAAGAGATGCTTATTTTGAAAAATATATAACTAATTATAATTTAACTGATTTTGTTAGGTTAATTAAATTCTTTGATAATTCATTATTTAAAATGATCGAAGATTTTACACCTGCAAGAACAAGTTTATCTTCTGGTGTTGTAATAAAACAACATTTATTAGAAAGAAATAGACAAAGACCAGCACAAGTAACATCTTCATTTGAACAATATTCAGGTTCAGTTAGAAATTTACCTAAAGATTATAGTTTAGGAGAACCAGATTACCCACAATATTCAGATTCAGGATCTGCAATTTATAAATTTGGTGGTGGTACAGGTGGAGGATTTGAGCCATTTAATGGTTTAAAAACATACCCTTCAGGTAGCGAAAATTTAGGACCTAATAATGAATATTTTTTAACACAAAGTTGGGATGAATCATGGTCAACATTTAGTGGATCTGCTCCTATTGATAGAACAGATCAAAGAGAATTTTATAATGGAGAGTTTAGTGGATCCATAGATGTAGGGATAAAAGATATATGTAGTGCTTATTTTAAAATTAGTAATACCTCTTACAGTTATGTCCCTGTATTTTTTAGTGCTGATGGGTATAGTAATACACAAATATTGACTGAACAACAATTTCTTAGCCCCCAATACCAACCACCTGCTACAGAGGTATGGTTTTGGCATGACGGTGAAAAAATTACTTACTTAAAATTGTCACTTATAACTTATAATGGTTTAAATATAACTGGTTTTATACAAAATGTAGAGTTTGTTACTTTTTCATTTAGTTCTGCAGTTGATTATCAAGGTAATATATTAAGTGGACCCCAAACTTTTTATTTAGAATCTATAGCTATACAACCTGCAAATCTTTCAACGGAAGCAGAGAGTGTAGGGGCAGCTTTAGGATTTGTCGTACCTGAATTATCTTCAACAGCTATAAGTTCAGATGATGGTGCCTTTTATAACTTCAATTTTTCATCAAGTGGAAATTTCCAATGGTATGCAACACAAAATGTATCCTTAGATCCATCCCCTTTATTAGATACTGGTATATCTGAATCTGTCCCACAAGGATATTTTCCTTTAACATATCATACAGAATCCTTTTTTAGAGGGTGGGCAAGTTCAAACTTTTATACTAATGGGACTTATAATTCTTATGATGGAGTACTAGACGATGTATTAAATAATTTTAATACTGGGTCTCATGAAATAGATAATACCGATACAACAGTACAATCTGGAATAGACCCGGCAAGTAATGTTCCATGGTTTATGAATGCATCAAATCCACAAGGATCTGGAAAAAGTTGGTTACAAATACCCTCTGAATCATTTTTAGATTATGCTAATATACCTGATTCATCTGTAGGACCAACATCAACTAATAATTATTTTAACATAGCTTGGACAAGTGCTAGCTCTGTAGAACCACATGCTGTACAAGGAACCAATTATTTCTACAATGCTAGTAATAATACCATTTATATGTCTGGTTCTGAATTTCAAAATGAACTTAAATATTTACAACCTCTATATACTAGTAGTTTAGTATCTCAAATTAAAAATAGTAGTGGTACTACTCCTTCACCTTATACACCTATTGGACAATCTAATTTAACGATTCCAATTGATCTATCAAGAGGCCAAGAATTATGGGTTTACCAAGGAGAAAATGATAGTAACCCGTATCAAGGAAGTACATTTGTTGGGTATGATAAAAATGCTTGGAGGTACAACCGATATATCCATAGACCATATAAAGTATATTATGTAACAGAAACAGGATCTGGACAACCTGGTATTCCTTATAGTTTGTATGATCCTATGATTAATGATGGATCTGGGGGTGTAATAGATACTGTTCCTTCATATTATAATGGTTTTAACCAAAATTTTGCTACCATGTTAGGTACAACAGGTGACGTATTAACTCGCCCCAATAGAGATACTTATTGGAGACCTTTAAACACCACAGAAACTATGCCTTCTGTAGAAGCAGTTTCAGGTAGTTTTCAAGTATTTAGTGAAGACAGGCAAGTAAGACCTTTCTTATTTACTACTTATCGATTATTAAGACCAATCTTCCCAACTCCTGATACTCCAGCTAGAGGTTCAGGATCTGCAGTATCCATTTCACAGTCGGATGGTACACCTTTTGCTACATTAAGGATGTATCAAAATCAAACACCATCAACTGTTGAAGAAATATATGGAACTGCATATAGACTAGAGTGTAACCAAGTATACCCTTGTACTGCATTTTATTACAATGAGAATGGGAATGTTGATTCTGTAAATATATCAGGAGGAGGTGTTACTGTTATATGTGGTGCAGAGTACACAAATACTAATACTGTTCTTATCACTGGTGCTTCTGCTGGAAATATTGGTGTTAGTACGGCACTTGATGGTTTATCAAACCCATGCCCTTCAGTAATCACAGGAGATGGTTTTATTACTACTAATATTGAAAATGAATTTCCTTTTTTCTATAAAAACCCAAGACCAAATGGTGTATCTGTAGGAGATGCCCTAGGTACATATAATATACCTTATGGGGAATTATTTAATGGTGAAAATACATCATCTTTTAGTTTACAAACAGGAACTCAACCTGGAGGAAATGATGAAAATTATGAAATAGTGTTTCCTGAAGGAAGTTATATTTTTACTATGAGTGATTTTGATACTGGACGTTTTTCTGGAGGTAGAACAGAATTTGGTTTATATACAACTTATGGTGATTATGTTAGTTATGACTTTGAAAACCAAGACGAATCAGGAGCAAACCCAGTTACTATAGATTATATAGATGCAAATTATGATAATACTTCAATAGATGTATATGAATATGCATTACAAGATGCTGATGGTGAGTTTGATATTTATCAAAATGGAGGAGGAACTAATTCCAGTGATGACAGAGGATTTACAGATACATTTAGGGGTCCTAGTGGTGTTAGATATCAAAGAGTTAATATAGAAGCAGACGGGGATTATAACATGGACATTTTCAGATCATACGTTAATCCTGCCTTAACTATTAAAATATATGTTGTAAATAACCAAACTGAAACAGGTGCAAATATTGGTACTGCTCAAGAAATATTTGAATCAATATCACAATCAGTTCCAACAACTCAAAATATATCATCCTCACTTACAGGTTTATTAGCAGGTCAACAATTGTTAATAAAATTCTTTAATAATACCCCATCTTCAGGTCTTAGTGGTTCACCTAATAGAACATTTAGGGCTTATAACATATACAACAAATCTCTTGCTAACCCTAATGGGATAGTTGCTGTCATAGGTTCCCCAGAACCACAAACACCATTTAATGATCCTTTTGTAATTACTGGGTCTATTAATAATAGATATGAAACAGGGGTTGAAGTACCCGGAGCATTTGCAACTAAAGTTGTTGATGCCTATATTTTATATTCTTCATCTTTATCATCAAGTTTAGATGGGTCTTATATATTTGGTGCAACCCCAACTTTTGGTACATTATCTGTAACCGCGTCTGTAGTTGTTAGTTCATTCACAGATGCAGGTGCTGCTTTATATGGTAATGCAATTTATGGGGTAGATGAATATGGAGGAGGAGCTTCAGGTGGTGGTACTACTTGGACAACAGCTTCTATAATATTATATACAGGTTCCTCTAATAATTTTCCTAATAACATGCCAGAACTAGGAGGTAATGTGTTTGCTATAACTAGTTCATATAGTTTAACTCACCACCAAGGAGAAAGAATAACATTACATGCCGAATTAACTCCTAGTGATTTACAATTTGGGGATGTTATTAAAATGGCATTAAGAGTAGGAAGTGGTTCAGATGATCCTTCTGTTGTAGAAAATGGGTTAATTGTAACCCAATATAGTATGAGTTTCTCATCATCAACCCCTACAGAAATAGATCCTTCAATTCCAACGGTATTTGATAATGATAATAATTTTGCCCTTGCTTTAGATTGTCAACCCCTATTAAATAATTATAGTGACTCAAGAATAAATGGGTGGTTAATGGATGTAGATTATAATACAGATTTAGTTACCCCAAGTAATTGGCAACAAATTATAGATTACTCTGCTTCAAAAGCATCCGTTCCTGAATCTAATTATACCATATTAGCATCTTCAAGACCTAGATATTTTGGGGTAAGAGGATTTCAAGAAATCCAAAACGAATGGACACCAGGTGATAGTGGTACTTATGGTAAATTACCTATTATCGAGGTTTCAAGAGGGTTTTTAGCTTACTTTAATAAAACAAATGACTTGTACCCTTTATTAAATAATACTACACAATACAATATCCAGTATTTAATTGGTCAAGATGGAACAGCAACCCAACCTAAATTATCCGATACTACTTTATATAATATTCAAGGAACATTTGATTCTTATCCTTTAACAAGTAGAGGAACAGTATCACTTAATACTGAAGATAATAGTATATTAAAATCTTTAAATGGTTTAGTGGAATTTAAAAAAGTAACCCAAAGACCAACTCCTGTAGTTTATACTCAACAATCTGGATTATTTCCAAATTATACTTATATTGATGGTGGGGAGGGGAATGCATACACTGGTTCTGGACTTGATTTAATTGGTAATGAACCCGTGGATGCCACTATTATACCTACTTTTGCAAATTATAGTGTATTAGCTGAAGATACTGGGTTTGCTGGTCAAACAATAGATTATGCAGAAACAATTTTTGCATCAACTAATAAAAACCCAGAAACAACAGTATATCCTAATATAACGGCATCATTTGGTTCCCCATCCATTGATGTTTATGATACTACTGATGGTATTTTAACTATACCAAATGATGACGGTTATCCTTCACCTGCAAACGCAGGAGATAATAAACCAACGTCCCAAGAATATGATTTAACTATGGAAATGGGTATTGATACTACACCATTAACATATCCAATACAAAGTAGTAACCCAGGTAAAGGAGGTGGATATAATACAACTACAGCTTTAGGTAGTATGATTATTAGATTCCAAAGAACAACTAGTGGTGGTCCTACAAGCACCAATTTCTCTAACTTTAGACCTAATAACATTCAAGTAAAAGTTATAAGTTATATCCAACAGGCAAATGGAAATATTATTACCTTTGAATCTAATCTAAATAATGCAACTTGGGTAAATAAAAATTCATCTGCTGGGGTTTCATTTAATTATAATGCTGATACAATTAAAGGATTATTACCTCCATCATACCAAACAGCAATACAAAACTCTGGACCTTTATTAAAACAAAGGTGGGTTGTTACTGGGACAGTACCTTCTTCATATATTAAACAAGGAAGAAGATTTAGAATTGCAACCTCCGGTGATTTACTCAATTCAACTGCTACCCAAAGAAATCAATCCCTGGATCCATTCTTTTTCCCAACTTTAGGTGAAGGAGGGTATTCATATAAAATAGATTTACAAGGAAAAGACAGTAATCCTGTTACAGCAGCAGTCCCTCCATATTGGGTATTTAAAGATAGTGCAAATGAAGTTGGTAATGCTACTTTATTTGGTGGTACCGGATACAGCTTAGCCTCAGGTGTTGCAACAACGGTTGACTCAGGTCCAGGAGAATTAGCTACGGTAAATATAACTCAAGTAGAAGACACTAGTATTATTAATACTAGTATTTCTGCTGTGGGTGCAGGTTATTCTGATGCAAATGGACTTTCAACTACTGTTGTCCCTCCGGGTGGAATTGGATTACAAGTAGATATTACAGTAGATGATTCTAGTACCCTTGATACTACCCTAACAACAGGGGGTACAGGTTATACAGTAACTCCTAGTCTACCAACTACTGTTTCACCTCCAGGTGGAAATGGTGCTACTGTAGATATTACAAGCATAGTAGCAGGCACTGGAGAAGTTACAGGTTATGATATAAATTCCGTAGGTTCAGGTTATACTGCTGGTGATGTGTTAACGATTGTTCAAACAGGTGCTTCGGGTGCAACTATAACAATTGACAGTATATCAGGTACAGGGGCAGTTTTAACTGCTACTGTTTCATCAAATGGTTCAGGTTATGCTGCTGGTGATGTGTTAACTATTGTTCAAGGAACCAATACCACTGCTACTTTAGATATTGATAGTATAACTGGTACTGGAGAAATTTTAGCTTATGATTTTAGTAATCGTGGAACTGATTATTCTGTTGGTAATATATTAACAATTGACGGAGGTAATACAAATGCTACTTTAACAGTTTTGAGTACAAGTGCTGGAGGAAATATAGTAGCAACTAAATTAATAATGTCTTCTTCTCAAATGAATAAGGGATATGGTAGAGGATTTATACAAAAAGATTTAGTTTATACTTCAAGCTTAAATAAAGATTTTCCCGAAGGAATAGAACCTGGGTATGCTTCATTCCCAACTATTGAAACCCCATGGTCTTTAGAACCATATGATGAAATTAGGTTTAACAATGATGAAAATAATGTGTATAAGATTTTATCAATTATATCTCCTTCTGAGCAAACAGACTCAAGATATATAGTAGATGGTGTTGGAAGTTTAGAAATAACTCTAGATAGACCTGTACCACAAAGTTTTGCTAACCTAAAACAAGGAGCTTCGGCGGGTCAGGGTATTGCTATGGATGTGTTTGCTACTTCATCAACTGCAGTTTCAGTTAATGATACACTTATTGAACCAGAATCTAAATCAACCCCACAACTTGTTAAGGTAGATTATCCAGTCCAAAACTTTAGACCTTTAGATTTCTTTGTAGTTAGAAGATATGTGGATGATGCAAGTTCTTTAATTACATTACAACAATTCCCATATACTAACCCACCAACAACAGGTTCAGCATCTGGATTTATGTTGCCACAATACCCAGCAAGTAAATTAAAAATAGACCCAGATGAAATATTATCTGACTTAATTGATAAGAAACTAATAGAGTAACATATTTATAACATATAACAAACATTTATATTAAAAACACAAAATGGGATATTTAAATAACGCAGTAATAACAGTTGATGCTATCTTAACTACCAAAGGTAGAGAAGCATTAGCATCTAATGATGGTTCATTTCAAATCACACAATTTGCTTTATCAGATGATGAAATAGATTATACACTTTATAATCCATCCCACCCATCTGGTTCTGCATATTATGGTGAAGCAATTGTAAACCAACCATTATTAGAAGCTTTTCCTTTGGAAAGCCAAATAATGAAATATAAACTATCAACTCTACCTAGAGGTACAGCAAAAATGCCAATTTTAAATCTTGGATATGCTGCTATTACTTTACAACAAGGAGCACAGTTAGCAATTACACCTCAAACTCTAAACTACTTAGGTAATGATCAAACATTTGAAACAAGTGGATATGTAGCTACAATTTCAGATGTAAGAACTTTATCTTCATTTGAAGGATTAGGTATTCAATCTGCTGCTACTACAAATGCAAATGCAACTTCAACACAAACAATTGGAACTAATGTATCTGCAACTGTAACAGGAACACAAATAAACTTAAGAGCAACAACTATTAATACCTTATTTGGAACAAACTCAACCTTAATAACAACTTTAACAGTAACTGGTTTAGATAGTGGAGCAAGAATTACAATCCCAGTAACTATAACTAAATCAACTACATAAAAAAATAAAAACAAATGAGCTTTAATAGATTAGATCCACAAGATTTTGTAGTAAGTGCTGATGCAGTTTCATCAGCTGCTTGGTCATCAAATATACCCACATTAACAACATTTTTTACTTCTTCTGCACAAGAAACAGGACAATCAGGTGAATTTTATTTAAATGTTTTAAACACCGGAAGTGATCAACCTAATTCTGAAATACAATTTGCTATTGCTTATTGTGATTCAACAGGGGGTGGAGCATCTTCTTATAACCCAACAGTAAATGATTACTCTCCTTCTACTACTATGTATGGTTCATATAGAACTTTAGTGTTAGAAGATGAAAATTCATCTTTTACTTTTGGAGATGTTGCAAGTGATTATTTTTATGCTATTAGTGTAGAAAGAGCAAGATATAAAGAAACACTATTCCCTGGTTCTTTAAGTTTACTTTTATCAAGTAGTGTAGCAGGAGCTACAGATCCTATACAATTAACAGATAACTCCCAAGATGTTACGATACCTCAATATTTTGGTACAATGAGAGCATATCAAGTTATTAGTGGTTCAAATGGTAGTGCTTATAATAAAACAAGTGGTATAAATGGTAATAATACAGGATATACTTCAGCTGTAGGATCTTATGGTTTATTTCTCCCAGATATTGGAACTATTCTTTTGAATGGTGCTGCTTTAGATTTAAATAATGCTCAAGGGATTAATTTAGATCCAAATGGAACCAACAGAACATTAAATATCGATGCTAACAACGCACAAAAATTATTTTTACACATGTCAGGTAGTGGAGGTTCATCTTTTGGGTTAGGTTGTCAAGAAACAATTACTTCTGATTATATATTTGTAAGATCAAGAAGTTCAGAATTTAACTATTCTGAAAACCCATCTTTCATATCAGGTTCAACTGGGGAAGTAATTTATCCTTATTTTATAAACAATCCAACAGTATTTCCAACAACCGTAGGTCTATATAATGATGCAAATGATTTATTAGCAGTAGCTAAATTATCAAAACCTATACAAAAAGATTTTACAAAAGAAGCTCTTATTAGAGTTAAATTAGATTTTTAAGATGAATGGCGGCTTTCAAACAATTCAATGCACAAGATATAATTGTATCGCCACTAGAAGTAAATAAATCATTTACTTTTGCTGGAGATGGTGAACTATCAGCATCTAATGCTGATGTAAATAGATTCTTAGGTAAAAATATTAATTTTACTGCATCTACAAACCAATCTACTGGATTTAATTCCGGTGGTTTAATATTATCTCAATCCTCAATATATAATTCTGTAAAAGAGTTATATTATTCAAATTTTTTAACTTCTAGTTATGGCGATGATGCCATAACTGCTAGCGTATCATTAGGTTCTGAGGCATCTGGTGATGTATTAATAGGTCCTAATGGATCTAACGGTAGATACGTAAATTACTTGCAATCTACATTAACCCAATCACGTTATTTCCCAACAGGTTCAAATGAAAATGTTTTAGTATTTTCAATACCCTCAAAATTATATGGGGATTATATCCAACCAGAATCATTTGTATTAAATTTAAACAATGATAGTGACGAATGGCTTAATACTACCGAAATCACAGATGATGGTGAAGGTAATCTATTATCAGCTAGTATAAATGTGGGACAAATTATTTACCCTCATGGTATGGTAATTATAACTCAACAAGATTGGGGGGCATTAGATTTAGAAAAGGCATATTATGGATCTCAAATTACAGCTTCATTTTCAAGTTCATATACTATATATGAAACACAATACAAATGTACTATAGGAGAATCTGAATTTGGATTTTCACAAAACCCAAGTATAATATCATCTAGTTTAACTGGAAATGAAAATACTTCAAGTGGTGTACCTTATGATTTTGCAACAGGTTCATATTTTAGTCCTTATGTAACAACTGTTGGTATGTATAACAACGATCATGAATTATTAGCTGTAGGTAAATTAGCTCAACCTTTACCTACTTCACAAACAACAGATACAACAATTTTAGTAAATATAGATAGATAATGGCGTGTACACTTTCAAATAGTGGAATTTCAACCCTCCAAGTAATAAGAGCTGCACAAGTATCACAATCAATAGATGCTTTTACAAAAGCAGAAGCTTATGATATTGCAATATCTGGTTCTTTAACTGTTACAGGTAGTTTACTATTTTCTGGCTCTAACAATTTTGACTTACAGTTAAAAGGTATTCCAAATTTATCTCAAACAAATGTATTATCTTATAATAATGGCACAGGAACTATAGGTTATGTAGCTGCTAGTAGTTTTGTACCTCAACCTTCTGTAAGTCCATATGAAACAGGAAGCAACTGTGCTATCAAACCTTTAGAAGGTTCTAATACAATTGGTAGTACTTTTTGGTCTAGTATTGGAGGTGGTTGTGATAATACCATCTCAGCAAATGCTAATTGTACATATATAGGAGGAGGAGAATCAAATTGTATATCATCAACTAATAACCATTCTGTTATAGTTGGGGGTCTTGATAATAGTACTCTTTCTTCATGTGCCTTTATTGGTGGTGGTAGATATAACCAATCAGGAAATGCACATACATTTATAGGAGGTGGATCTTATAATACAGGTTCAGATCAATTTAATATTGTTGTAGGAGGAACATTAAATAAAGCTTGTGGTGTAGGGGGCATTATAGTAGGAGGTCAATGTAATTGTGTTAATAATATAGATTCTATAGTTGTAGGAGGGCTTTTAAATTGTACTACAGGAGAAAAATCATCAATAGTAGGAGGAGCGTATAACACAGCTTCAACAGATTATAGTTTTATAGGAGGTGGATGTTGTAATTATGTTTGTCATAATGAATCTTTTATTTTAGGTTCAAATATTACAAGTTGTGCTACGTGTACAACCCACGTAAACAATTTAAATGTAGGGTGCACTACACAAATGCAATTAAGAAATCCAATTGGTACTGGGGCAGCAGGAATGTTAGTAGCTTGTGACGCCGGGGGTGGTGTAGCAGAGTTATATTTTCATGATGGGACTACTTACAAAAAAGTTTGTTTAGTACCATAAGAAAAAATTTTTAATATTTATAATAAAACCTGATGGCCAATAAGTTAGAAAATATTTTTAATCCAAACGTTGATGAAATCTCACAAGGTTACACAATTAATGCTTGGCATGTTTCACAATCAGTAGATGCTTTTACAGCCGCAGATGCATATGATATATCAGTATCAGGTTCATTTAATAATACGGGTTCAGCATCATTTTCAGGAAGTGTATTTACACCCGATTTACCAGATACTACTACAAATTTTGAAGTAGTTGTTGTTGATAATACAACGAAAGAAGTAAAAAAGACAAATTTATTAAACGCTGGTTCATCTGGTTCTTCTGGTACTTCGGGTTCATCAGGATCATCAGGCACAAGTGGTACAACAGGTTCCTCAGGTTCCTCAGGTACAAGTGGCTCTTCTGGGGTAAGTGGTTCATCAGGTACAAGTGGTATCTCTGATACTTATAATACCACTTCAACAACTTGTAAAGATTTAGGAACAGGTAATACTTGTATTACAGTAGGTCAAGATTTAGCATATTCTGCTGGTCAAGAAATGATTATGGCTAACAGTGCTACAGCGTATCAAACTGCATTAGTTACAAGCTATGACCCAGTTACAGGAATTTTATGTTATGGAGATATTATACTTCAAGTTGGAACTGGAAATTATTGTTCTTGGGAAGTAAACCTTGCAGGAAATGTAGCAGGCTCTTCAGGTACATCAGGTTCTTCAGGTTCCTCAGGTTCTTCAGGCTCAAGTGGTACTTCAGGTGGTATAGGAAACCCAGGAACATCAGGTTCCTCAGGTTCTTCAGGTTCATCAGGTTCTTCTGGTACTTCAGGTTCATCAGGTTCAAGTGGAATATCCGATAGATATAAAACAGTATCGAGTACAACTTACACATTAGGAGCATCAACACCTTGTCTTACTGTTGAAACGGGATTAGCTTATACAACAGCACAATCTATAATTATTGTAGCTGATATTAACAACTTCCAGGAATGTGAAGTTAGCTCATATAATAGTGCAACGGGTGAATTGTGTTTTACAAACATAACAAGAGTAGTAGGAAGTGGACAATTTTCATCTTGGACTGTAAATTTAGATGGTGCTTCTGGTGGAGATGGTTCTTCTGGTTCATCAGGCTCAAGTGGTACCTCAGGAAACTCAGGATCTTCTGGTTCATCTGGTTCTTCAGGCTCAAGTGGTACATCTGGTTCTTCGGGAATTAGTGGCTCAAGTGGAAGTAGTGGTACATCGGGTTCATCAGGTTCTTCAGGTACATCGGGTTCATCTGGTTCTTCAGGAATATCAGGTTCTTCAGGCTCAAGTGGCACATCAGGCTCTTCAGGCTCTTCAGGTACAACAGGTACATCAGGCTCTTCAGGCTCTTCAGGTACTTCAGGTACTTCAGGTTCCTCAGGCTCATCTGGTTCTTCAGGAACCTCAGGAACATCTGGTTCATCCGGTTCATCTGGTACAAGTGGTACAAGTGGTAATTCAGGCTCAAGTGGTTCATCAGGAACAAGTGGCACATCAGGCTCTTCAGGCTCTTCAGGCTCTTCAGGCTCTTCAGGAGCATCAGGTTCCTCAGGTTCTTCAGGAACAAGTGGTAATTCAGGTTCTAGTGGTTCTTCTGGTACCTCAGGCTCAAGTGGTTCTTCAGGAACAAGTGGTAATTCAGGCTCAAGTGGTTCTTCAGGTAGTAGTGGCTCAAGTGGAAGTAGTGGTACATCAGGTTCATCAGGCTCTTCAGGGGTATCAGGTTCCTCAGGTTCTTCAGGTTCATCTGGTACTTCAGGTAACTCAGGCTCATCAGGTTCTTCAGGAACAAGTGGTAATTCAGGCTCATCAGGTTCTTCAGGAACAAGTGGTAATTCAGGCTCATCAGGTTCTTCAGGAACAAGTGGTTCATCAGGTACAAGTGGTTCTAGTGGTACTTCAGGTACATCAGGCTCAAGTGGTACTTCAGGTACATCAGGCTCATCAGGAAATAGTGGTTCAAGTGGTTCATCAGGTACAAGTGGCACTTCAGGTTCTAGTGGTTCTTCAGGAACAAGTGGTAATTCAGGTTCCTCAGGTTCATCTGGCACAAGTGGTACTTCAGGTTCATCAGGCTCCTCGGGTTCATCAGGCTCAAGTGGTACATCAGGCTCATCTGGTTCTTCAGGTACATCAGGTACATCAGGTTCATCAGGTTCATCTGGCACAAGTGGTACTTCAGGAGAGTCAGGAGACATATATGCTGATTGTAGTACTCAAAATATAACTTTACCCCAAACAATAGGTGCTACACTTAGCTTAACTATAGGAACTAGTTTAGCTTATACTGATGCACAATCTGTAATTTTATCTTTAAATGCCTCAAATTATTTAGAATGTACTGTAACTTCATATAGCCCAATAACAGGGGCAATTGTATTAACAGTTATTGAATCAGTAGGTTCATCAGGAGGTTCAGGTACTTGGTGTATAAATTTAGCTGGTGCTTCGGGAGGAGATGGTTCATCAGGTTCAAGCGGTACTTCAGGTACATCAGGCTCATCTGGTTCTTCAGGTACTAGTGGCTCAAGTGGATCAAGTGGTACATCAGGCACATCCGGAAATTCAGGTTCTTCAGGCTCAAGTGGTTCTTCAGGTACAAGTGGTACATCAGGTACAAGTGGTACTTCAGGAACAAGTGGTAATTCAGGTTCTAGTGGTTCTAGCGGTACTTCAGGTACATCAGGTTCAAGTGGCTCATCAGGTACAAGTGGTAATTCAGGTTCAAGTGGCTCATCAGGTACAAGTGGTACTTCAGGTTCCTCAGGATCATCAGGTACATCAGGTACAAGTGGTACTTCAGGAACAAGTGGTAATTCAGGTTCCTCAGGTTCATCAGGAACAAGTGGTAATTCAGGCTCAAGTGGTTCTTCAGGTACAAGTGGTACATCAGGTACAAGTGGTACTTCAGGAACAAGTGGTAATTCAGGCTCAAGTGGTTCTAGTGGTACATCAGGAGAATCAGGCTCAAGTGGTTCTAGTGGTACTTCAGGTATATCAGGTTCAAGTGGTTCTAGTGGCACTTCAGGTAATTCAGGTTCTAGTGGTTCAAGTGGTTCTTCAGGTTCAAGTGGTACAAGTGGTACAAGTGGTTCTTCAGGTACAAGTGGTACATCAGGAACCAGTGGTTCATCAGGAACATCAGGAACTTCAGGTTCTTCAGGCTCAAGTGGTACTTCAGGTACTTCAGGTAACTCAGGCTCATCTGGTTCTTCAGGAACCTCAGGAACATCTGGTTCATCAGGTACATCAGGCTCAAGTGGTACTTCAGGTACATCAGGCTCAAGTGGTTCTAGTGGTACTTCAGGTATATCAGGTTCAAGTGGTACATCAGGAACAAGTGGTACTTCAGGTTCAAGTGGTTCAAGTGGAACATCTGGATCTGATGGTTCATCAGGTTCATCTGGAACTTCAGGTACATCAGGTTCTAGTGGTTCTTCAGGAACAAGTGGCACTTCAGGTAGTTCAGGCTCATCAGGTACAAGTGGCACTTCAGGTTCTTCAGGTACATCGGGTTCAAGTGGTTCAAGTGGTTCAAGTGGTACTTCAGGAGAATCAGGAGATGCATACGCTAATTGTAGTACTCAATCAATTACTTTACCTCAAACAATAGGAGCTACTCTTAACTTAACTATAGGAGCTGGTTTAGCATATAGTGCTGCACAAAGTATAATACTTAGCTTTAGTGCTACACAATATCTAGAGTGTACTGTAGATTCATACAACTCATCAACAGGAGCAATTGTATTAACAGTTATTGAATCAGTAGGCTCGGCTTCAGGAACTGCAACATGGTGTATAAATTTAGCAGGTGCCAGTGGTGGAGATGGTTCATCAGGTTCATCAGGTTCTTCAGGTACTTCTGGTACATCAGGTTCTAGTGGTTCAAGCGGTACTTCAGGCACATCTGGTTCTTCAGGTACGTCTGGTTCTTCAGGTGTATCAGGTTCTAGTGGTTCATCAGGTACAAGTGGCACCTCAGGTTCTAGTGGTTCTAGCGGTACTTCAGGTTCTAGTGGTTCTTCAGGAACAAGTGGTACTTCGGGTTCAAGTGGTTCATCAGGAAGTAGTGGAACAAGTGGTTCATCAGGAAGTAGTGGAACAAGTGGCACATCAGGTTCATCAGGTACAAGTGGTACTTCAGGAACAAGTGGTAATTCAGGTTCTAGTGGTTCTAGCGGTACTTCAGGTTCAAGTGGTTCAAGCGGTACTTCAGGTACATCAGGCTCTTCAGGTACATCAGGTACATCAGGTAACTCAGGCTCTTCAGGTTCTTCAGGTACATCAGGTTCTAGTGGTTCAAGCGGCACTTCAGGAGAATCAGGCTCAAGTGGCTCATCAGGTACTTCAGGTACATCAGGCTCAAGTGGTTCTAGTGGTACATCAGGTACATCTGGTTCTTCAGGTACTTCAGGTACATCAGGCTCAAGTGGTTCTAGTGGTACATCAGGAGAATCAGGTTCTAGTGGTTCAAGCGGTACATCAGGAACCAGTGGTTCATCTGGTTCTAGTGGTACATCAGGAACCAGTGGTTCATCTGGTTCTTCAGGTTCCTCAGGATCATCAGGTACTTCAGGTTCTAGTGGTTCTTCCGGTACAAGTGGTTCTTCAGGTACATCAGGTACATCAGGTACATCAGGTACATCTGGTTCTTCAGGTACTTCTGGTACATCAGGCTCAAGTGGTTCAAGCGGTACTTCAGGTTCATCAGGTTCATCAGGTACAAGTGGTACATCAGGAGAATCAGGAGATGCGTACGCTGATTGTAGTACTCAAAATATAACTTTACCCCAAACAATAGGTGCTACACTTAACTTAACTATAGGAACAGATTTAGCTTATACTGACGCACAATCTGTAATTTTATCTTTAAATGCTTCAAATTATTTAGAATGTACTGTAGATTCATACAACTCAACAACAGGAGCAATTGTATTAACTGTTATTGAATCAGTAGGTTCATCAGGAGGTTCAGGTACTTGGTGTATAAATTTAGCAGGTGCTTCTGGTGGAGATGGTTCTTCAGGTTCATCTGGTACTTCAGGAACATCCGGCTCATCTGGAACTTCAGGTTCTTCAGGTTCAAGTGGTACATCAGGAACAAGTGGTTCAAGTGGCTCTTCAGGAACTTCAGGTTCATCTGGCTCTTCAGGTTCTTCAGGTACTTCAGGAACATCAGGCTCAAGTGGTTCTAGTGGAACATCAGGTACATCAGGTTCTAGTGGTTCAAGCGGTACATCAGGAACCAGTGGTTCATCAGGTTCATCAGGTTCATCAGGTACTTCAGGCACAAGTGGTTCATCTGGTTCTTCAGGTACTTCTGGTACATCAGGCTCAAGTGGTACATCAGGTACATCTGGTTCTTCAGGTACTTCTGGTACATCAGGTTCTTCAGGCTCAAGTGGTACTTCAGGTACATCAGGTTCTAGTGGTTCAAGTGGAACATCAGGTGCATCAGGTCCAATAGGTCCTTACGAATATAATGTCCCTGGAGATATAGACTCAGGTATTCAACCTGTAAGTGGTTCAAATACTGCTACAGGGTGTTTTTCAAGTATTGGGGGAGGTACATCAAATACTACAAATGCCTCAGGATTATGCAGTTTTATAGGAGGTGGAGAGAATAATATTATAGGAGAAGGAGGAGCAGGAGTTTATTCTGCAATATTAGGTGGTTGTTCAAATATAATAACAGGTTCTAATTCTAACATAGGAGGTGGTGATAGCAATACTGTTGAAAGTTCCTACTCTATGGCAGGATCAGGACGACTTAATTGTGTAGGAAGGAACTCATTTTATTCAGCAATAGCATCAGGATTTCAAAACTTTGTAACATCTTCATTAGAAGGTAATTGGTTTAGCTTCATAGGTGGAGGTCAAAACAATATAATAGACGGACAACACGTCTCAATTGTTGGTGGTGTCTTCAACACAGCTTCAGCATCCGGTAGTTTTATAGGAGGAGGAGCATGTAACATCACATCTGGAACTAATTCCTCAGTAGTAGGTGGTTGCTGGAATACAGCATCAGCAGCTCATAGTTTTATAGGAGGTGGTTGCTTAAACTCAATTATAGGTAGCACAGATCGAAACTTTATAGGAGGAGGGGGATATAATAACATTGTAGGTAGTACAAACTCGGGTCATATTATAGTAGGAGGTTCATGTAATTTATCAAATAACAACGGCACGGGTGGAGGACACTCTACCATTGTAGGTGGTTGCTTAAATACATCATCAGGAGCCTTTAGTTTTATAGGTAGTGGTCGCCGGAATAGTGCATTGGGTGATTGTTCAGCAATTGTAGGTGGTTGCATGAATACAGCATCAGGAGACTTTAGTTTTATAGGTAGTGGTTACGTAAATATTGCATTGGGTTATGGTTCAGCAATTGCAGGTGGTTGTATTAATGAAATTACAGCTGCTGCTTGTCGTGCAAGCATAGGGGGTGGTCATAATAATTTAGTAACAGGTGTAGCGTCAGCAATTGGAGGTGGAGATAGTAATGAAGCCAGAGGAAGTTACTCTATTATTGGAGGTGGTCTTTTAAACAAAACCTGTTTAAATGTATCCTTTGTAGGTGGTGGACAACAAAACATAGCAAATGGTGTTTACTCTACAATTGCTGGTGGTTATAGAAATTCTGCATCTGCTTATAGTTTTATAGGTAGTGGTCAAGATAATATAACATTAGCTAATTATACTGCAATTGTAGGTGGTACATTAAATACAGCATCATCAGCTTGTAGTTTTATAGGAGGTGGTCAGGAAAATGAAACCGGTGGAGCTCATTCATCTATTGTCGGAGGTTGTAATAACTGTACAACTGCTGCTCGTGCTACAATAGGTGGTGGAAGACTAAATGTTAACGACTCTATAGATGGTACTATAGCAGGTGGTACAAATAATTGCATAGCATCATATAGTGTAAATACTATAGGAGGTGGGTGCGCTAACGTAATACTAGGAGGATGTCTTTCTACAATAGGTGGTGGATGGAATAATACAATCCCTTACTTCTCTCCTTATACCACAATAGGAGGTGGACGATCTAACACAATATCAGGATCTTTTGGAAAACAAACTAATCAGTCTACAATAGCAGGTGGTTTTTGTAACTCAATACTTGAATCCGAAGCTGGTTCTATATTAGGTGGATGTTATAACATTATAAAATTAGAAGCAGATGCATCTGTAGTTGTAGGTGGTACTCTAAACACAGCCTCAGCAGCTTGTAGTTTTATAGGAGGTGGATCATCAAATGAACTTCGCTCAGGAAATGGTGTTTTAGTTGGAGGTAGTTCAAATTTAGTTTGTGCTAATGGTAACGTTACTTTAGTAGGTGGTTGTCTTAACATAGCCTCAGGTTGTTGTACTTTTCTAGGAGGTGGTAATCGAAATAAAGCAGAGGGTCAACAATCAGTTTTAGTAGGTGGTTATAATAACACAGGCTCAGGTAATTATAGTTTTATAGGAAGTGGAGATCGAAACCAGGCAACTGCAAATAATGCTACAGTAGTAGGTGGTACCTTAAACACAGGCTCAGGAGCATGTAGTTTTATAGGAGGAGGAATATGTAACTTAGCATCTGGTATAGGTTCAACAATAGTAGGTGGTGTAACAAATTTTGCAGCAGGTTGTAGTGTTGTAGGTGGTGGTATAGAAAATACAGCATCAGGTCTTGTAGTTACTATAGCAGGAGGACAACGTAATACTGGGTCCGCAAATTATTCAGTTGTAGGTGGTGGTTTTAGTAACAATAATGCTGGTTTCATATCAACTATAGCTGGTGGGTGTGATAATTGTTCAACATCACAATATACCTCTGTAGGAGGAGGACGACTTAATAAAACGGTTAATGAATATACTACTATAGCAGGTGGGTGTAACAATACAGTTGGGGGTTCTGGTGGAGTTATTGGAGGTGGTAGAGCAAATACCAACACTTCTTTGGATGGTTTTATAGGGGGAGGTAAAAACAATTGTATATGTGGAGGAAACGATGTCGTAGTAGGTGGTTTACAAAACTGCAATAAGGGATGCCAAGGCTTTATAGGGGGTGGACATGCAAACTGTATACATTCCACTCACTGTAATGGTGTTATAGTTGGTGGTCTGGGAAATTTATTAGCAAGTGGTGGTACAAATTGTATAGGTAATTTTGTAGGAGGAGGTTCATCAAATTGTATTAATTATAGTAATTGTAATACTATAGTTGGTGGGTATTTAAATAAAATAGTAGGTCGAAACCTCGGATTTATAGGTGGGGGGATATGTAACTGTGTGGATAATGGTTGTTGTGCTAGTATTGTTGGTGGTGACAGGAATGTAATAAGCACTGGGTGTTTTAGTTTTATAGGAGGTGGTAGACAAAACTGTGTCTGCAGTTCAGCTGGTTATAGTGTTATTGGAGGTGGTCTTCAAAATACAATAAACACTAGCGCATGTTTCAATTCTATTTTAAATGGGGTGGACAATACAATATCTTCAAATACTTGTTATAATAGTATTTTAGGTGGAACTAATAATACAATTAATTCATCCTACTGTTATAGTTCAATTTTAGGAGGAACAGGTTTAACAGCAACAACAGGTTGTACAGCATATGCTAATAATATAACAGTAGCATGTCATTTACAAGTTGGTGGTACTACTACATTAAATACAACTACAGGTAGAATTGATGCAACAAATGATGTTGT
>Ga0208643_1000447_pt1 | contig 27662 bp, 41 predicted proteins | sample VirMetDEL_Nov_12_FD_184516 | JGI IMG/M metagenome (GOLD analysis project Ga0208643, IMG submission 184516) | Aqueous microbial communities from the Delaware River and Bay under freshwater to marine salinity gradient to study organic matter... | ecosystem: Environmental > Aquatic > Marine >... | reverse complement strand
CTACCTTGCTCGGTATCAAAATGATAAACATCTCGACCATCTCTATGAGACTTAAACTTATCTCCTACCCATCTATTCTGAGACTTAAGATAAGCACTAACTACTAATGATGTAAAGAACGACTTGTATGACTTCGGAGGTGCTTGAATGAATGAAAAGTTACCATAAGTTGCTATTGGAGTTTCTACTGTTTTAGAGCCATTTTTGGTAGTGTAAGAATGAGTTCCAAATGATAAAGCTATTGGAGGCTCTTCTACATCTACATCTAAATCCACTCTTAACGAATCCTCTATAGACTCATAATACATTCTCTCTATTTCCTTCTCTTCCTCTTCTTTTCTTTTTTGCTCGTGATTGTCAAGTAACATAAATTGTGTGTGTGTGTGATTAATAATAAGTTACATAAATAAAAAGCTGCAGGTATTGTCGACCCGCAGCCTTTTAAGCATAATGAACTACTTAGAATGGTAGGTCATCAGTATCACCTGCAAGAGCAGGAGCAGCAACTGAAGAAACCTCATCAGATGACTCTTTCTCAGCTACAACGATACCCTCAGGTGCTACCCAAGCAACACGCCCATTGCCAAAGTATAATCGCTCAGTCTTAGCCTCACGCTCCTCTTTAGTTTGAGATAAAAATATCCCACAATTGTCTCCATAACGAGACTCGTCTTCCACTGACATAGTCAGGTTTACATAAGTTCCTTTTTTACCTTTGAACGCTTGTTCAGCAGTAAGTTGATTGAATAATTCAATATTCATTTTAAAATTGATAATTGCACTCATAAGCTTTTTGTTGTTTTAAATTAGTATTAATTAATATACTGCAAAGATAACAAATTATTTGTAACTCGCAAGTAAAATCGTATTTATTTTAAGAAAGGCTGCTCAAAACCTGCCGAATCACAGTCTATACACCACTTAACGCCTGTAGGGTCAATCACCATTCCGTGAACAGGACACTCAAATTCGTTAGCAATGTTCATTACCTCTTAACGTATAATCCATTAGAGAATCTTACCTTACCATTCGCATCTTTACAGGCTAGGAATGTTAACTTTCCATCAGTGAATTGACTCATCCATCGCCACTGTCTTAAGTTCAACTTAAAGGTAGCCTTAGCTTTACCTCCTACAACCTGAAACTCATCAGGGTTAAGCTTTATCTGAATTAAAGGATAATCATATAACTCTCTTCCAATTCCCCAATTAAAGCAGGCTCTCTTAAATGAATCACTTGCTAATCCTTTTTCCTTCTCAGTCATAGATGCAGTACCTACATCCTGTTTACTAACCCACTCTCCAATAGCCTCATTGTATATTGAAACTGTACAGGTTCTATTAGAGTCTGAATGCTCTCGTTTCCATAGTAAAGGTGTACATACCTCATCTAATCTATTCATATCCACTCTCGCATCCTTATAAGCTAATATAGTAGCATAACCACCCTTATTAACTGATTGTACTCTAAAGTCGATGTCTTCTATTGCTAAAGGCTCTGTTAATTTTTTTAAATCCATATATTCTTATCTATTATTTTCGTGAAATACTTCGTTAATTACTACTGCTTTGTACTCTTCAGGACAATCTTTGTCACACAAATCGTGTATGTATCCTGTAAGTTTAATTTCCAAGAGATTTGCATTCAATAATGCTTCCTCTAATGATTCAATTCTATGTCTGTAAAAATCTAATATCATAATTATTTTGTGTTTCTTATTACGTTAATTAATCTTGTGTTTTCTCTTCGCAACTTCTTCTGTATAACATCCTCTTTACTTAAATTAAGAGGATGTAGTTCAGTGTCGTTTTTCTTCATAGTAATGGGATTTAAGTTGCGTTCCCAAAACCTATGGAATTTAGAGTCTTCCATTATGAAGCTAATGATAATGAAGTGTAAGGTAGTTTGTGGAATCTATATTGAATATCCCACCAAAAGGCTGCACCTTTATCAGTCTTACAAAATATAAAGACTCCTGCGGGTGAGGTACTGTGCTTTAAATGTTCATAGAATCTTTTAGTTGTTCCATTATCTCTAATGCCTTCTTTCTTGAATTCAGTCCATACATTAAATTCTCTCATTGCTCTTTCAACTACTGTAATCTCTTGTGTGTGTTCCATTTTTATGATTTTTAATTATTAATAAAGGTCAAATATACAACCATTTAATTTAACATCCTAATTAAATCGTATTTATTTTTAATATAATTTGAAGGATGGGTCTTTAAGGTATTCAGCATAGTATTCTTCAGCTATCTCAATAACCTCTCTCTCATCATACTCATTCAGATATTCCTCAAGGCAAATTTCCTCATTTTTATCATCAGCAAGCCATTCCTCGAATGTAAGCACCTCCTCATAGGGAGATGCTTCTGTTTTACAATTGTCATATCTTGAGTTCATATCTAGCTTTCTTTTACAGTTCTTGTAGTTACCACCACTAACTCATCTAATCTGCGGTCAATGTCATTCCAAAAGTCATAACCTTCTTCAGACTTGCTCCAAGCAAACATACCTCCTAACATTGAATTATGTCGTGAGCAATACTCATTAAATTCTTTTGAAGTGTAAGGTCTTCTGTTTAAGGTGCGGTAGTTACGTTTCGCTTGCGAATATACCTTTAAGTGCTTAAGTTTTAATGCTAATTCTGATTCCATAATGTGTGTGTTTTTTAGTTTGTATTTCAATTAGAGTGTAAACATACGACTATTAAATTTAATATCCTAATAAAATCGTATTTATTTTTAACTTTATATAAACCACATTAAAACGATGGTTTATATCTTTTGTTAGAGTTAATATTTGGCTCAAAAGTCATAGAGTATCTATAATCAAATAGAAAACCGTAACTTTTGTAAAGTTTACCTAAGTAAATCAAGCCAAAAACTAACAATAACAACGTGTATAAAAAATAACTACAAAGAGTATATTAATTCACGTTCCTCAGCTTCATCTTCAAATTTCCAAAGTAATTTAATAGCCTCATTCACTCGCTTTGCATCCTCAGGTTCTAGAAAGTTTTCAGGCTTAATGTATCCACCTCTAGTACAGTCATACCAAAAATCGCTCGTTGGTTGTTCGCTTACTTGTTGTTTAAATTTTAATTTACTCATTTTTTATATATTTTATTCATTAATATTCCGTTACTTTTCATACACAACACGTTAGCCACAATTAACAGGTTGCTCTTTTGCCATTGTAGCGTTTTCTAAAATACTGATAGCTTGGTTTAGTTCTGCAATAGCATCTAAATCAGCATCGGTATCGGGGCAAGGTGCATCTATCTTACAGTTTCTTTTTATAAAACTATTTTCTATAAACGTATCCTTTGCTTTTTCTCGTTGTTCTTTTAGTTGTTCAATTATTCTTCTCATTTCTGTAATATTTTTAGAGTTTTTCTATTTCTTGTTTTACTTGTTCCGAATATTTATTACATTCCGCAATTGTTTCTAATGATATTTTTAAACTCCTAATTCGTTTAATTGTGTTATTCTCACATATTAAAGCACATTGTTTTCCATCTTCATCAGCTTCTCTATCATCCATTAAATTTGCTCTTAAATACATTCTAAAGCTATCAACCAAATCTTTTGCTTCTTGTTTTGGTGTCATATCTATTTATTTAAAGTTTTTGTTTTCGTATATGTCAATCAAAGTGGAAAGGAGTTTCAATTCGTTTCCTTCTTTCGTTCCTTTTTTTGCATCAAAGATACTCTCAAGCCTTTCGAGTGCTTTTTGATAGTCTTTTTCGTTTAGGATTGGGAATATCTTCATATCTCTATTTATTGAAGTCCGTACTTTTCATTGTAGGCAAACACCAAATCACTTGCTATTTTTTCTCGGTTTAATTCTTCATTTATTCGCTCTTGTTTAGTTCGTCTCCTATAAGCCAACCAAGATTCATTTCCTTTATCCCAACCTTCATTATATAAAAGTTCTTTGGCTCTATCTGTTATAGATACAGAGAAAAGGTATTTTCCGTTTACTGTAACAACTTCGTTTTTGTCTGCTAATAATTTTACTCGTTCCATAATTTTAAAATATGTTTTTTCCATTCTTTCTTAGTTAGGTGCTTGTGAAAAACACCATCAGTACAGTACTGTATTAATTTACAGCCATCTAAAACAGCAGAATAACGTATGTTATTACTACCATCTATATTTTTCGTTTCTGTTCTTTTTAATTTACTTATTTCCATTCGTGCTTTGCCATTTCTAAACCTTTAACAACCTTATCCATTACCATATCTAAGTCAGTTCCATTAAATACTTGCCACCCTTCTTTTTTATCAAATATAGCTTGGTTGTTCTTAAAGTCCTCAGTCAAACACTTCACTATTTTCTTCTTAATTAAATTTCGTTCTTTATTTGTCATATCGTTTTTATTTGAAGTTTATAGTTCTGTTTTCGATAGCATCTACTAAGTAATCTTCTACAGTTGGATTATCAAATTGCATAGCTACGTGAGCAAAGTTGGTTACGATATTTAAGTGACCTGTAGCTATTAAATTATCTCTGTAGAAACAGGCTATATTTACGGAATCTGCATCTTTCATATTACCTCTAACTACTCTTAATTCGTTAGGGTCAATTTCAATTGTTTTTGCTAGTGTAAGTTTCATAATGTTTGTTTTTAATTATGGTACAAATCTACACCAATTTTTGAAACCACCAAAACTTTTAGCGTTTATTCGATGAAATGCACAAAACTTTAACAGTTTAGTAGAATCTGTCAAGTATATCCTGAATAACTATCCTGCAGTCAGCCTGAGATTGTGGCTTATATAGCACTACATTAGGTCTATTAATAGTTAACCATCTTTTAAAGAGTTTCCATCTCATAGGGAATGACTCATTCGCTCTACCTTTAACCTCTATAATAAATTGGTCACTTACAAAGTCAGGTTTATAAGTGATTGCTCTTTGTTTATTATTACCTCTATTAGCTAATGGTTTATTAGCAGTTCTTTCATAAGAATGCAAAGGGAATTCAAACCCTTCTATAAGGGTGAAGGATTCACCTTCATACTCATTTTTAATATTATTGTCTTTTAATAAGGTGTACATATAAGATTCTAATGTAGAATCAAATGTAATACCATCTATTGTCTTTTTAGTGGAATTTATTGTTGCCTTACCTTTCTTTCTTTTATAGTACGCCATTATCTTAAGTATAAATTAGGTTCATATAAATAATCATCAGTATCAAATTCTACAGTATTATCTGAGATAGCTATTCTTTCAACTCCCCTTAATATTAAATGCTTCACTATAAACATTCTCTTAGGTGCTGATGTTACCCTAAGCATAATACCTTTACCAACTCTATAAGGTGATATAGAAGGTAATACTAATAAGTCGGATACAGGCTTACTTGTATAGCCTAGTAGTATGTGAGGTCTATACCTATTATTCTCCCTTATAATATCATCTAGTATAAGAACAGGTTTCCTTTCCATAAATCTATATCCACTGCCAACTGCATCAGGTGAATCAAATAATTCCCAACAAAGGTATGATAATCCATCCTGATTATATTCCTTCATTAATTCCTGATTGTACTTTAAAGTAGTTTCTAACTTCATCATAATCTTTATTAAGCAAAAAAAGCTACCCCTAAAGGTAGCTTTTTCACAATATAACTAAATACAAAATCTAAACACATCACTCCGTAAATATATATAATAATCCATAAAAAATACAATTTAAAATACTTAATTATCAACTATTTGTTAATATCATAAAAGGCTAAATAAATAATATACTTGCTCCTTATAGGATTCGAGCCTTATGTGCCTCCTTCGCTTTAGGCTTCGGAGTCTTTTTGCTATCTTTTGTCCTGTTAAGTAAAGTTAGAACTTTTATCAGGAAAAACAATACTATTCTAGTAGAAAGTTATTAACATTAATTCAATTTAAAGTAAATACCTGCCCAAGCCCTACCGCTACTATCAAGAGACAGTGAATATATCTTATCCTTCTTTGTCTTTATCAACAAATTTGCTTTGAATATTGGTATATTGTCTAGGTTCATTATGTTAAATAATGGCAATCCTAACTCACCACCTAAAAATATCTTAACCTTCTTAGGAATTGCAACTGATAATGTAGTGTCTATCTTAATTGTTCTAGGCTTAGTTTTATAATTAACCTGATATTCTTTCAGGAATCCTATCACCCTCATACTAATATCAATCTTTATAGTATCATCTTCTACAGTCTCTTTATACTGACGCACCTCGATAGCATCCTTAAATAATTCCATCTTAGATACTGAATCCTTAAGGTTCGTATATTTCTCAAAATATAAAGAATCTATTTCCTTCTTACCTTCAATATAAACAGGGTAAGGCTCTCTTACAGTATCAAATTGAACCTCCACTACAGGAACAGGAACTTCTATCTCTACAGGTATTTCTATTACCTCAGCTTCTTTTGTTAAACTAAAATATAAGAGCAGTCCTAATACTGCGATTATAATGTATGGTATTAATCTTCCTCTATCCATCCTTCTTTTCTGTTATTTACTATTGGTCTTTGATTATTATAATTGTATCTTACATTACCAATTACACTACCTACTGCTAATGTTATAGCACCACCTAGTATTGCTCCTAGAATAGTATCTGAAACATTCTGTATTCCCCATATAAATTGTATGATAACTAGCACTGAAAATAGCACTACAAGATAAACTGAAAGAACTCTTTTATGGGAGTACTTTCCTTTGATTCCATCTATTGGTTGTTCTCTGAATATTGACATCTTTAATCTCTTTTAAATACTTACCTAACTTTCTTTTAGCATTACAAAATTTAAACTCCGTAGTAGCAAAGTGATAGCTTCTCATTATAATAGTAGCATCGTGTTTTACATTAAATAAATCGTGTGTCATTTCGTGAAAGAAAATCCATTTTCTATCAGCTTCAGGTAATTTTATGAATAAAGGATTAATCCAAATAATTATTCCTTTATCATAATTCATTCCTTTTGCTATACCTAAAATGTTTGTGTTAGTTAATACAGGAGCGATATGAATATCTATAGTTTGTTTTTTATCCCAATCAATATTATTCTCTTTCAGAAATTCAATATACATTTGAAAGTATGGGTGCAATATTGCATCAACTGAAATATTGTTAACAACTTCTGCTTTTTCTTTTGGAATATTCAAATAACAAGTGAATGCACAAAAACTTAAAATAATTATAAACACTCCCCTTTTATTAAACATAACCCCCCTTATATTAAAGTTTATTTGGCAGAACAACAGTTTCACTAAAGTATAATTCAGCTTCAGCAGTTCTTCTTCTAACTAATCCTTGTAAAATTCGTCCTCCTCCCCTTTTCCATCTAGAAAATTGGTACGCTATATCAGGGTCATTTGGATTCTCATTTACCCTTTTAAGTAATGTACTCTTCCTAAATGCAGTCAACCCAATGTTATAAGCTATTGATACTAATGCATCAAATTGACTTTGATTAATAATATTTTTTAAGTATCTATCCACACTATCAGAGTACCTATCTATTGTAGTAAGTAATATTCTAGTAGCTTGTTTTTCTGAAATAGCAGGGTCTCTTAAGTCTACATAGTCACCATAAGGATAAATTGTAGTTCCATACCCAATTGTAGGTACTCCCGCAGGACATAAGTAAGGTTTACTTTCAAAACCCTCATACTCCTTTATTAAATTCACACAATTATCTGAATATAGTCTCTTATTCATAAGAACTATTCTTTATCTTTACCCTTTGACTTCCATAAATAATACCATCTAGTGACAGTATAACCTATGGCTACTAATGTTAAAATTATTCCTAAAATCTTATCTATTTCTAAAGTAGAAAAAGCTATTGCAAAGCTGCTAAAGAGTGCTACTCTTATGTCCGTTAAAGTCATTCTGAATCCCATCGTTAAATTAATACCTGATACTAATAATACTTAATATCAGGTATTTTGTTTTAATTTTTATTTTACCTATTTGATTGTCAGATTATTCTGCCACCAACTCCCAATCGCTTGATGTTAGTCCAAATACATTAGTTGAACCTACAATTGATAAAAATGCTGATTCTAAGAATGTTTGTTGTTCAGAAGAATAGCTTTCAGATGTAAGAATGTCGTTACCAAGACTAGCAAACAGACTGTCGACCTGAGCATTAGTGTATTTTAAATTTCTTTTAGTCATCAGAATTAAATCTCCATTACTCCATCTATAATAAAAGACTTCACCTGAGTTGCTTAAAGAATCCCAATTTCTTAATTCAGCTACACCAAAATCATCTATACCATTTAGTATATCTAGATTTTCTACTACTAACTTTGTTTTTAATCGTATCATTTATTTATTTATTTATTAATTATTACCAAGTTGCTACCGCAACTCTTTTCCAAGTATTAGTTGCAGTACATACATACATATAGTTTGCATCCCATCTAATTTCTCCTGTAGTTCCTGTATCACTTGCACTAGAAGGAGCAGTATTCAATGCTGTCAATTTAAATTCTTCAGCCTCGACATATCCTGCCTCAAAATGATGGCTTAAAATTGAAGCATTACCATAAACCGCAGTGTTATCTCCCTTACCTATTGCTGCGTTACCAAGAACCATTGAATTACTATCTCCTGTAGAATTCTTTAATTTAGCATAATACCCAATAAGTGTGCAAGTGTTCATCCCTGTTACATTTGCATTGCCTTCATCTTTGGCACCCGAATACATTCCCATAACGACATTACTGCTTCCTGATGTTGCGTTTTCAGCACCACCTCTACCAACAACGACATTATTCGTGGAAAGACCTGTAAACTTTTGACCCGCTTGGAATCCAATACTTACATTACCATAGCCTGTACTTCCTTCTCTACCTGCTCTATGCCCCATATAGGTATTAGCGTTACCTGTAGTTGATAGCAATCCTGACTCATATCCTACGCAAGTATTATAGCCAAATCCTGTAGTCTGTGCGCTTAAAGAGTTATCTCCTATTGCAATATTATAGCCTCCTGTAGTACAAGCGTCTAAAGCATTTTTTCCTATTCCTATACTCTTTGTGCCTGTTGTTACATTCGCACCCGCATTAACACCAATAAAAATAGAGTCTGATGCAGTGGTAATGTCTTGACCCGCAAAACTTCCAATACAAACATTATTTGTAGCTGATGTTACTGAACTACCTGACAAATAGCCAAAGTACAGACTTCCTGTATTTGAAATACCAATACTATCAACTCCTGTAATTGCGTCACCATCAGTTACAGTTATACCTGAATTCTGAACACCTTTACCATTACCATCACCTCTAATTAGAAAATTATCACCTAGATTAGCACTTGCGGTTACATCACCTGCTCCTCCTGCAGGAGTTACCCACTTCATACCTAAAGGTTGTGCTGAATCAGCCTCCAATATTTGACCATTAGTTCCAATAGGTAATCTACTATCAGAACTACTACTTCTAGTAAATATGTCTCCCTTTGTTGTTAAAGGAGATGAATAAAGTTGCCCTACAGTAGCAAATCCAACATCATTGCTGAACATACTTAAGCCTATTTCCTCAAATGCCTTTCTCTTTTGAACGCCATTATCTAAAATTATTAGTTCATCAGTTTCCTCTGTTGCCACAGTCATATCAGTCAGATTCTGTAAAGCTAAACTTATATTTCCTGAGCCTGTTACAGTCCCACTTAATCCTGTGTTAGTTCCTACGCTAGTAACAGTACCTGTTCCATATCCTGCTACTGAATGGTCTCCCCATCCAAAAGCAGTCTGTCCGTTTGTTATTCTACTATCATTTCCTTGTGCTACAGTACCTGCAGCAGTACCAAAGTTTTTATTAAACCCTGTATTCTTACTGAAAACAGGCTCGTAAACACCTGAGTGATTATGACTTGTTAAACTCCATCTAGCATCACCTAAAGCATTAAAATCTGTTATTCCGTATCCACCAATTGTAGTTGGCTTAGATGTTAATGAAGCAAATGTATGAGTATGTGCTGTTGGAGCATCACCAACATACATAAAGCTACCATTACTTAATGCTGCATTAAAATTAGTCTTAGTACCTGTAATTCCATAACCTGATAAGGTTGTAGGCTTAGACGTAAGACTAGCAAATGTATGAGTATGTGAAAGTTGCGCCCATTCTGCATCCCCAAGAGATACAAAATCAGTAATACCATATCCTGCTATTGTTGTAGGTTTTGAGGTTAATGAAGCAAATGTATGAGTATGACCTACTGTAGCATACAATCCACTATGGTCTCCCCAACCAAATGCAGTAGTAAAGTTAGTTTCCTGAGTAGGAGATATAAACACTCTTGATGCAGTTTCAGTAATTTGGTCGGCTGTATAATCACCACTTTGTGCAGTAACTGCACCTGTTCTTCCAAACACTGATATAACATCTGATGTAGGAGATAATAATTCCTGCCAATCTGCCATATTAACATTATCAGAATTTAATGCTATATAACTTTTATTTTGGTCACTTCTTACCGCTACATCTCCTTCTTGAACTGTTAAAGCTAATTGTGCAATTTCAGTTGCAACTACATAAGTTGTGCTTATTGCAAGGGCAGGCAATTGAGAAGGATTAATTAATCCTGAACCATCTAACCCCGCATATCCATTTATAGCATCTTTTCCTGATAATAATTGGTAACCGCTTAAATCTTGGTCTCCTGTATTAGTACCTGAAACTAAATCTAAAGCAGCTATATTAGCGTGTATATCAGTAGAATAACCTGCTCCCGAATGGTCTCCCCATCCATAAGCTGTATTAAAATTAGCCTTTTCTGTTGGAGTAACAAAAACTCTTGTAGCAGTTTCTGTTATTTCGTCAGCATCATAATCACCACTTGTAGCTACTACAACACCTGTTCTACCAAATACACTATCTACTGCACCATCTACATAATTAGCATCAGCATATTCTTTTGTTATTACTGCTTTAGCACCAATAGCGTTAATCTTAGCTGTAGTTTGCTCAGGAATACTTACCTCACCACCTTTAAGTACAATTAAACCATCTTTCCTGTTACCTGAACTTGTTCCTACACCAACAATAAATGCTCTGTCAGCAGCGTCTATACCAAATGCTTCTGAAGCAGTTCTAGTATAATCGGTATTCCATAATCCTACTGCTAATTCAGCACCTGACCTTGTAATAAGGCTCTTACCTATTGCAGCAGCAGCTTGTCCTACAACTACGTTATAATAACCTGCAGCGAATTGACTAGAGTCTCCACTAGCAGTACCCATATTATGACCTGTACCAAATCCTGCATTATAAATACCTTGTGAACCACTTGATAAGTCTCTACCAACCAATATAGAAGCAGTACCACTATTCAACATTTCTTCACCATCTGAAGCTACCCCAATTGTAAGAGAATAAGTTCCTAATGGAGTATCATAAACACCTGAACCTACTTTATATCCTGAGTACATTACAGTAGTATCTACTGTTAATCCTGCACCTATTTTTATAGTTCCTAATGCTTGGTCAACTGTAATTCTTTGACTAGATGCTGAAGATAACCAACCTAAATTAGATATAGTATCTCCACCTGCATCTGTACCTGACTCAAAATAACCTTCAAAACCTGTAATGAATCCTTCACCATCTATCCATTCTTTGGATACTAATGCTTTATTACCAATAGCATTAATACCTGCTATTGTTGAGCCATTAGCAGTTATTTCACCTGTTAAAAATGTATCCGTAGTTGAACTATTACCAATATAAACAGTATTACTACCTTGACCTACTGCATCTACACCAATAGCTATTTCATTTGTGATACCATCACCACTAGCTTTTACATTAGCACCTATAAAAATAGAATCAGCTACATTATAAAGTTCGCTAGTTGCGCCATAAAATCTACCTGCCTTAGCACCTATTGCAGTATTGTTATCACCTGTTAATAGTTTCCATAAAGCATAAGTACCAAATGCTGAGTTATTATTATTTGTAGTTACATTGTTCATTGTCAATGCACCAAATCCTGTATTGCTATTACCTGTAGAATTGTATTCTAATGCTTGATAACCAACTCCTGTAGATAAGTTTCCTCCTACATCTGATTTCATAGCATTAAAACCAATACCTAATGTACTACTATTTGCTACCTGAGCATTAATACTTTCAGCAGCTAAATCTCTTACTGCTTCTACATTTCCGTTACTACTAATAGTTACAATACTTTCTTTTACTCCTTTTGCTCCATCATCACCAAGAACAATAGCTTCAGTTGTTATAGGCAATGCTGACGTTACAAATCCACTACCTGAAATTGCATTATTAGCCCATTCTTTAGTAACTAGAACAGATGCTGCTGCAGCATCAATTATTCCAATAGTAGATAATGGTGCTAATACCTCACCTGTGGATGAGTTAGCTGAAAATACATTTGATGTAGCGTCAGTGAACTCAATTACCCCTGTAGTCTTAATACCTAAAGTAGATAATTGGAAAGAACTATCATTACCAAATCCATCTGTGATAATTTGATAAGAAGGTGTAACAACACCATTACCACTAAATTTTAATAAACCTTGATAGGTTGAATTTATTGTCTTATTCGTTAGAGTTACGCCCATTATTTATTATTTTTTTTTCTTCTTTACTCAGTTTTGAGATTAGCTTATCTAGCTTTATCTCATAGCTTTTCTTTACTTTATATTTATTTATTATATTCTTTGACTCCATTCTTATTAAACAGATTTTATCCTAAATACCAAGTAGTAGTATTTACATCTTTTTCAGGGTTCATATCATCATTAAAAGCAGTATATTCACTGTAATCAGACTCATTATCTCTTAAATGCTCGATAAGTCTATTAGTATAGAACTGTGCTTTATCATTAGCTAATTTAGCTAGTCTAGTAATCTCTTGACTAGAAGCATTAAATGAATTCTCTGAGTTATGTTTAAATACACCACCATCTGCAATCATAAATGCTGAGAAAGGAATATATTCAGCCTGAGTGTACCAAGCTAACATAGGTTTGATAAAGTCGGTAAGAAGCGTTCTATACGCTTCATTACCTAAATCGTCTATTGTTCCATCGTCAACAATATTCTGTAATTTAATATAAAGGTTCGAGCCTAAATAGTTTTGAACGTGAATATCCTGAGCAGTTTCTATAAACTGTATCATCTTATCAGGGTCTACATTTCCACTGACAATTGATTTTTGTTTTATATACTTTGGTGATACAAATATTGCTTTTGCCATTATTTCTTTCCTTTTATTAAATTCTTAATCTTACTTAGAAACCTTCCTTGATTAGGCATATCAACAGGTCTTATTCCCATTTCTTCAGGGTTATTTGGTAATATTAATCCTTCTGATACTGCTTCATCAATATTAACTGCTCCTGTACCTTTCTTTTTATAAACTAACATAGTCCAAAAATGATGGCAATTAATTCCTCCCTTATATTTTAGCAAACTATAATTTCCACCTTTGTGTCCGTGTTCCTTATTAACACCTCTAAAACTCATTTGATTAATATCCTCTTTACGGAAAACTATATCATTAACAGATAGTGTTTCTATTCTTTTACAAAAAGACCTACTATCATCATCATTTCTTACAGGTGAATATTTATATCTTATCTTATAAATACCCTTATCTTCAATAGACTTTTCATTAGGGTTAGCATCAGCTAATTTAACTCCTGTTTCAGCATCACATTGATATATCAATTCCCAAGAGTCATCTACGACCTCTCCTGAGGCATTTAGAGACTCAATTAAGGCATCTTCTTGTTCTTTTGTTAGTTTGGTATGACTAGAGAGTTTTTCGCCTGTCTCCTGCTCTTTAACAACGCTTGTAGAGATGTTATCTAATTCAACAAATTCTATTGGCTGTAAAGTAACAAAGTATAATGATAAAAATATTTTATTAACTGCTAGTATATCATTTAGAGCTGAAATTATATTCTGTTGAAAAGGTCTAATAACTATGTTATCCATTAAAATAGATGCAGTCCTTAACTCTTCAGCATTGTTTCCAAATCCTGTGTTATCTTTAATACCTAATAAAATTGGTGATACAATTCCGTGACCTAACATTATCTTCTCTCTACTCTCATCAGCTAAGAACTGATATTGAGCGTGTGCATCAGGTAAATGAATAGGGTCTATTGTAGCAGCAGTTTCTTTATCATCATTAAACGCAATTATGAACTTACCTCCATTTCCTGCTCCACCAAACTTATCGTTTATCTTTCTTTCCATACCTTCCTGAATTTCTTCAGTAGGCGTTCCATTGTTAAAGTTAATAAGTAAAGAAGGTTGCAAGCCATTCTCGATATTTGACAAATGATAGTTAGATACCTCTTGCTCCAACTCACTATACTGTAAAGATGATTGGTAATCACAAGGTGAATAGTAGTAAAAGCCCGAAACATAAGGTCTAACGATATACACTTCTGTAGTTTCTTTTTTATTTCCATTTCCAAAAGTAGGTATTCTTTTAGGTTTGTCTCCGTTCTTAAATTCTTTCCAATTAGGGTGATAATAAAATCCTTTTATAACACCATTAGTAGTTTTTTCTGCTCGTAAAGTTTCCATAGGGTGATGCTTTATAGCAATCACCTTAGTTTTGGCTTTATTATAAAGAACCTTAAAACATCCTTGTCCTAATAGTTTTCTATCTCCTACAACCTTACGCAATTCTTTTTCATCAATAAGTTTCTTCATTTCTATGTAAGAATCTCTATTGATATTTCTATCAACTGCCTCAAGTCCTCTACCATAAATCATATCAGATATACCATTAACACATCTTGCATTAGTAGGTGAACCTAAATATCTTTCTATTATAGAACCAAAGTAGTTGTTATCCTCACCATAAGAAATCCATTCTTTACCAACAGTTTCTACTACAGTAGGTCTCTCATAATGTGATAAGTTCACAAATCTTACCTGTGGGTTTTTTACATTACCCTCTTCTGTTTTTTTAGTCATAAATTCTTATTATTCTATTATCTTCGTCTTCATCAATTGTAAATTCTCCATCATTAATACTGTAATCATCAGAAACAAGTCCTGCAATAGCAGTAGCCTTACATCTATGTATAATCGCCTCATTAGTTCCTGAATCAACATCATACCAAGTCCTATCAACAGGATTGAATGTTTGGTCATCAGAATACTGTTTTATTTCAATGTTGTAAGTGTTATTTACTTTCAATATAGTAAAGTCACACTCTACTGTTAAGTAATCACCATCAATAGCAATAGCACCTAGTGTTAAAGCCTCATTATCCAAAGTTTCAGTAGCATTACTACCTTCCTCTGTAATAGTTACGGATGTGAATACAGTAACATTTGTTAGGTCAATGTGTCTAGGTATAAACTTCAATACATTGGTTACTGAGTTTGTATTTAATATCTTCATACTATAATACCAAAAAAGTATGTTTTTGTTTTGAATATAAATAAAAAAGCCTCCGATTAGGGAGGCTTTTATAAATAAATATTAATTAATTGTAAGTGTTACACACCCGCAGTGATTGTTCCACCTGCATCAACTAAGTTAGTATCAAGGAAATTAGCAGGAGTTTTCTCCATACCTGTTAGGGTAAGAGTATATCCACTAAAATCTCCCATTTGTTGTCCTGTTACAACTGTTCCACCTGTAACTTCCATTCCGTTTAGCAATCCTGCTACAAAGAAAGCACCATTTTGGTCTTCCACAATAACGTGAGGATGTCCGTAAGAAATTAATTTAATCTCTTTGTGGTCTTCTTTAGATAGTCTAGGCATAGACAATTCAAGAACTTGTTCAAAAGCAGTAGTTCCATTTTCAACAGAAGACTGAATATTTTGAGTGAAAGAACTTGAAAAATGCACCTCGTATTTGTAAGCAGCAACTGCAACTCCTAGAGTGTCAATTACATCTAGGTCTGTTATATTATAGGCTAGTCCATCAATATCTCCATAGTTAATGAAATAGATATTTTTGATACCACCTACAGAATCCTTACAGGGTTTTAAACGCCCTAATGATAAATTTTCGCAAGCCATAATTTTATAGTATTTTTTTTAGATTATTAGATTAGATTAGAAATAGGATTTGGAGGGTAATTAAACCCTCCATCCCCTTATATCAAATCACTTATTATGCAGGTGTGTAAAGTACTACCTCTGCACCATAAGCATAACCTACTGCTGCAGTATATCGCATAACAAATCTCACATTTCGTGAACCATCTGTGTCAGCCATATCCAATACTTTAACCTCATTTCTATCAGAACTTAAACCTGTTCCGAAGAATAAGTTAGAAGACTGAGCAGCTACCATATAGCTAGAAGGAATACCTGAAGCCATAAAGATGTTTACACCTTCAAATTGTAACTGAGAAAATCCTTGATTAGAACCTTCATTTCTGTAACCATCTCCACCACCTTGTAGTGCTAAAGAAGAAACATACGCTCTCCAAACATTAGGAGCAACATATAATTTTAAATCCTCTTTACCATAGATAGCCTCAGGGATAAGGTTTATAACCTTTCTCATTTCAGCTTGGATAGTTCCTGAAGCAGCAGCAATACCTGCTTGGTCAATTACAGTCGCATCAGCAGTAAATAATGTGATTAATCCATCAAATTCACCTTCGTTTCCGTCAGCACCATTCCAAATGATAGACTCATTTGCAGTAGCAACTTCAGCTACAGTTTTACCTATAATGAAAGAAGCTAAATCAGGAGGTAAATTATCGTGAGCCGATAATCCCATAGAAATTGCATCCCAATCATCTTGGAAATCTTGCTTACACAAAGTGTAGTTCACTTGAAACTCCTTAGGAGTAAGTGTATTTTCATCAACAGTGATGGTAGCAGTAGGCGTAAAATCACAAGTTCCATCTTTGATAAGGTCACTCATCGCAACTCTTTTCAATACTTGTTTGAACTTGATATTAGGCTTAACTGTTATTCCACCATTACGAATAGTAGTTGGTGATAACAAAGCAGCAGACAAATAAGGCATTGCCTTTTCCCCCGCATAGCTAGTTGTAATATTAGTTGTTGTTGGCATTTTTTATTGTTTTTTTGTTAATTAATTGAATTAAATAATGATTTGAATACCACATCCTCTGTGGTTTGAGTTCGGTTTTGAGCGTAAAGAAATGTTTGTTTCTTTTCTACCATACCTTCAGGGTCGTGTACTAAATCATCTGTAGTTTCATCTACCTCACTTAGTTCAACTGACTCCTCAACTACTTCTTCTGTTACAGTTTCTTCAGATAGTTCTGCAGGCACTTCTTGAGGTGTTGAAGGTGAAATGCTTTCTAACACTTTCGTGTACATCTCTTTAATTTCAGCTATAGCAGAATCAAACTCAGCTTTAGAAACACTTGCAACAGGTGCAACTACTTCTGCAGGAGCGTCAACTTCGGGAGTGTCTTCTAATACTACTTCCTCTGAAGAGACTTCTTCTAATACAACTTCTTCTTCAACTACTTCATTAGGTGAAACTACCACTTCTTCATTAGAATCTGTTACTGTACTTTCCTCAACAGGTGTACCAACCGATTTGGCTAGTTCCACTATTGCATCGAAAAGTTCCTTTGGTTTTCTCATAGTTTTAGTTGTTAATTTTATTCTTATTATTAATAATACTAGATAACGAATCTTTTGTCTTATTTTCGTTAACTTCTATTCACATTTTTTGTTCTAGGTTCTCTACTATTTGATTTAGCACTTACGCTATTGTCACCATCTACTGAACCTATTCCTTGAGATTGTAACTCACCATCACAACATTCTCTTGAATAACTACCATCCTTACATAAACAAGCAGTCTTATTCTTTTTAGGACTAGAATTATACTTATTAGTATCGTACTTTCCTTTTCTTTTATTTGCCATAATTATTTATTTAAACTGTTTTTATATTCATCTATTAATGTATTAATCTTTTCTAATGCAGACTCTTCTTCAGCATTTACAATACTATCTTTAAATACCCCTTCAATAGAGAATCCTAAGTATTCACCATCTTTAATCTTTTTCCAAACATCATCATTCTCCACTCTAAATGCTACTACCCAACTTCCTTTAGGTGCATCTAGATTATAAATGTTGCTTTTATCATTAGTAGGGTCTTCTACTATCCAAGATTCAGTTAAATAAACATCTCCTACCACATCTTTATGGTCAACTGTAGTATTATGTACTTTAAGTGTTTTAAGGTACTTTTCAGCAGCTTTACGGACTGTTTCTTCACTGAAGGTTATGTTGTATTCATATCCTGCTTTAACTCGTCTAATAAGCTTATTTGGGATAAGAGCGAGCCCTACAACGATTCTCTTGTCATTATCCACTGCTTTCATTTCGATTTTCTGTTCATTTAAGTGAACAAAATCTCTTTCAATTGCAGGTCTGTTTACGAAACTAATGGCATTAATACCACTATTCATACCATCGTCAATTAGTAATTCGATTGTTTCTATTAATTCCATAGTTTGTTTATTATTCTTTTTATAAATGATTCTTTTTTTATAGGTAACCTATTAATGGCTTTTTCATCAGCCATCATTATTTCTTGTGGTGTTCTATGTTTTTTCATAATATTATCTTGCATCTATTTCCCAAGTAGAATCTAATTCAAGAGTACAATTTCCTGTTCCATCTAAATTTCTCACCTTAAAATATGTTATATCTCCATTTAGTATTCTATCGTGATGATTACCTGTAAAGTAAGCAACATCTCTACCACCTTGTGAGTTATTTATAACTCTTGTTTGTTGGTGAATAATCGTTTCTACTGCATCTCTAAATCTAATTAATTCTATAGAGTATTCGATATTTTGTACTCCTTCTAATACAAAATCCCAACTAACTGTATACTCAACAGGATTTGTTCCATTAAACTTAAGTTGTGCATTTGCAGGTGAAGAAAAATGTTGTAAGTCTTTAGCAGTAAATGTTCCTGCTAATACCTCAGATACATTCTGAGTATTAATAGTTGTCTCCACTTCTGCAGCTAAAGCCAATTCTCCTCCAACAAAAGTATTGAATAACCCTTGATTGTTAGCAAACTCACTTGATAAGTCACTTTCACTAATATTAGGTACTATATTTGCATCTGTAGGGTCAAATACTCCATCTCTTGAAATTATACAACCTCTCAATTGAAGGGTTGAAGGGTTAGGAAAGTTTAAAGGCTGAAAGTCTAATAACGCTGCTGAAGCAGGCAAATCGCAATTTATGTCTGACAAAAATCTACTATTCATCTGAAACAAAAGTCCTTCTTTAAATAAAGGTTCTGTCATTCCTGCACTTAAACTTCTTACTATTGATGTTGTAATTCTATATCCACCTCTCCATAATCCGTGAAGCGTTAATGAAGGAGAACCACCAAATCTACCTGTACCTGTCTCTAATCCCTGTCTATAATCATAAATATCTCCTAAACTTGTACAGTCAATATAATTTATTCTTGTAAACTCAAATGCGTTAAATCCTGTAGCATCATAAAGTTCGTAAACCTTAGACCCTGTTCCACTAACAGTAATAAAAAATTCCTGACCAAGTAAATTCCCTGAACCTATTGGTATGGACTCTGATATGAACATAGTATAATTATTTTCTGAGGATATTAGTCCACTTATATCAAAGCTATATCCTCTTATAGTCATTCCGTTAACAGGAACAGTTATTTGAATAGTACCTAAATCTATTACGCCATCTAAAAAATATTCTTTAGTGGAATCAATAACTCCACCTAGAGTAGTTGCTACATTTGCTTGAGTAACAATTATCCTTCCATCTAAATCAGTAGGCTCTACTGCTCCTTCTCCAATCCATTGACTTCCATTCCAATATTCATTATCTCCTGTAGATAAGTTGTGAATAACCTCACCTTTCTCAGGGTTGAGGTTATTTCTTTCAGTAGTTGTTATCGCATCGGGTCGAACTGTGATAAAAGACCCTTTTCTTGTTCTTGACATTATATTTATTGCTTTATATTATTAATACTCCGTTTATATCAAATTGTTTTATATTCCACTACTATTAATAGCATTAGCTTTCAGTTGTGCTGCAGTTTCTATATCATCATAAACTACATAAGCTTGAGTAGGATTGTTAACCTGATTAGCAATAGAATCGGCTAATTGATTAGATTCACTATTCCCCACTATATTAAAGTTTGGCGTAAAAGCTGCTGCTCCTCCACCTGAACCTCCACCTGAACTTCCTCCTGCACTACTAGCACTTCCGCCTGAGCCTTTAAGGGTAGTTGCTAAAATGCCTGCAATAGATATACCTGCACCTATGTTATTCTTAGTAATTCTAGCTGCACCTGCAGCTTGTTCAGTAATACTTGCTGCCTTAAAACCTGCTGCTGCTGCTGCTCCTGCAAATGGACTGATAGCAAATGCTTGTGCGGTTGCTGCTGCATAAGAAGAACCTATTGCTGCCATATTAGCCTTAATTTCATTATTAGCTGATATAGTATTTATAACTATACCTGCTACTGCTGAACCTTTTTCCAATATTAATGCTGCTAATGCAATTGCTTCATTTTCTTTACCAATAGCTTTAAATACATTTGATAATCCACCTATCCAACCTACATATTCTAATTGAATTTCTTTCTTAGCATTTATCTTATCCTGTTCTAATTGAATTTCTTCAGCCATTCTATTTTGGTCGAACATTCTTTGTTGGTCAGCTAATTCCTGAGCAATAGACATTTTATCCTCACCTGCTAGTCTTAGCTTCTCAGATAATTCAACTTGTCTATTAGCAAAATCAGCATCTTCAGCATCCCATACTTTCCTAGTTAATTCCTCAATCTGAGCCATTCGCATATTAACAGTATCCTCATTTAGCATACCAATATCCAAATTGCTTTCAGCTACATCAACATCAGTGCCTAGTTCTCTAGATAATTGTTGTAATCTAATATCCTCTAATAGATTTGCAGTCTGTTTAGCTTGTAATACTTTTTGAGCATCTACTGCTACTTGATATTCAAGTTCAGCTTTAGTAACCTCTTCAGCAAATATAGCTTCAGCTTCAGCTTGCTTTTTAGCATCCTTATTTTTCTTCTTAAAGTTTTCTAATCTAAGTCTCTCTTTCTCAATGAAATTAGTCTTAACAAGTTCTAATCCTTGTCTCTCATAATCCTGACTTCTAGCTAATCTTTCTACATCATCAATATCATCTAAATCAGCAGCATCCTTTCTAAGTTTAAGAATAGCCTTTGACATATCAAGTAATTTCTTCTTGAAATCTCTTAATGTTTTAGCGCCTTTATCTTTCTTATCCTTACCAAATAATGTTAAAGCTAATGCTCCATCATCTTCAGTTAACATAGCCATATATTTAGCAACTACATCCCTACTGCTTTCTAGCTTATCATCTAAATTATTCATAGCAATTTTCACACCTTGTGCTGAGGCATAACCTGCACCTGTAATATTTGCTATAATACCTAGTCCAACTGTCTCTACAGTACTTAATTGGTCTTTCAACGCCTTACCTTCTTCTCTTATTTGAAAAGTCAATTCCTCTTGAATAACCTCAGCAATTGCTTTAGCCTTTGCATTTCTAAGTAAGGATTCAGTATATAAATCTAATGCTTCCTGAGACTCAGTAGTTAATCTTCCATTTTCTTCAATCTTTAAATTAAGGTCTTCATATTCCTCATTAGCTAGTTTAACGATTTTAGTTAGTGTCTCAGCAGACATATTCCAAGTATTCATAATTTTATCTAAGATGTACATTTCTGTAGCAGCCTCAGTAAATGAATCTGTTAAATCTTCTACTTCCTTCTTAGCTTTCTTTGCACCACCTCCAAAATAATCAAATGCTGCTATTATTGCTTGCATTGCTAATAGCAAGCCTAGAGGTCCTGCAAGAGCCTTCCACATCTGCTTAAGCCCTATAGTTACTGCACTTAGCGAGGTACGAAATGTTATAGCCTTACCTGAAGCCTTTAAGCTTTCATTACCAACTGAGATTAATTGAGTTGATAATTGAGATATGTTGTTTGCCATACCTCTAATACCATAAGGTGCATCCGAAACTACCCTACCAAATTCTATAGCTGAAGCAGTAGCTTGTCCTGAAGAACCACTAACACCATTAAACTGCTTACTTAAGTTCTGTATCTGAATTTGCTTTTTTGCATAACCTTGACTACTCATATCCATTACAGAAGCCTCTTCTCTAAGCTTAGCTATCTGTTTGTTAATTGCAGCAGTACTATTTGCGTGTGCAGTAGTTGACCTTTGAACTTGAGCAGCATAAGATGCAGTAGTACTAGCCAACTTACGTTCAGCAGCCTCTAACTGCTGAACTTTAACTTTACTTTCTGTACGCCTCATATCTAAATCGACTACCTCACCCTTTAATTTTTGGATTTCTGTAGTTAACCTATTCAAGTTGGCTACTGCCTCATCAGTAAGAAAATTTAAATCTATATTTATTCTATTCTCTTGAGTCATTATATTTTAATTAAGTTTCGTTTAACATTTGGTATTAATTCTTTCAATGATGTTGGTGCTTCATATTTCCCTTTAGCAGTCAATATATCCTCATCAGAAATGTAGTAATTACTTATCTTTAATAAGTGTAATACATTCTTTAGATAGTTTGCTTTATCGTTATTATCCATAATTATATTTTAGGTGTTAATTCTAGTCTTCCTGCTCTTTCACTAATTGATACTCCTGTTCTTTGCTGAGCCACTATTACTGTATTGTCATCAATAGCAAATGTTGGTGCATTCATTTGATACAAATCATCTATCTGTTCTGAGTTTAATTTAAGTCCTTTAAAGAACATAATCTCATCCATACATCCTACATACTCATTTCTAGTTATGTGGTCATTTTTAACTCCAATAGTTGTTCTTTGTGGATGGTGTCTCATCGTAACATACGAAGCATCTTCAATGTAGGTTAAAGTTTCTTCTACATTATCAATATATAGTTTTATTCCTGCTGCAGTAGCACTACCATCATAAGTCCATACAATATGATACCATTGTCCTAAAACATATCCATTAGATTGATAATCAAATTGAGCAATTAAAGTACCTCCTGTGGTTGAGTCGTGTAGTTCAATCTGTTCAAATCCATTAGCAGTGTGTTTTATTTCCCACTCCTCATTAGTGTCTGTTCTACTAGCAAAATAACTACTATTACCATCTGCAGGAGTAAGTGTTAATTGCTTCCAAGCTGAAATAGAATAAGGTACATCAGCACCATTAGCACTGAAAGTAAAGTCCTCACTATTAGCCATCCAAAAATGCTCCTCATTGGCTGCGAAACAAATAGCATCACCATCTACTCCTGAACCAAATGTAGGTGACCTATCTTCTTCACCACCTCCACCTTCATCAAATATCCAACCTGTACCCTGATGATTATTACCACTACTATCATCAAAGTTCTGTTCACCTCTATAATAAGCAACTAAACTTACATCATATCCTTGTGCATTACAATCCCATAGTTCTTCAGTCTCTTCCCATAATCCTGCTGCCTCATTCCATATTAAACAAAGTCCATCATCTTGCCATCTACCTCTATTTCCCCATTGTGCTTGAATATCAGTTAATCTAAGCAATTTTAACTTAGTTTTAGCTGTTGTAATATCAATATCCATTCCTTCAATATAGAAATCATTTCTATTAATAACTATTATGTCATTTAACTTTAAATTCTGAAATATAAGTGGAGGTAAGTATGTTTCTACAATATATCTTCTAGCATAGTTAGAATAAATACTTGATATGTATTTATTATGAAACTTTGCAAATATAGAGTTATCATTTAATTCTCTAGTCCACTCATCAAACTCAGTATTAAAGTGAGTTGTATAATCCTCAAAATAACTTACATTAGAAGGAGCAAAATACTCGCTAGTAACAACATCATCACCCCAAGTAATTGTCCTACCATCACTTATAGTCTTTTTATTGCAATATAATATTAAAGGTAATTTCCCATCTACAGGCTCAGGTAATGATTTTTTATTATCATTAACAAACCATCCCCATTGTAAGTCTGTTAGAGTTCCATCAGTATTGTTTAGTCTTTCATACATCATCTTCTCAAACTTAGGCTTAACATCATACTTGCCACCATCGAAAAGTAAATTATTGCTAGTCTCTACTCCCTGAGTAAAGTTCCCTACATCAAATCTAACGCCTCCAAATTCATCACCTGTTATCTTACCTTGATTTATAGCTAAGAATGTCTTAGGCTTATCGTAAAGGTACTCTACCGACGAATAAGGTGCTATTCTTTCTATTGAGGTTCTATCAATATCAACATATTGTGTAGCCTCAAATGTTCTACCTGTTTCTAACCAATGGTCAACTGACATTATATTAATTTTATAATTGTCGTTAACATCTACCTCTTCAACTGCTATCAAGTTATAAGTTTTCATCAAATCACTTAAGAAACTTAATATCTTTACCTGAGGTAATAATAAATGAGGTACTATCTCCGAATATATTAAAGTATCCTCATATTCTGCTTCATCAGATGACGCATCAAAAAAGTTAAAGGTAGGAACAGGATTTTGTGCAATAAATTGTCTTAATTCTAATGCAGGGGCGAACCCTTCGATAGCACCTGAAGCTAAAACCTTAACCTCTAACCATTGCGTTCCCATTACTGAGTTTATATCAAAATAAACATTAACCTCAGCAGTTTCTTCATCCCATTCTACTAATTCTGTTACTCTAGTTCCATTAGAGTTAACTACAGTCACACTAGCCTTAAGAAATCCACTTCCTGTTATGTTTCGTACAGTAAATTTACCTCTATAACTCTTAAATTCTGATGCTAAGTCAGTAAAAGGTCTAAAGTCAGGTGCTGAAATGGTTTTAAGTACCATTTCACCCTCTTCAACGCCTGCACCAAAGTCTTTTATTAGTCTAGTCCATACATTTCCATCTTCTCCACCTTCTTGTGATGAGTTAGAATAGGTTATATAACCCTTTTTATTGTGTAACCAAACGTATAATTCGTCTAATGTTGAAGGGTCTTCTGCTCCGAATAACCATTCCTTATTAAACACAATTTGTGGGTAATCCTCTTCAATCGCATCAAATATAGCTGAAAGCTTGATTGCAGGCTTTAAATCAGTATAAGTTAGCCTATCAGGACTTGTTACTGCAGGTAAACCTGTTAAAGGTGCTAATTCTCTGAATCCACCATCACTATCTGCATACATAAAGCCTCTAGTATGAGATATAAGTGGTACTTTAAACATTCCATTGCCTGCATTAGGCACTAAAGTAACCCCTGTTTCACCTGTAGAAGGAGGTAATTTAGCTACATCAAAGCTAGTAGACAGTCCTGTTTGCATATTAGCGTAGTTATACGGAAATGAATACTTACCTAGAGAAACTAAAGAACCTAGCTTATGCTCACCTAAAATGTCTTTTAATGATGATAATTCACCATAAAACTGTACATTATAGCTAACAGGCATATTTTTCTCTAAATTAACACTATTTAGCTTAATATATCCCTTTTTATAGTCTATTCCATTAAGTTTTATTAATGCTGAGTGCTTTCTTCTAGAATCATACCCATTTAAAACATTAAAATTACCCCACCTCTTAAAAATTCTATTGTTTGTTGGTGAAGCAGGTAACTTGAATTGGTTAGTGTACGCAGTAAAAACCTTACCAACATCTTTTGCATCCTTTACTGTGTCTTTTATAGAGATTTTAACATTCTCATCTAAGTCAGCTTGCATCCAATTGTCGATAATGTCACCATCATCATTTAAGGTACTAGAGTTTATATATAAATTAGGTCTAATCATTTTATCTTACTGTATTTATCCAATCATTTGCTGAGGTGAACTCAAAAGTATAAGAAATCATCTTATCGGACTTAATAGTCTTTATTTTATAATCTTTACTTGTTAATTTACAAGGTACATTCCAACTTGATTGTGTTTTTGGCAACCATCCAATACCAAGTGCATCATTACTACATCTTACCCATACTTGCTCTGACATCATCATCTCCAAGAATGTATCATTCTCAGTTTCATCTACCCATCCTGTATTAATGGTGAATTTAATAGTGCCATTTTTATTCATTGTTACTTTTTGATGCCTTGTGGATGAATAAGACCCATTGTCAAGTAAATTTCTAGTAAACTCACTACTATTTGTGCTTACTGCTACAGAATATCTACCTGCGAAATGTTGTTCTTGCACACATCCAAACTTATTAACAAAATACACTTTATTATACCCATATTTTGTACAATCTAGGTAGTTAATATCAACAGTTTCATCAGGATAAGGAATTGGAGATTGCTCAAAGTGTAATAATATTCTATCTGCTACATTAGATAGGTGTGATGAACTGATATACACTACTGCATCAGCAGTATTTGTAGAAGGTGTTAATCCTGATACTGTATGAAAAGTTGTATAAGGTGTATTAGGAGTGTCTGACTTAGCTACATTCCAATTTCTAGTCTGCAATTCATAACCTATTAACTTATCTTGTCTTACAGGTACTCTAATTGATATATCAGGGTACGCATTAACAATAGGACTTGATAACATTACTTCCTGATAGGTAATGTTTTGAAAGTTATTACCTTGATGAAAAGTGCCATAACCATCCAAACCTATAAAATAAGCAGTAGGGTCTGTGGTTGACTCTTCAGTTGTTAATACCCAAGTCAAGTCAAATGAAATCCAAACTGCACTTGACTCTGCAGCTTCACTTCCTGTACTAATTGTTACCTCAACAAAGTCTCTAGCAAACTCAGCTATATCTACTGAAGCCTTACCATCAAAAGCCTTGCTTCTTAATGTAACATCAGGATTAGCAGGTTCAGCCGAAACTTCACCTATCCATACTCTTAGGTCTACTAAGATATAGTCTAGATTAGCGTCTTCGTATTCTACCCAAAATGGTGAACGCAAAAGTATTTCTTCAGTTGGTAACCCTGTTGCAGGGTCTATTGGTGCTTCGTATGCTGCCATAATTATATATTTCTTCTTTCTATGTCCCTTACTTTGAGTAATTCAAAGTTTATTGTTGTCATTACTTCTTTTCCTAATTCTTCCATTAGTTCTCTCTGCAAATCACTTTCACCATCTACATAAGATAGTATATTTGCTCCATTATAATTCAATCTTTTAATCGTTCCTTTAGTTCTAATCTTTCTAGCTATTAAATATGCTGATGATTTCATATTCCTATTACTAGACGCTGCAAACATTGTATTCCCTCTTCTTTTAAAGTTAATAGGTCGGATGTTTCTGTCCCTCATCCATTGCAGTATCTCTACTGAACTAGGTCTAGATTGTCCTGATGATAATCCTTTGTCAAGTAAATCCAATGAACCACTACCCCAAATCTCTAAGCCTTTACCACCATCTTTAGTTTTATGGTAAATTGAATCTACAGTTCTACCACTAGCTACAAATTTCTGTACCCTAAGTTCTCTTTGTAATGTATTTACAATCTTAGAGCCATACTTATCAAATATTTTATCAAAATCTCTGCTATCCATTACTCAGGAATTCCATCATCAATTACTTCACATCCACTAATATCATTAGGAACTTCAATTACTATTTCAGCCTCCCATCCATAAAGAAGGTTCTCATAATCTCCATAAACCATTTT
>Ga0208643_1000446_pt1 | contig 27670 bp, 23 predicted proteins | sample VirMetDEL_Nov_12_FD_184516 | JGI IMG/M metagenome (GOLD analysis project Ga0208643, IMG submission 184516) | Aqueous microbial communities from the Delaware River and Bay under freshwater to marine salinity gradient to study organic matter... | ecosystem: Environmental > Aquatic > Marine >... | reverse complement strand
TCTCTTGATTTGCAGAGTACACAGCATCATGATCATATGTGTATGTTTCATTTTTCTTATTAGTGAAAGTGATGATTGTGTTGTTACCAATTAGTGACTTTCTCATTACGAATCTTTTTGTTACTAGTGTTGACATAATATTTAATTTAAAGTTTATAATTTATTTACAGTATTATTATCTTATAAAGTCGTAATAAGTTTGTGAGTGTGGCGGCTGTGCTATACATACGGACGCCCTGGCGGGCGCCGTTACCTAAAATATTCTACAGAAATATATTACTATAGTTAGTCGTAGTAAGTCCGTGTCTAGGCTAACGCTAAAACGTAACGGTAAAACGTATATATGCGTACGGGGCTGGGTTAAAACATTTGGCTTTCCATATCGCGGCTATGCCTATATATGTATATGTAGCACTAAACTTCTATATATCTTATGTGATAATATTCGTATGGGTTCACCGATAAAACTAAAACAAAAACTATCGCCTAAAGCGGCGGCTGCTAAAAAGCGTAGAGACAAAGCTGCCGCTATGACTCCTAAGCGTAGAGCCCGCAAAGCAGAGAATCAGCGTATCGGCCAGAGATCAGACTCAGATCTGCATCACTCGCCAAATGGTTTAAAACGAGTATCAATTAAAAACAACCGTGGCAACTTTGGTGACGGTACAAAAACAGAATGATGAAAAAATCAGGATTTAAAATGAAGAATCCTTCAATAGCTAAATTAGCTAAAGCTGCAGGTTCACCAATGCGAAAAGACAAGCCTACATACGAAGAGGCTTGGGATAACATGGAGTCTTACGAGTCAGAGAGAGGCAAGTTTAAAGACAATATGGCTCGAGGCGGTACTGTTTATACAGACGATGAGTTTGGAAAAGCAGAGTTTATAAACGACGCTAAACTTTATAATGCTAAGCAAAAAAACAAAAACGTAAAAAGAGTAGAGCCTAAAAAGCCTACAATAGTACCTAAAAAACCTACAGACACTAAAAAAACAATGAAGACTGTAACTGTAGCTAAGCCAAAAGCTAAGACTAAAGTCGGTAAGTTTTTATCAAGAGTAGTTGGAACTGGAGCTAAAAGAAAAGCTAACGAAGCTAATAAAAAGAAAAGACAAAATAGAAGTGTTACTGGCCGTTTAAAAGATAAAGCAAGTAAGTTTGGCCGTATGGGCACTTGATAATTTAACGGAAAGACCGTTAACCAATAATAACTAAAACCAATTAAACAATGACGTATTTGTATTACAAATCAAACACATGGACCAACGGAGGTTCAAAAGTAGATGACAAGACCAAAGCCCAATGGCAACACTTGTCAGATAAATCAAACTGGAGAATAACACAACTACCCAATGGGTACTATCAAACAGAAGTCAACTACCCTGACGCTACAGAGAAGTGGACTGACGTTACAAGGCGTGAAACGCTTGAAGGTGCTGAAAAAGCAATTGATGGCAGCATCGACCATTTTACTAAAAAACTAGAGGCTACAAAAGGCCCGAAGGTTGTAAAAACATTTACTAACGATGGCTAGAAGATATATAGGAGGGGTAGGAAATCGCTACTCCTCCGCTTTCAAAAAATCAAATAATCCAGGAGATTACACTACAGAAGATATAGTTGTTGAAGGACGCTTAACAATACCTAAAGGTACATATATAGGTGTAGGAGCTGTGAACGACGAATTTAAAAGTCTTGTAAAAGATATTGCGGGTGCAAGATCTAGTACTGGAGCAGCAGTAGACATTTTAAATGAGCTTAGAGTAGAACATACTAATTGGTATAAAGAAAACGAAAATAAACGTAACTACGGATATGAAAGTCCCGAAGCATTCCTTAAAGATACTTACGGAAGATATAGTATGGTAGAAGATGGTACTATAACTGAAGACGAGTTATTAGAATATCAAACAGAGGAAGTAGATGGTAGACCTTTCATTAGTGCTGACGCTGGCGAAGGCTCGGTTGGTATGGATTTTATACCTTATTACGAACTACCGTACAATATTAAAAAAATAAAACCTAAAAAAGCTACTAAAATAGATGTTGAAGAGCCTGAAGTAAACATGCAGCCAGCACTTGAAATACAAGGTGGTGTTGGATCTAGCAAGATGGATGACTTTTTTAATAGATTAGAAACTGCTAAAGTATATGAAAACAGGCCTGATAAAGACTCTAAAGGTAGAAAAGAAGTAAAAGCTCAATATGTATTTTCTGATGATAATCCATTTAAGCCTGATGGAAGATACTTTATGTCTGAAGACGATACTAAAGGTAGAAGAAAAACTAGTGGTGATCTTAAAAAAGCTAGAGAGTGGGAGCGTAAAAATGGCTTAGGCATACAAAAAGATATAATAGGTTATATACCTAGCCTTGAATTTGGTGGGTAAAATACCTATATCAAAAGTAACTATAATAAAAACAATTTAATTTAATCTAATCTAATGGAATATAATCTACCAAGCGAGATTGTCAAAGATCTAAACTTTGGCGATGACGCAAAATCAAAAATTACCGCCGGTGTAGACAAGCTTGCCAAAGCTGTTAAGTCTACGTTAGGCGCTTCTGGTAAGTGTGTAATATACGAAGACGCCAGAGGCAACCCGGTCATTACAAAAGATGGTGTAACCGTTGCGGAGAGCGTAGTCTTATTTGACCCGGTTGAGAATATGGGTGCTACATTAATCAAAGAAGCAGCCCGAAACACAGTTCGCGAAGCCGGTGACGGTACTACTACGGCGACTGTACTAGCAGAAGCGCTACTAAAAGTTGTAAATTCAGACAAATATAGCAGTTATTCACTACGTGATATTAAAAATGGTATCGTAAGTGGCTTAAAAAAGGTTAATGACTACTTAAATAGCATTAAAATTGACGTTACTGACGACAAATTAGAGCAAGTGGCTACTATATCGTGCAATAACGACGCTGTTTTAGGTAAAATTATTGCAGAAGCGTACAAAAGCGTTGGAAAAGACGGTGTTGTGCTGATGGAAACGTCAGAAACTGAAGAAACTTACGTAGATATTGTTGATGGTGTACAATTTGACTCATCTTTGACGTCACCACACTTTGCTACTAACGCAGAAAAGCAAAAAGCAGAGCTAGAATCACCCCTTATTTTAATATGCATGTCTGAAATACCTAACGTACGTAAAATACAAGGTATATTAGAATATGTTATCAAACAAAATAGATCATTATTAATAGTAGCTAGAGTTTCACAGCAAGTAAAATCAGCATTGTTAATGAATAAGGTTAAAGGTAACATTAAAGTTAACATTATTGACTTACCTGGCTTTGGCCCTACTACAAAAGACTCATGCGAAGACTTAGCGGCACTAACAGGTGCTACTGTGGTAAACGAAGAGTTAGGTGATGATTTAGACGGTATGACAGTTGATATACTAGGTGAAGCTGAATATGCTGCTACAGATAATAACAATACAGTAATAACAATATCAGAAGAAGCAGGTATAGATGTTGGAGAAAGAATCGATCAGGTTGCACGACTTATTAGTGACGAAAAAAATGGTTTCATTAAAAGAAAGCTGGAGCAAAGACTCTCTATGTTATCGGGTAGTGTTGGAATTATCCGTGTTGGAGCAGACTCTAAGGTTGAACTTAAAGAAAAGAAAGATAGGGTCGAAGACGCGATATACGCTACAAAAGCTGCCCTCAAAGAAGGTATAGTGCCAGGAGGCGGCATAGCCCTCTTTAACGCCGCAGAAAAAATCAAACCTTCTAACGAAGGTGAAGAAGTTCTACTTAATTCTATAATAGCGCCCATGGCTACTATATTAGTTAATGCTGGTATATCTATAGACGTTGCAGTTCCAGAAAAAGAAGGTGTTGGTATAAATGTAGTTAACGGCGAGTATGTAAACATGGTAGAAGAAGGTATCATTGATCCTGTGCTAGTTACAAAGACAGCTCTTAAAAATGCTGTATCAGTTGTAACTACTATTATATCTGCCGACTGTGTAATCTCTAATATTCGAGTAAATGAAAGCAGTTAATCATTACTTAGTTATAGAGCCTATAAAAGGTGAAACTAAAAAGGTAGGTGGATTAATCCTCACTGACGAAGTTAACGAGGATAATAGATATAAAAAAGCAAAAGTCATATCGACTGGCAACCTTGTAGAAGGTATTAACAAAGGCGATGTGGTTTATTACGATAAACACGCTGGACATGGTATTCAGCATAACGATAAATTTTACGGCGTTATTAAACAAATGGACGTTGTATTAATTGATTAAACCTAAACCATAATCCATAAACTTAAAACTTAAAACGTAAAACAAATTATTTATTAATCATTAAAACATTTTAAAAATGGGAGAAACATTCGTATTATTTAAAGACACAGCGGAAGGAGCTACTGCTTTTCCATTGTCTAAAACAACTTGGCACGCAGCTAACGATGCTTTAATTTGCGCTTCGTTAGAAGGAGCAAACAAGCAGGCTGTATCAGTAGCATGTGCAGACGCTACTTCAGCATTGAGACTTAAAGAGATTCTTGACATTTTAGGTCAAGCTTCTGTTAAAAGCGGTAAGTGTATTGTTATTACTGACGATACTGATACATCTAAAAACATTGTTGCTGGTCTTGGAGCTACTACTATCACTGCGGCTGACGTAGCTTAATCTTGAATGAGATTAACTAGTCACGACTTACGTGAATTACAAATCCTTAAGTACTACAGGCTCACTAGAAAGTGGGTCTGTAAGACTTACGGGTTAACAGATGCCGAGCTTGAACTACTAATATTTTTAGACTGTCAAGGTCGGTTTACAAGACAAGAGTTTATAGATGGTACTTATACCATGAGTTGGGACAAGAAGCGTTGGGATAAACTAAGAAAAGAAGGCTGGATAGAAGTTTGGCGACACAGAAACAGAACTACGATAAAGTACTCTGTATTTAAGTTGTCATTTAAGTGCCAGCAAGTAATAAGTAGAATATATAGAATATTATTAGGCGAAGAGGATATACCTACGTCAGAACGAAGCGTGTTCTATAATAACAAATCATATACAGATAAAGTTTACAACAAAGCTATTGACGATATGATAAAAGACAAAAGCAGATAGATATGGCATTTAAAATGAAAAACCCTTCAGCAATGAAGATGGCAAAGCAGGCTGGTTCTGGATCACCGATGAATATGAAAAATCAATTTCTACAAAGACCTCTTACAGGCTTTCAAAAAGATCTTAAAAAAGTTGCTAAAAAAGTAGAAAGTAATGTTTTCAAAGGCTTTGACTTTTTGAAAAAGAAAAAGAAAAAAGCAAAAAAATACTTTGGCATATAAAAACTAATTAAAATACAATGGGTTATAAACTAGGTACTGCTAAAAAAATGTACGCTGTAAGCGGCGAAGTAAGAAGTAAATTAAGATTTGCTAAATCAAAAGGCGATCCTGATGCTTCTGTGCCTGGCACACCTGTTATTAGAAAAAACTTAGAAGAAGGTGTTATGGGTGAAGCTAATATGGATGGTAGCATTTTTATTAGCAATGACATAGAGCCTGGTAGTGAAATAGAAAGACAAGTTATTAATCACGAAATGCGCCACGCAACAGACATGAAAATAGGTAAGTTGGCTTACGGTGATAACTTTGTTAAATGGAACGGTAACACATACCCAAGAATGGACATCAACGGCAAAGATATGATTATAGTCGATGGTGTAGCTAAAGAAGCTGGTGACGGTGACTTTCCTTGGGAAAAAGAAGCAAATAACGGAAACGCATATGGTGGGTAATATATTTGGAGGTATAATAGGTAAAGTAGTTGAAAACGCTGAAGGTATACTAGATAAAGTAATAACTACAGACAAAGAAAGAGACGCTGCAAAACTAGCTATTAAAAAGCTAATGCTTGAAGCAGAAAAAGAAGCTTTTGCAAAAGAAGTTGAAGATCGCAAATCTGCACGTGATCTTTATAAAGACGATGCTATTATTCAGAAAGTTTTAGCAACACTATTTACTATAGCTTATTTTGGCATAACATTTGTAATGTTTAACTATTTTGTTACAAAGTCTATAGATTTAGGTGAGTTTGAGATTAGCTTCATATCAAGTATATTTGGCGCTATGAGTGCTAAAGTAAATACAATAATAGACTTCTTCTTCGGTGGAAGCTCAAAGAAAAACGAACAAATAAAAGAAAAATAAAATGGCACAATTTTTAACAGTAGACGTAATTCCAGACTGTATAAATGGAGACGTATCTGACAACAACGGAACAGCAGATATTGCTGCAGGTGATATTATATTTGACTGGACAGCTGTAGATGTTCCTGCAGGATCAGGTATGATACAAAGTATATCAGCAATTGTTAATGCTGAAGATGCAGCTTATGGATCTGGATCTTTAACAGACTATGAAATTTTATTCGCTAGATCTCTTAGAAACATTGCTCCACCAAGCCTTGGAACTATAGGGGCTTCAGCTGATGGTGTAGGTTGGCAAGAGCATTTAGTAGGTGCGGTTCAAATAGAAAGTACAGCTGGAGTTGGAACCTTGCTTCATACAGATTTTAACATAATATATAATACTGCTACGACTGGTAATGGCGGTAATGGCGGTAGAGGTCATACTTTACCTTTAGTATATCAATTAGATCATACAGTTAATACTACTAGAGGATTCGACAAACTATATGTTGCAGCAATACAAGGTCAAGCTCGAAACTATGGCACAGGTGTTTTAGCTGACGGAGCTGTTACTGCTTCTTCCGCTCAATCTACAACCGTAACTGTAAAAACTGTAGACGCTAGAAAAATATTTAGCGTTGGAGATACTGTTTATGTACACAATTTAGACACTCCAATACCAGGAACATTAACTAAAGTTGAAGCTACTACTTTAACTTTCTCAGTAGCTAACACAACTGTAGACATAGCAGACGGTGATGAGCTACTAACAGCAAATCCTATTAGAATAAAACTAGGGATTCAAATTTAAAACAACAATTAACTTAAATTAAATTAAATTATGGCAAAAGTGAAAACTCCTAAGAAGGAAAAAATCGTAGACCTTAAACCTAAGGCAGAAAAAATTACAGATGAACAATTAAAAAAAGTTCAAAGTATTGTTAATACGTTGAATAGAGCTCAATTAGAGCTAGGTATGATGGAAACTAAAAAACATAGCTTGCTTCATACAATCGTAACAATACAAGATCAATTAACTTTAATGCAATCAGAGTTTGAAAAAGAATACGGCACTAACGATATTAATATTCAAACTGGTGAAATAAATTACGAAGATGGCGAAACTAATAAGGAAGATTAGTATAGGCAAAGATTACAAAAATGAAGCTATGCACTATGCTGTTGGACAAGAAGTTTATGGCGGTCATACTATTTGTGATATAATAGAGGAAAAAGAAAAGTATTCTGTTTATATTAAAAAAAACAAAGATGTATTACCTTGGAAAGACTTTAATAAAAACATGGCTGTTTCAGTCGAATACAATTTAGAGTATTAGTGAAAGCAACACACGGTTTTGTAATAGAGCCTATAGGTGCAAGATATAACAATACGAAAAAAGTTGGCGATTCAGAGTTAATATTAAACACTGAAATATTTAATCACGAGTTTGTTAATAGACAAGCCGTGGTTAAAGCTACGCCTACAGCTTTTAAAACAAAAATAAAAGTTGGTGATATTGTTATTGTACATCATAACGTGTTTAGAAGATGGCACGATATGAAAGGCAAAGAAAAAAACAGTAAAGCTTTTTTTGATGAAGACACTTATATAGTTAGTGAAGATCAAATATTTTTATATAAAACTCTTACTAACTGGTCAAGATTTAAAGAGGCTCGCTGGAAAGCTTGCAATGGATATTGTTTTGTTCAACCAATAAAACAAAGAAATAGTTTGGCTGAAGAAAAAGAAGAGCAATGCATAGGTATTGTTAAGTATACAGATGGCGTAAATGAAATCGGCGAGCTAGTTGGCTTTACCCCTTTTTCAACTTATGAGTTTGTTATTGATAATACTAAGCTATATCGTGTTTTAAATAAATTTATTACAATTAAATATGAGTATCAAGGAGACGAAGAAGCGTATAATCCTAGCTGGGCGCAAAGCAGTTGATGAGTTAATCAAAGTTGCGCAAGAGCAGATTATTACAAACACTGAAGATGATGTTTCTGCTGATAGACTTAAAAACGCGGCGGCAACTAAAAAGTTGGCTATATTTGATGCTTTTGAAATACTTAACCGTATACAAGAAGAAGAGAATATATTAGAAGGTAAAGAGCCTGAAGATAAGAAAGAAAGAGTGTTTAAAGGCTTTGCTGAAGGAAGATCTAAGTAATGTACGAGCAAACACTATATAAAATTATTGAACCTATTAAGAAGACTACATTGAGTCGACTTAATAAAACTAAAAAATGGGAATATGGATATAATAAAGAACATGATATTGTCGTTATTAGCAAAACTGGAAAAATTGGACAAGTGGTGGAGATTCAAAATCTGCGAATTGGGTTGCCGCTTGAACCACAAAAAGTGCACGTGCCAGCCAAAAACAAATGGCAAAAAATAGATTATCCAAAAGAGTTAGATAAATTAAAAAACATATTTGATTGGAGAGCATATCCTGAAGAAGCAAAAGATCAGTGGTATGATTATATAGACGAAGAGTTTAAACGTCGCGACGAAGGCTTTTGGTTTATGAACAATGATAAGCCCACGTATATAACAGGCAGTCATTACATGTATCTTCAATGGAGCAAAATAGATGTTGGAGCTCCTGACTTTAGAGAAGCTAATAGGTTGTTTTTTATATTTTGGGAAGCTTGTAAAGCTGACAAGCGCTGCTATGGTATGTGTTATTTAAAAAACAGACGTAGCGGCTTTTCTTTTATGAGCTCGGCTGAAACCGTTAACTTAGCTACTATATCAAGTGACTCTAGATATGGAATACTATCTAAAAGTGGTGGTGATGCTAAAAAAATGTTTACCGATAAAGTTGTACCAATATCTGTCAACTATCCGTTTTTCTTTAAACCGATACAAGACGGTATGGACAGACCTAAAAGTGAACTTGCTTATAGGGTTCCTGCAAGTAAGTTTACGCGTAGAAAAATTACGGCGAACGAAAAGCAGGAAGAGCTGGTTGGACTTGACACTACTATTGATTGGAAAAACACAGGTGATAACAGCTATGACGGTGAAAAGCTTAGCTTGTTAGTTCACGATGAAAGTGGTAAGTGGGAAAGACCTGATAATATTCTAAACAACTGGCGAGTAACTAAAACTTGTTTAAGGCTAGGTGCTCGTATAGTTGGTAAATGTATGATGGGGTCAACGAGTAATGCTCTTGACAAAGGTGGTGATAATTTTAAAAAGCTGTACAATGATTCAGATGTTACAAGCCGAAACCGTAATGGACAAACAAAGTCTGGTTTATATTCTTTGTTTATCCCAATGGAATGGAACTATGAAGGATTTATTGACCAATACGGACAACCTGTATTTAATAACCCAGATTATGATGTTTACGGACCCGACGGTGAATTAATTGACGTAGGTATAATTGACCACTGGAACAATGAGGCTGACGGATTAAAAGGGGATCAAGATGGTTTAAATGAATTTTATCGTCAATTTCCTAGAACTGAAGAGCACGCTTTTAGAGATGAAGCAAAAAATAGTATATTTAATTTAGTTAAGATATACGAACAGATAGATTACAACGAAGGCATTGGCAATAATAACGCTATAACTACTGGTAGCTTTCAATGGTTAAATGGAGTAAAAGACAGTAGCGTAATATTTTATCCTAACCCACAAGGTAGGTTTAAAGTAAGCTGGGTGCCACCAAGTAGTCTGCAAAATAAAATAATAACAAAAAATGGAATTAAATATCCTGGTAACGAACATGTTGGCGCTTTTGGTTGTGACAGTTACGACATTAGTGGTACTGTTGGTGGCAAAGGTTCTAAAGGCTCGTTACATGGATTAACAAAGTTTTCAATGGAAGACGCACCACCAAACCATATGTTTTTAGAATATATAGCTAGACCACAAACTGCAGAAATATTTTTTGAAGACGTGCTAATGGCTTTGGTATTTTATGGCATGCCGCTACTTGCAGAAAACAATAAACCAAGATTACTTTACTATTTAAAGCGTAGAGGCTATAGAGGTTTTAGTATGAACAGACCTGATAAAGTTTGGAATAAATTATCTGTTGCTGAAAAAGAAATAGGTGGTATACCAAACTCTAGTGAAGATATTAAACAAGCTCATGCTGCTGCAATTGAAATGTATATACAAGAGCATGTTGGCCATAAAGGTGACGGCGTGTATGGAAACATATATTTTAATGAAACATTAAATGATTGGAGTAGATTTGATATAAATAAAAGAACTAAGTTTGATGCAACTATAAGTTCAGGTTTAGCTATAATGGCTTGCAACAGACATCTTTATACACCAGTGGCTAATAGGCAAAAACCAAAACTAAATATAAAAATGTCAACGTACGATAACAAAGGATATACATCTACAATAATAAAATAAAATATGGCAGAGTCTGTTATAAAAAGTTATTTTCCAAGTCAAGTAGTTAGTGATGCTGAAAAGCTTAGCTATGACTACGGTTTAAAAGTTGCTAAAGCAATAGAAACAGAGTGGTTTTTTGATGATAGAAGACACACTAGATACGAAGCTAATTTCAATGATTTTCATAAATTAAGGCTTTACGCTAGAGGTGAGCAGTCAGTTCAAAAATATAAAGATGAGTTATCAATAAACGGTGACTTAAGCTACTTAAACTTAGACTGGACACCTGTGCCAATTATACCAAAGTTTGTAGATATAGTTGTTAATGGTATAGCTGAAAGAGCTTATGATATAAAAGCATATTCACAAGATCCTTATGGTGTAGCTAAAAGAACACAGTATATGGAAAGTGTACTTGGTGATATGGCTACTAAAGAAATGAATGACTTTGCTGCTCAAGAATTTGGTATTAATCTTTACCAAAATGATCCTGAAAAACTTCCTGAAACTCAAGAAGAGCTAGAGCTGCACATGCAATTAACATACAAGCAAGCTGTTGAAATAGCAGAAGAACAAGCTATTAATGTTTTGCTTGAAGGTAATAATTATGATTTAATCAAAAAGCGTTTATATAACGATATAACTGTTTTAGGTATTGCTGCTGTAAAAACAAATTTTACCACATCTGAAGGTGTTGTAATAGACTATGTAGATCCAGCAGATCTAGTGTATTCTTACACTGAGTCACCGTACTTTGACGATATATACTATGTAGGTGAAGTTAAGACGATACCTATAAACGAGCTTGTTAAACAATTTCCACATTTAACACAAAGCGATTTAGAAGAAATACAACAGACAGGTTATACGCAGAGATCAAACTATAATAATAGCGGGCCTAGATACGAAGACACAGATAAAAACAAAGTTCAGATTTTATATTTTAACTATAGAACGTATATGAACGAAGTTTATAAAGTTAAAGAAACTGGCAGCGGGGCTATGAAGGCTATACAAAAGGATGATAGCTTTGATCCGCCGGAAGATGCTCAAGGTAACTTTTCAAAACTTGAAAGATCTATAGAAACGCTATATGAAGGTGCTTTGATTTTAGGCACTAGCAAATTGCTTAAATGGGAGATGTCTGAGAATATGATGAGGCCTAAAAGTAATTTTACTAAAGTAAAAATGAACTATAGTATTGTAGCACCTCATATGTACAAAGGTAAAATACAGTCGTTAGTAAAACGTATCACTGGTTTTGCAGATATGATACAACTTACACATTTAAAGCTACAGCAAGTGTTATCACGTATGGTTCCAGATGGTGTCTACTTAGACGCTGACGGTTTAGCTGAGGTTGACTTAGGTAATGGCACAAACTACAATCCGCAAGAAGCTTTAAACATGTTCTTCCAAACAGGTAGTGTTATTGGACGAAGCTTTACTTCAGAAGGCGATATGAATCCAGGTAAAGTGCCTATTCAAGAAATAACATCTGGATCAGGTGGCAACAAAATACAAGCATTAATAGGTAATTACAACTATTACTTGCAGATGATACGTGATGTGACCGGGCTAAATGAAGCGCGTGATGGTAGTACGCCAGACGAAAGAGCGTTAGTCGGTGTTCAAAAAATAGCTGCAGCTAATAGTAATACTGCTACAAGACATATATTAAATTCTGGTTTATTTTTAACAGCTGAAGTTTGCGAGTGTTTGTCACTTAGAATATCTGATATTATAGAGTACTCACCAACTAAAGAAGCGTTTATTCAATCCATAGGCGTTCATAATGTAGCTACACTACAAGAAATGTCAGAGTTACATCTATATGACTTTGGCATATTCTTAGAGCTAGCTCCTGATGAAGAACAGAAAGCTATACTTGAAAATAATATACAGCAAGCGTTAGCACAGAAAATAATAGATCTTGAAGACGCTATAGATCTTAGGGATATTAAAAATATTAAGTTAGCAAACCAACTACTTAAAATACGTAGAAGTAAAAAGCTGAAGCGAGATCAGATGATGCAACAGCAAAACATACAAGCTCAAGCCCAAGCTAATACACAGGCTCAACAAGCGCAAGCACAACTTGAAATACAAAAACAGCAAGCGTTAAAACAAGCAGAAGCTCAGTTAGCTCAAATGCAAGCGCAGCTTGATGCTCAGAAAATGCAAGCCGATGCAGCGTTAAAAGCTCAGCTAATGGAACAAGAGTTCCAGTACAACATGCAGTTAAGATCTATAGACTCTGCTAATTTAAAGGCTAGAGAAAACAATAAAGAAGATCGTAAAGACGAAAGAACTAAAATACAAGCTTCACAACAAAGTGAACTTATAGATCAACGTAAATCAGGCAAACCACCTAAAAACTTTGAGTCTTCAGGTAATGATATACTTGGAGGTGGATTTGACTTAGGCGCGTTTGAACCTAAGTAATTAATTATATAATATTTTATCATGGAAGAGAATAATAAAAACGTAGTTGACGAAACTACACAAGAACAAACTGTAGAAACAGTTGATGAAACTAAATTTGATAGTGCTGGCGATGACAGTGTTGTTAAAGTAGATTTAAGTAAACCAATTGAAAATGAAACCCAAGAAGAAACAACAGAAGCTGCAGATGACACAGCTGACGACGCAAGAGTGGTTGGAAGCGATGAAAACGCCGAGCCCGTACAAGAACAAGAAAAAGTACAGCCGGAAGTCGAAGCACAAGAACAACCTGTAGTTGAAGAAGTAACTGAAGAAGAGATAGCTGAAGAAGTAGAAGCTGTTGCTGAAGAAATTGAAGAAGCTATTACTAAAGCTGAGGCTACAGGTGAACCGTTGCCAGAAAATATTCAAAAGTTAGTTGACTTTATGAATGAGACTGGTGGTGATTTAGAAGATTATGTAAGGTTAAATCAAGACTATTCAGAGATGGATAACTCATTAGCTTTACAAGAATATTATCGTTTAACTAAACCTCATCTTACAGAAGAAGAGCGTAGGTTTTTAATGGACGAAACTTTTTCATACGACGAGGATGTTGATGATGAAAGAGATATTAGAAAAAAGAAAATCGCTTTAAAAGAGCAAGTTGCCGAAGCGAAAGCCTACTTAGACGGGCAAAAGTCTAAATATTACGACGAAATCAAAGCTGGAAGCAAGCTCACTGGTGAGCAGCAAAAAGCTGTTGATTTCTTTAATCGATACAACAAAGAATCGAGCGAACAAAAAACTGTGGCTGAAAAGCAACATAGAACGTTTTTAAACAAGACTAATCAATTATTCAATAATAAGTTCAAAGGTTTTGAATATAATGTTGGAGAAAAAAAGTTTAGATTTAATGTTAAGAACGTAGACAATGTTAAAGAAACCCAAAGCGACATTAATAACTTCGTCAAAAAGTTTTTGGCAGAAGATAATACAATGTCAGACGCTAAAGGTTATCATAAGTCGTTATTCACGGCTATGAACGCAGACGCTGTTGCTCAACACTTTTACGAGCAAGGTAAAGCTGACGCACTCAAGGAGAGCGTTGCTAAATCTAAAAACGTGAATATGGATCCGCGACAACAATTTAGTGGTGTGCCAGATTCAAGTGGTATGAAGTTTAAAGTGTTAGGTGACAACTCGAACGATTTTAAGTTTAAGATTAAGAATAGAAAATAATTTATTTAACGCTTAAAATTTTACAATTATGGCAATTACAAATGGAACTAATTTGAATAGTGTTCCTAGCTCACAGAAGCAGACACTATCTACAAATTATGTTGATTTTACAAGTTCATCTACACAAGGATGGGCACAGCAGTACTTACCTGAGTTAATGGAAAAAGAAGCTGAGATCTTCGGACCTCGTACAATTTCTGGTTTCCTTAATCAAGTTGGTGCTGAAGAGGCTATGACCTCTGACAGAGTTATTTGGTCTGAGCAATCAAGACTACACTTATCTTACATTGGTACAGTTGATTTAGACGGTAACGTTGATTCTTCTGGTGCTAAAGGTTCGTTTACTGTAGTATCTGATATTGATGGTAATGTAGCTGGCGACGGTTTTGCTATCGCTAACCACGGTGTTCGTAACCACGACATTGTATTACTTTCAACTCCAGGTAAAGTATCAAGATGTTTAGTAACAGCTGTTTCTAATCAGGCTATAGGTCTTAGAGCTTATGACGAAGATGTTTTAACTGGACACTCTGAAACAGCTAGCGCTGCTACATTATTAGTTATCGGTTCTGAATTTAAGAAAGGTGATAACTATGACGGAGCTACTACAAGAGGTGCTAACGAGCCAAGCTTCAAAACATTTACTAACAAGCCAATCATCATGAAAGATTACTACGAAGTATCTGGATCTGATGCTGGTCGTATTGGTTGGGTTGAAGTTTCTTCTGAAGGTGGAGCTTCTGGGTACTTATGGTACTTAAAAGCTGAAGCTGACACAAGAGCTCGTTTCAACGATTACTTAGAAATGGCTATGCTTGAGTCTATTCCAGGTTCTAACTCAACTAACGTTGACGGTGAATTAGGTTTATCTCCAGAAGGCGATGCTGGTACTGAGGGTTTATTCTACGCTATTGAAGATAGAGGTAATGTTACTACTGGTGTTTCTGGTGTTAACGCTGCTACTGATTTAGCTGAGTTTGACGCTATCTTAGCAGAGTTTGATAAGCAAGGTGCTATTGAAGAAAACATGATGTTTGTTAATCGTGCTACTAGTTTAGCTATTGACGACATGTTAGCTTCAATGAACTCTTACGGAGCTGGCGGTACATCTTACGGTGTATTTGACAACTCTGAAGATATGGCATTGAACTTAGGCTTCTCTGGTTTCCGTAGAGGATCTTATGACTTCTATAAGTCTGACTTCCGTTACTTAAACGACAAAGCTACTCGTGGTGGTATTAACGCTACTGCTGGTTCTGAAGCTTTAAGAGGTGTTATGATTCCAGCTGGTTCTTCTTCAGTTTATGATCAATCTGTAGGTTCAGCTGTAAGACGTCCTTTCTTACACGTACGTTATAGAGCTTCTCAAACTGATGACCGAAGAATGAAGACTTGGGTTACTGGTTCTGTTGGAGCTGCTACAGCTGCGCTAGACGTAATGCAACTTCACTTCTTAACTGAAAGATGTTTAGTTACTCAAGGTGCTAACAACTTCATGTTATTGAAGTAAATCAATTATGGTCGAGGGCTACGGCCCTCGATCTTTTTTTTAATTTTTATTATATTATATCATGGCAAAAAAACAAACTAAGAAGGCTGAAGTAGCGCCTGAGGTAAAAGCTACTAATGAAATGGTTGAAGTGGTTATTGAAAAGCCGCAACCTAAAAAACCTGAGTGGGAAATAAAAGATAGAGTTTACTATTTAACTAGAGGAAGAAGACCTCTTTCTTATATGGTTAGATCAGCTAACATCTACTACTTTGATGAAGAACTAGGTTATGAAAGAGAGTTAAAGTATTGTAAAAATCAAAAAACTCCTTTTGTAGATGAAATGCAAGGCGATCAAAGACTAGAGCATATTATTTTTAGAAATGGTGCTTTACACGTTAAGCGAGAGCATCAAACTTTACAAAAGCTACTATCTTTGTATCACCCTCACAAAGATACTTTGTTTTATGAGTGGCAGCCAGAAGCTGAAGCAGCTGATGAAGTTGAAATTTTAGAAGCTGAAATAGAAGCTTTAATGATAGCTAAAGATATTGATATTGATTTAGCTGAAGCTATCATGAGAGTTGAAATAGGATCTAAGGTGTCAAGCATGAGTTCTAAGGAGCTTAAAAGAGATTTACTTATATTTGCTAAGAGAAATCCCGCGGTGTTCTTAGAATTAGCTACAGACGATAATGTTACTCTTAGAAACTTTGGTATTAAAGCTACTGAACTTGGTATTATTAGGTTATCAGATGATCAACGTAACTTTTTATGGGCATCTAATGATAGAAAACTTATGACTGTACCATTTGATGAGCATCCATATACAGCGCTAGCGCATTGGTTTAAAACTGATGAGGGTATGGAAATTTATACAAACATAGAAAAGCGATTAAACGCGTAATCACTATATAGTAGAGCAGCCACTCTACGGGGTGGTTGCTTAACTATAAATAATGATAACGTGGTAAATATAGATGCAGTATATCAAACAGTATTAGCGCTAGCTAATAAAGAGCAAAGAGGTTATATAACTCCTCAAGAGTTTAACTTGTTTGCAAATCAAGCTCAACAATCAATATTCGAGCAATACTTTTACGATTTAAATCAGTTTAAAAGAGTACCTGGTAATCAGTCAAACTATGCAGATATGACTAGTATTATCGAAGAAAAAATAGCTATATTTAATAGACGTATTCTTCTGCTTCAACTTGCTGGAGGAGTTTCTTTTTCTACTTTTGGTTTACCTAATGATTTTTACAGATTTATAAATGTTCAAGCTGATTACTCTAGTAACTTTGGTAACACGTATGTTGATTTAGCAAAAGGGCAAAGAGTCGTTGAAGTTATGAGTATAGCAAAAGCTAACGAATTACTACACTCTGGACCTTTAGTTAGACCTACCGTTAATAGACCAATTGGCTATTTACAAGGAACAGCTGGAGCTCCTGTAGAACAACCATCAGCGCTAATAGTTTATCCAGAAGTACCAAGGCTAAGAGTCGACTATGTAGCAAGACCTGATCAAGTGCAATGGGGCTATGTAGTTGTCAATGAAAAAGCTATTTGGAATCCAGATCAATCTGAAAATTTTCAGTTACACGAATCAGAGCAGAAAAATTTAGTTATAAAAATATTAAAATTAGCTGGAGTTTCTATTGAAGACGCAGGCCTAGTTCAAGTAGCTACTCAAGAAGAAATAAAAAGTATAAGACAAGAAAAAGCATAATTAAATGGCATTACTAGACGGACAAACACAAAGCTCTTATTATCAAGGCAACGAATATGGTCAGTATCAATTTGTATCTCTACAAGATGTTATTGATCAATTTATGGTTATATATGTTGGTGAAGAAAAAGTTATTAATAAAGCTAGTAGAACAGACGTTGCGTTTCACGCGCAAAGAGCTTTAGCTGAATTATCATTCGACACACTTAGATCTTTTAAAAGCCAAAGTATTGTTCTGCCACCAAGCCTTGTAATGACTTTACCTCACGACTATGTTAACTATACTAGAGTAATGTGGTGCGACGAAGCTGGTATTAAAAGGCCGCTTTACGCAACAAGAGATACTCAAAATCCTTTTCAAATAAAACAAACTGCAACTGGCGCTTATGACTTTGGCGCTAATAATCCTGTAATATTTAATGGTGGTACGCTTTCTGATTATGCTGGTGCAGCAGAAGTTAATTTTAGAGAGTCATGGCAAACTAGTGATAATAGTTTTTATGGTACTATTAACAATGTTGGCTTTCCACAAGTTAATGAACTAAGAAATCAATCTTGGGCTTTCAACATAAACAACGGTTTTGGTGGTACTGCTGGTATTTTCACTGAAATAGCTGATACTGCAGGGCCAAATGATTTAAATGAAAATTTAACTTTACAGTTTCGAGTCCATCAAAAAAATAATCTTGGTAGCACTGTAGGTGGTGCTCCAGCTATTTGGCAGAAAATATCTAATAATACAGGTTATATAAAAATATCAGCAGCAGCAGAAACTCATGCCGCAGGAACATTTACTGTTCCAACAGGTTCTAGTCAAGTGCCTAATGCAGGTGAAACTTACGCTACACCTAACACTACAGTCAGAATAGGTTTAACTACTAGAATACCTGATTCAAATCCTGACTTAATTAACAATCCTAACTCATCAAACAGCATACAACAAACTTATAATGCTGAAGAAGATTTATTTGATATATTCAATACTAGTGGTGAAGTAAAGTTTTTAGAGTGGACGGGCGGCGAAACTGCAGCAGAAAAAGAAATCGCTTACGATCTTTCTTCTTATGGAGATACACCAGTATATTTGGTAGCCGTAGGCATTGTTCCTTGGGCAGACCAAGAGTCTACTAGTCATAGCGTTCAACTAGTATTAGCACCTAAAGTAATATCAATAGACGCTATAAATGGTTTTCCTGCAACAGACTTAGAGCCAGAAACTGGCTATTATAAAAGCTCAATAATGTGGGAAAAGTACAAGGCTATAACACCTGCAGAAAACAATAACGACGACTATGCTAATGATGATTATCAAAGAGTTCCTGACGAAAGATATGGTCTTGATCCTAGCAAAGCACAAACAAACGGTTCGTTTTATGTAGATGATTTATATGGTAGAATACATTTTAGCTCTAATGTTTCTGGAAAAACTGTGATATTAGACTACATAAGCGATAGTCTTGGAACTGAAGATGAGATGCAGGTCCACAAGCTAGCAGAAGACGCTATATACAAATGGATAACGTACGGCGTATTATCTTCTAAGATAAATATACCAGAGTATATAGTTCAAAGAGCTAGAAGAGAAAAAATAGCTGCTACAAGAAAAGCTAAACTTAGATTATCAAATGTTAAATTAGAAGACATTGCTCAAACACTTAGAGGAAAGTCTAAACAAATAAAGCATTAATTTATGGCAGAGTTAAAGAATAACTTTCTTCAAGGTAAAATGAATCAAGACCTTGATGAAAGAATTTTACCTAAAGGACAGTATAGAACGGCGATGAACATACAAGTTTCTTCATCTGACGAAGATAGTGTAGGTACTGCTGAAAATATTCTTCCTAATCAATCTTTCTCTAATATTGCTTCAGTTCACCCTACCTGTAGATGTGTCGGTAGTATAGCTGATCCTTTAACAAATAGCATATACTGGTTTGTTCGTTGTCAAGATAGAGATGCTATAGTTAGATATTCTCAAGACTCTGACACTTCTGAAATAATAGTTGCAGATTTAGGTAGAGCTAGAGCTAATTACGTCGGCGAGTTTAGATCAATACCACCTGTTCCTTTTTTAAACTTTACTGGCGAACAAATTACAGCTATTAGTATAGTAGATAATTATTTGTTTTTTACTGATGGTAATAGTGAGCCAAAAAAAATAGATTTATCTAAAGATTATACTAATTATGGGCTTGGAGAAAACGGTGTTAATTTAGGCACAAATCAATCATTTAGACATCATTCAGTGTTTAGAGCTAACGGGCAAGTGCATGGGTTTTTAGAAGAAAGACATATTACTGTTATAAAAGAAAAACCAACTAAAGCTCCTTTAATAAGATTTACTAGTTCAGTTAATAATCCTGAAAAAAGCATATTTGAAAAACAAATACCTAGATTTTGTATTAGATATAGATACGACGACAATCAAGTTTCAGCGTTTGGTCCTTTTTCACAACCTGTATTTAACGCAGCTTTTCTTGAAGAGCAAGATTATAGTGTGAACTTTTATAGTGACACTGAATATTATAACACTGCGATGTTAAATTACATAAGCTCTATAGAGCTGTATAACTTCGTGTTACAAGATACACCTGAAGATGTTGTTGAAATAGAATTATTATATAAAAATGAAGATTCAACTGTAGTATACTCAATAGCAAAAATAACAAGAAACCAAGAAGAGTGGTCGCAACTTGGTAGTCTTTACACGCAGCTACAAATAGAGCAACCAGAAACTATTGGTGTTAGAGCAGATATTGCTACTGGATCTTATACTATAAATAGCGAAAATATAACGGCCGCAATAGCTGAAGATCAGTTGTTAAGAGTTTATGATAATGTTCCAAGAAAAGCTAGAGCTCAAGAAATAGTTGGCAATAGAGTTGTTTATGGAAATTATACTCAGAACTATGATTTAGATCAAGCTGTGATACTCGATACAAATTACGAACACAACTATAACGATCCAACCTTACTTAATTACAGCAACACATTGCTTAACGAGCCGCACAGAACTATAAAGTCTCAACGAAAATATCAAATTGGATTATTATTTGGAGACATGTATGGTAGAGAGACTCCAATATTTACTTCTAAGCAAGGCTCTGTAAATGTAGACTGGTTTTACGATGGTCAAGAAAACGATCAATTATTTGATAATAAAAATGCTACTTTATCTAATAGATTATTAGCTAGCGTAGATCCGCAAACTATACCTTCTTGGGCTAGTTATTATAAGTTTTACGTTAAAGAAACTTCAGGTAATTACTTTAACTTATTAAACGATAGAATATACATACCTTATAGACACAGTGAGTTTGAAAACAAAGAAAATCATATATATTTAGCTTTTGCTTCAAAAGATAGATCTAAAGTTTCTGAAGAGGATTATATTATATTAAAAACTGTACTAAAAAGTCCAGCTCCTTATCAAGTTGGTCAAGATAATAAATATAAAATAATAGACATTAGCAATGAAGCTCCAGAAGCAATTGCTTATAAGTTTTACGATCTTGGGTTAGTTGTAAATAACGAAAACTCTTTAACTGAAACTGACGGTTTATTTACTCAAGGCGGTATAGGTGATACTAGTCAACGAATAGACAGAGAGACAGACACTATAATAATTAATAAAGCTTTTTGGCAAGCCTTAGAGCAAGATGGTTCTGCCTTAACAAACTCAGAAGGCGGAGCTATTGAGTCTAGCAATAAAGTTGAAAACTTATACATGTCTTGGGTTGTAGGTGATTTTCAGTCTGTAAAATACAAGATAGCTAACATAAGAATAGATGGTCAAAATTATGTTATTAAATTATCAAGTAGAATTAGTCAAGTAGACGCGACTATAGCTAGCGTCGGCGGCGTAGACGATGAAGGTGAAATGGTAATATCAGATAACATAGCTGATGGATTAATATTTAAAATACAAAGAAAAGATAGATTTTCTAATGAAAATTTTTCAGGTAGTTTCTTTGTAAAAATTGCCGCTGATAATTTAATTAATAACGAGCTTATAAACTTAGGATCTAATGTTATTGCTCTTGACTCTATATTAGAGCAAACAAATATATATGCTTGGCTTGATCAAACTAGTAGTCAGAACTCTTTAACGCAAATATCTAACGCTGAAAATAACAGTGATATTGATAGTGTCTACGAGGGTACGGCTAAAACCCCTAACACTATTCATAGTGGCGGTATAACTAATACCGCTGCAGAGTGGGATGCTATGCTAGAATTAAATACTGGTTTTGGCGTTAATGATGGTAAGTTTTTTATTGATGGTATGTACATGGCTGCCACTGCTAGTCATTTTAACAACACAAATCATTATGCTTCTGACTCTGCTCAAGGATGGATAGGCTTTGACGCAATAAAATATCCTAGAATATCATGGAAAAAAGTTACTGATTATAGTTATTCAAGCTCGTATAACCTTGCAGGTGGGCAATCAACTCAGATGAAACACAGGCGTCTTAGAGACAAAAAGCAATATGCTTGGGTTTTTGGCGGAACTTATACTGCTCCAACTGGAGTATCTATAACAAACCAGTTTGGAGGAAGCTTTACAGAAGCAGGGCCAATATTAGCCGCTAGAAGAGGTCATATTACAACGTCTGCAGGTGGTTTTAACACAAGCGCTTTAGAAAACGCAGGCTATACAGATGCTGATTATGGCAATTCATATGTAAACGGTATTGACCCTATAATTCAAGCTGGATCAGATCATACTGGAGAGCCTTCGGAAGGTCAAGGCTATAAAAGGTGGGTCAATAGTAAATATAGTTTTCCAAGACCTGCAGATGGTACGTATGAAGAAGATGGATTTTATATGCACTTATCTTTTTTAGGCCCTGGTGTTGATTTATTTGATCAAAATGATTTTCCATCAAACACTACAAAAATAAACTTAATAGGACTCAATTCTTTAGGAAAGTATTTGCAAGGAATATTTGGTGGAGGAGCGTTCACAAAAGAAGATGGCAGTGTATTTAATAGTAACAGCTTAGAAAACGTTATAGAGCTGCAAGGAGCATACTTTGACGATAGCTACTCCTCTGGCTATGTTTCTGGTTGGAGTGTGCGAAGAGAGCCTGTGGCTTGGAGTGCTTATCCAGCGCCTCAACATATGAGCTCTGCGCCAGACGAAGTTCAATTAGTAGGTTTTGATTCTAATTATACAGAGGTTAATAACAAGCAGTTTGACCCGACGTATGGAGCTGACAATCCAACAGGTGTTCAAGATGTTTTAGATAAAATTCAAGTTAATAGTAGATTTAGATTTTCTAACGATAGTGACAGTGAAGTATACACTATACTAGGCGTTGAAAGAAAGCACGTGTATAATCACACGCCTTGGAGAAAAAGGATGGAGTATGACGGCGATGATTGGATAGCTGGAGGTGATAGCGTTGAAGAAGCAATTATTGCTTGGGCTGACGCTCATTGCGTAGCAGATCACACTACATTCAGTGGAGGTAATTGGGTTCAAAATAGAGACTATGTTTCTACACAACCAAACGTTGGAACAGGCTATAATGATGAGTTTCAAGAGGTTTTAGATAAATTAACTGCTTTTGGCTCTAGATCTAATAGAAGAGTTGTTTATGTACTTAAGTTAGATAAAGATCCTAGAGAATCAACTTTTAATCCTATAGCTCAAGCTAGTACTGGCTCAATAGAAGTTGATAATAACGAAAGCTTTATAGAGTTTATTGAGCCTGTTTCAAAAGGTTATACTAGTGAGGTAACTACAAATAAAGCTATATTTGAGACTGAGCCTCAAGACTCTGCTGATATAGATATTTATTACGAAGCTAGCGACGCTATACCGGTTAGCTTTAATTCAGATTTAATTCATAATTATTTACCCGTAGGCTCTAGAGTTGAAATTATAGACTTTGATGATGCTCTAAATGACTCTGGAGATAAAGTTTTAAGAAGTGTCTTTCCAATTTTCAATCAAGATACCAACGTATTTGAAGCTCAAATACAAGTACGTGGACTTAATGAACAAGTTATAGGTTTTAATGAAAACAGTGCTAGTACTGGTGAAGCATTAGACTATACTGGCGTTAGGCTAAGAGTTGTAAAACCAGATGGGTCTTACAGTGATTTTACAATAAGTAGTGCGCTAGACGCTGTTAATAATTTTATACCCACTTTTAATATAGTATTAGATCACTCTTTATTTCAAGGACTAAATTTTTATAACGCATTTAGCTTTGGAAATGGTGTTGAGTCTGATACTGTAAGAGATGATTTTAACGGTAACAGAATTACAACTGGCGCTAGAGCTTCTACTACTTTAGACGAGCCTTACGCCGAAGAAACAAGAGAAAATGGTTTAATATTTTCTGGCATATATAATTCTAACGGTAGAATTAACAATTTAAATCAGTTTATACAAGCTCAAAAAATAACTAAAGACTTAAACCCAACGTACGGTAGTATACAAAAGCTGTTTCAAAGACAAACAGATTTAGTTGTATTTTGCGAAGACAGAGTAGTTAAAGTTTTAGCTAACAAAGACGCTATATTCAACGCTGACGGCAATCCTCAGCTTGTTGCTAACGAAAATGTTCTTGGTCAAGTTAGACCGTTTGTTGGTGATTATGGTATAGCGACTAATCCTGAATCTTTCGCATCTGAGTCTTACAGAGCTTACTTTACAGACAGGCAAAAGCAAAAAGTATTAAGATTATCTATGGATGGTCTTACGCCAATATCTGATGCTGGTATGAAAGACTGGTTTAGAGATAACTTACAATTTACAAACATACTATGCTTAGGTACTTATGATGAGAATAAAAAAGAATATAATTTAACTTTAAGAAACGCAATAAACGCAAACGTTATTCAAAATGCTTTTTTTGAAGAATCTATACCTCTAATAGAAACTTTTACTGGAGACGAGCTAATACAAAATCCTAACTTCAATGGAGGCGAAGATTTTACTACAGTTGATTTTGTTGGTGATATTTTTGAAACAGAGCAAGATCTTATAGGCGGTTTTAATGCTGATCTTGATAGTACTGTTACAGTAAATTATTGGCCAGCACTAACTGCAGGAAGCATTTTTGAAGGAGTTGATATACAATCGCAAGAAGGTCAAGACAGTGTATTTTTATTTAACACAAGCTCTTGGACAAACGGATGGTCGAATAATTATTGGGATGGGCCAGATGCTAACATCATATTATACGCATTTGGCGGCAACATGAACTTTACTGGTATTAATCAAAATCCTTTTGTATCTAATAATGACAATACTGGTTCAGCCGGCTATAGTACTGGAATGTTTCCTCGATGTACTGCTTTAGGCACTAACCTAAACTCTGCAGCTATTGATCTTACGCAAGCTTACCACTTCACTTATGACGATGGCAACGGACCGCAGTCAGCGCCTTTTAATATAGGCTCTCCACTTCAGCCTGTGCAACATGTAGGACTAGTATTTAGCGTACCTAATGGGATAGTACCTAACAACAATGTTGCTACATATATTCTTCCACATATAAGATACCCTTACAGTAGCTGGTCGCGCAATTTGTCTTACGATGTTGGTAATTGGGTTAATAATCCTGCGAATATAAATAACGTAGACTATAGCTCGACAGACAATATGACCATGTTTAATGGTGAAGAGATTAAAGTTAGGTTTAGAGTTAAGGCTGATTACCAAGGAAACGTTCCTTGCCGTTTTAGATTACAATTAATCGATGGCAACGCAGGCAATGTAATTCCTAATGAGTATGTTCAAGTAGAATCTGTTGATCAAGGGACTACAAATACAGATAATTCTTCTGCTTTACCTTATGGCTCTATTAGATCAATTCAACATTACGGCGGCGAAGAGTTAAACTATGGACCTAATTCTTATGATTTTACTAGTTCTGCCGCTGGCGATCTAAAAGGTTTTCAAACTAGCACAACGATTGATTTTGAAAAAATTGGAGCTGGAGAAAATTTAGACTTTGACGACTTAAGTGGTGATGAGTTTTTTGAGTTTTCTGCTTGGTTTAAGTTTCAAAATGGATACGAAGAAGGTATTGTTGTTGATGATTTGAAAGCAAGGCTTTACTACATGCACAACAGCGATGCTATTGATCCAGATGATAACACTGAATACTCTCAAGTTGTTATAGATTTTTTTAGTATTAAAAAGTATTATAGACTTGAACAGCCACAAATCACTGAAGTTGGAGCAGAAATTAATATTCCACCAGTACCACAAGAAAATATACCGGCTTGGACAGAAGTTATATACAATGGCTTTAGTAACTGGAATACTAATACTTGGCAAGGTAATGTAGTAGCGTCAAATGCAGCAGGCGTTAATTTTGGCCCACAAGTTTTAGGTAGTGTTCAATCAGTAATATTGCCAGATGGCACAGAGTATTCTTATAATGCTCCATTAGGTGGTGGAAATCAATCTACGCCAGATCCATCAAATCCTGAAGGAGTAGGTGAGCCAGCTGTACATCCACAAACAGGACTACCTTATACTACTATGGCCTACGATATGCAAGGTAGCAACTCTGGAGTATTGTTTGATCCTACGCCAGGCTCGCCTGCTAGTATAACTCAATTTCTAAATGATGCAGAATACGATAGAACAATAAAAAAAGGTAATTGGTATTTAGTTGAAGCAGTAGTTGATCCTACAAATCCAATAAACTCTTGGTATTACGATAATAATCTACCTTTAATTCTTAGAACTCAACCTATAGTTGGTGATGTTGATACTAACATAGCTCAAGTCAATGCTGCTGTAGGTGACGATCATATTGTTGCTGGGCAACTTTTAAGCGCTGGGCAAGATATTAACTATCCTTTTTACCATTTTGGGCAAATACAAAACCTTGTTCCTGGCGCGTTAGGGCCTAAATGCATGGCACTCATGCCTACAACAAGAAGCTGGTACGGCGAAGAAGTTCCAATACTGATGGCTATATTTCAAGCAGGTGAAGATTCTAACGAGTTTACACTGCAGTGCGTAAAAACTGACGATGGAGGTAACGCGCAGCTTCTACTAGACAGTATAAAAATATATGATATTACACAGTCGGCGTCAATGTTAGAGCCACTCTCCTGGGATATACAGCCTGCCGGTTATCAACAACCCCATGCTCTTCCTCAGTTAGTATCTGAATTTTTTCCGGACGCAAACGCGGAAGTGTATTACAAAGGCGGACAAGTAAATTGGAATTCTACTGGAGATGGTGCGTTTTATTATTTAGCTCAAGGCTCTAGTGATAACGCTATAAATGAATTTGAAATTAGTCAAGCTGGCTACGTAATGACTTTTGAAATAACAAGTCACATTGATTTTCCAGGCGAAGATCCACAAGGTCGATTAATAGCGCAAATTAGAAACTTTGTAGGTGATCAAAACTTTGGTTTTATTGCAATTATTGATAATCCAGTAGTTGGAATATATACTATTGAGTTCAACTACGATGGATCTACTCCAACTGTAATTTCTCAGCCAGAAGGTTCAGAAGTAACAATTAATAACCCACCGCAAAATACTAGCTATGCTTTTGCTTTCACAGCCTCTCCTTCACAAGGTTTTTTTGGTGGACTTAAAAATATATCAGTTTATGATCAAACAACTTTATTCAGCGGTGGAGCTTTAGGTAGTTGGAGCTTTTTAGAAGGTGTACAGTGGAATGAAAGTGAAGAAAATATACAATTTACAGACGCTGAAGGAATAAACAACACTTTAGGAATTATTGCCGCTATGCAGAACATAGGTGAACTAGCAACTGACAGCGCTTATGGTTTAGAATTTACTGTTGTAAATCCATTTAATATTCCTTTAAATTACTATTATTTTAATCCTCAAGGTCAAGGGTTTTTTGGTACAGTAAGTGCTAGCACAGATATTAACGTGCAGCACGTTATTGGTGAGCAATCTTTATTGCCAGATTATCAAGGATCTTTAGTTAATGCTTTAGTATTTTATATAGACGACAACGAAGAGCTACTAGAAATAACTACACAAGATCAAGATGGTGAAGATCAAACAGAAATTGTAGAAGCTTTTTTAACTATAGATAATGTATACTTAAATCAATTACCTGCGTTTGGATTTAATCAATCAACTATTTCGTACAGCGAAGATGTAAAAGGTTGGGTTAGCTTTAAGTCATTTATACCAGAAAGCGGTTTGAGCTTAGGGTCTAACTATTACACTTTTAATTTAGCAGGTCTTTATAGGCATCATATTGAAACTGTAGCTG
>Ga0208643_1000445_pt1 | contig 27680 bp, 34 predicted proteins | sample VirMetDEL_Nov_12_FD_184516 | JGI IMG/M metagenome (GOLD analysis project Ga0208643, IMG submission 184516) | Aqueous microbial communities from the Delaware River and Bay under freshwater to marine salinity gradient to study organic matter... | ecosystem: Environmental > Aquatic > Marine >... | reverse complement strand
CTCAGTTTCTTTCTCAGCCTCTTTCTCAGCCTCTTCTTCTATTTCGACCTCAGTTTCTTTCTCAGCCTCTTTCTCAGCCTCTTTCTCAGCCTCTTCTTCTATTTCGACCTCAACCTCCTTCTCGGTTTCAGTGAAGGTTGTTACATCCTCGTTAGGAACGACTTTGCCTGCGTTCATCTCAATATCACCGGAAGTCGTTGCTCCCTCGTAGTTTGACTTCCAGTTTTCAACAGCTTCTTTATACGCCGCTTCTTTCTGCTCATTTGTAGCACTAGAAGGCAACGTGACAGCCGCAGAAACATAGTTGTCTCTACTACCCGAAGCACCTTCGGAAGAAATCCTTGACCCAACCTGTATGGTTGTTGTGCCGTCAGGATTGTCAATAATCCGTCGAACAGGCTCTCCGTATGGCGCATTATCTATGCTACCAATCGGCTCGTTCTTCATATTAGTAAACGGCCCACCCGTGGTGCCGCGAACGTCAAGATCGTCTCGCGGTTTAGAAGACCCGACTGGTTGTCCCGAAACGTCCGCAGCTGAATACCCTTCAAGCGAATCACCAACCACAACTCGTGTGGGTATGGTGGACAACGATGTAGCCGCCGCCCGCTGTTCCGCAATGATGTCGTCAGGGCTTTTCGCTACTTCAACAACTGCAGCAACGTCTTCTTCAACGGCTGGAGCCGCGTTGTCGGCGTCTATCTTGCTGGTAATGGCTAGATCCGCAGCACTTGTTGGAATCGGTCCTTGATCGACAACTGTTTGCAAATCCCCGACCAGACTTTCATCAAACACAACCATGTTGTCCTTGTTGCCCGCGGTGCCCCCACCAACATCAGCAATCCCAACTACACCCGTAAACCCTGCGTCGGTAAGAATACCTTTTAAATTTTGTGTGTCTCCGTCCAGTTCGCTTTCTATGGAAAGACCTTGATCATCTTTAGCTAAAGGATTCTTAATGTTCTCTGAAATTATATTTACTTTTTGGAAAACATCAGTTGGATTCGTGGTGTCGATAGTTCTTGTAACAGTTCTATCTGCCTCGCTTTCACCTCCAAAGGAGGATTTACGGACGTATTCCACGGTCAATGTGTTACCATCTTGGGTTACGTTTAAATTGTTACCTGCAGAATCAGTCCGATTAGCCAACGCGCCCTGTAAGTTTTCGGTCTGTGTCTGTGACAACGGTTTGTTGTTTCTCGCATCCAACATATTTGACGTATCGACTTGAGCACTCATTAAACTGCCCTCACCGCCAACGAACTCCGAAGGATACTTCGTGTCCAAGGAGCCGTAAAAACCAGGGCCAAATGCCCCCTGATTCCCGTAATAACTGTCACCTTGTGTAGGATCGAACTGAGAAAATGGCGCACCTTTCGTCGCGTGGTAAATCGTTGTGAGTTCAGGAGCCGCAGCCCGTTGCTCCGCAATGATATCGTCAGGGCTTTTCGCTACAACAGTCTCGATCCCAGAGGCTGGGGCCTTGGCTATACTCGCCGCGCCCACCGAGGTGGTATCAACCTTTGGAGCAATGCCCTCGGTCAGTGCTTCTGGAAGACCGCTCGGATTACGCAAGAAGTTGTTGTACGCAGCCTCACCCGCAGCTTCCGCCGCAGCATCGTCGCCTGTCGCTCCTTTGGCAGCAGTATACGCCGCCTCTTGAGCCTGCATCGCACCGTAATTTATAGCCTGCTGTGCAGGAGAAACATCCATCACAGTAGGTTGAGAGACCGGAGCCGTGTCAACCACAGGTGTCGCATCCATGTCACTAGCCATCTGAAGACGAGACTGGCCTGTGTTAGAAACAAACGGACGGTTGAAAGCATCATCCACAATACTCGCAGCAACATCTGGGTTCTCGGACAACAGGTCGTTGATCTCAGCGTTCAGTTCCGCCGGAATCCCGCCTGTGTCTATGACCGACTGTTCCGCACGAGCCTGTAAACTGCTTGCGTCGTCGTTCATCTTACCTTCAATGGCACGGTTTCCAGCTTCACTAGCCTCAAACAACGTCAGGCCAAGCTGATCGGCTACTTTGGCTATTTCATTCGGTTTGATCATGCCTGTCTGATCAATCTGAGACCGCATCAGTTCTTCTGCCGCAGTAATTCTTGACTCACTCGCAGTTTCTGTCTGATCCGTGATAGCCAGCAACTCGTCAGGTGCCGGAGTAATCAACGAATCATACGAAGTCGGCACAGTAGATTGAGCAGGCTGACCTGAAGTGGCTGACTTGGATGGGTCAAGAACATTTGCGTTACTTCCCACTCCCGAAGTAAGCGCAGTGCCACCACCAATACCAATACCTAAAATACCGCCAACCAAGGCTTCGCCAGACATGTCTTGTAGATTCGGGTTAACGGACAACCCGCCCGCGTTACCCTGAAGAGCGCCCTCTAACACGCCCGTTTCAAGAAAACCTTCTTCCAAGGCTTCCAAGCCACCCTGCGTAGCCACCCCTTTAAGATTCTTTCCGAGAAGAAAACCAGGAGTCAGTGCCGTGGTCGCCGCGCCAAGAGCCGCAAGTGGGATCAAGCCTTGAGCCACCTTGTTTTCCAAAGTGTTCTTAACCCGAGCGTTTTTCTCCGCATCACTCAAAGCCGCGAAAGCGGGGTCATTCATAGAGTTAGACAGCACCGTCTGGTACTCAGGGTTGTATTGGATCGATCCGTCGGCAAACGCATTATCAATAACCTCATTCGCCGAAGATTGACCTTCACCCATAGCCATAGTTGAGCCAAGAGCCATGCCCGCAGGTAAGTTAGCCATACTCGTAAGAACAGTTGCAACCGCGCCCGGTGAACTTAATGCCAAATTAGCAAGAAGCGCATCTGTGTTCACACCTGCGAAATTCGTCTTATCTTTACTTTCCCCCAACGCCGAAGCAAAGCCAGGGTCCACTTGCCCCTCTTCATACCCATACTTCTGAGGAAAATTAAGAATGTCAGAAGATAAAGCATCCTTAGTCTCTTGCGGCAGCTTCGCTATATTGTCTGCCATCTCTTGGTACTGGCCCGCACTGTAGTTCGACAGGACATTCTCGAGGGCTGTTTTTTCCGTAGCTACTGGAAGAGTTACTGGAACAGTAAACTTATCATAAATACTCGTGTCGCCCGTGCGATTAACATAAAGCTCATCGATTAAACGGTCCAAACCACTGCGGTCATCAATTCCCGCTGCGTTGGTTACAAACTCAGGGTTCACGACGCGCTCCCCGACAAGTCCAAGATCTTGACCCGTATCTAAAATCGCACTTACACTGGATTCCAAACCGGAACCAATCAACGCAGGAGTATAGTCCGTAAGACCTATATCAAACAAATTCTTCTCTATTACGGGGATATCTGTGGTCGTGCCTGCTGCCTGTTCCGCAGCAAGATCCGCAGCCGCAGCCTGTTCCGCCGTGGCGTACTCATTGCCAAACGCATCATATGAAGGAGTGGCATCTGCTTCAACAGGAAGCGTGACATTCGAGCCCGCTAGGTCCAATATGTCTTGTGTGCTGGCGTTTTGAAAATACTCCTCCCAACCGCCTCCTGCAACTTGAGACGAATCTGGTAGCGGAGAGCTACCAAGTCCGCCCTGACCTTTGTCCAGAATAGTATAACTGAAGTCGTCGCTACCAAGAGCCGTGGCCGCTGCCGCGTTGTTCGCCGCTGCCGTGGCCGCGTCCAGCGCATCTGCGTCCACGCCATCGTACTGTGCAACCTGCTCCGCAACAGACAAAGGATCAGGAATCACAGACTCTTTGTTCTGACTCTTCAATACAGCCGCCATCGTAGCCGCGTCCGGAGTGTAACCCTCGTCAGGAAGTGCCTGGTTGTAAGCATCAACCAGCGCCTGCTCTTCCACAGTCAATAGGTTCGTGGGCCGCGCTACTGGGCTCAAAGAACCAAGGCCCGTGTTTACCGCCGCCGGAGCCACTGAAGTTAACGCTTCAATTTTGGCGAGTTGTTCAGCATAATTCTCAGCACCCGTCTTCGTGGAATCATACGTTATAACAGGAGTGTAATCGACCTCTCCAACCTGTTCAGCATAACTGCCGCTGCCAACTTTGTCCTCTTCACCACGGAACAAGTCCAATACACTGCCGTCAGTAGCCGACGCCGCCGAGTTGGCAAACGAACTGCCCTCGTCCAAAGAAATCTGCGCAACAGCCGCCTTAGTATCGTTGTCCGAGGTCCCCGCTACAAAAACCTCCGTGCCTAATCCAGCATCCTCGTTCGCACCAGTGTACACCCGCGTTAACGCATTGGTGTTAGGATTCTGTTGCCATTCAAAACCGTCCCCCGCATACTGACCCGTCGCAGATACAGAGCCTAAACTGACGTTACCATTCGGCAACGTGTTTCCCGCGCCACCCGTATTATTGTCACTGGAGGATGCGGCTGCAGTAGATGAGGTAGATGCACCGCCCGAACGGACTTCTGTACGCTCCGAAACCAAATCGTTTAGCTCCGAGGTCCACTCACCACCACTCGCGTTCAACGCTGAGTTGATATCGGCTTGTACATCCGCTTCAGTACGGGAGCTACTTGAAGACGAGGAACCGCCACCGCCGTCGTTTCCGCCACCGCCGTCGTCATCCTTAAAGGTCCGCCGATCAAGAAACGCCGAAAACAAAAACGGGTTGTATAAACTGTAGCTCATCTTAGACCTTCCTCACAAAGTAAGAACCAACGCAATCGTAGCCCCTACTACTCAATATCCCATTAAAGACCCGTGGATCAAGTTTCGAGGTCTGACCAATCCGTATGTCAACAACACCCAAATCTTCCGCCCACTGCTCAAATAACCCCAATAACTGAAGCCCAACACGCGAACCTCGCTTCTCAGGTACTACATACCACAAACTGTCTCCAGCAACCAAGTCACGACTAAAGAAATAAGGATTCGCCTTACCAGCAAATACCCCAACAGCCTCGCCATCCTCCCAAGCTAACCAAAAAGCATGGTTCTTTAGATGCGTGTAACGCTCCGCGTTGTCCAACAAATACCCAGGATCAAGAGCCAAGTGCCGATGAGCACTCTCCGAATGAGCCTTCTTACCTAACTGCAAAACAGCGCGGGCAACTTCCGGACGAAAATCCCGAACCAACTCAAATGTTTCGGCAACCAAATCCTTCATCGCTTGTATAAACTCTCAATACCACCAGGCGTAGAATACCGCTCAATGCTCCCCGCACCAGGTATCCCACGACGACTCAACGGACTCATCTTGCTACTCGCTCTAAAACCACCAGGAACAGCCCTACTCCCCAACGGAGTCGCACTCTTCAAACCACGATCCGCGAACAACGCAGCCAATCCCTTCTGTAACGCAGCCTGACCAGCCTTGTCCTCCGCCTGCGGAACCAAACCAGAAGACCGAGCCTGCGGACGAGTGGCCTTCAACTCCTTGCCGTTCAATAACTCCGACGCATACTGCTTCGCATCTTCCGATACAGTCCCACGAGCCACGTTCCCGCCACCGCCATTGTAAGCCTGCAACGCAAGTGTAACGTCACCATCGTAATTCTCGATCAAATTCGCCAAATGCTGCGCACCAAAACGCAAACTCTCCATCGGATCAGACCGATCCAAAATAGGATCCGTGCCATAACCAGGCTTCAACGCAGTGTCAGGCATAATCTGAGCCAAACCTATCTCACCAGCAGCACCCTTCGCATTCGGATCAAAACCACTCTCACGCTCAATCAAACGAACATATAACTCAGGATCAATCCCAAACCGCTCCGCCTGCTTCGCAGCCTCGCGCCTAAAAACATTCTTCTCCGACATAGCACTAAGCTCCATGGTCCAAGGTCCTGGGGCCACGATACCCCAAACCCAAATGAAAATAAAGTGCGCATAATTTCGAAAGGGCATCGTACTCGGTCCTCGGATCTGGGTACTTGTACCTGGGTTGTGGTCTACATGCAAGTGCAATGGAATTACCCCCGAATGATTTTACAAAACCAATACTATAGGACAGACGGAGTGCTACGCACCCATTATATATGGGGAGACCCCCTGCGGGGGAGCGGGAATATTGAGCCGGATCCGGCCCAGTTACCCCCGCGGGCGGCGGCTGGTTGGTCTGGATATTGGGTAAATTAATTTCATTCTACATGCAATTAATTGCATTCTGCGTGTTGACATCTGCGTTCACAAGCCCCATAACTTAGTTATGGAAACGCAATCAAGCGATCCACTCAACCAAGGAAACAAGATCATGACCACCAGAGACCAACTTGCAATCGTCGAAGCCAAGATCAAGAAACTTCAAGCGCAACAGAAAGCACTCCGCGCCGAAGCAATCGAGGGTGGCTTTGCCTACTATGTCCAGACAATCCGCAACACAGCCCCGTCGCTCACATGGTGGAAAGAGCAACACCCCAAGACTTGGCAGCGTTATGCGAAAGAGACCACGGTCAACACATTCGCTTGGAAAGACTAGGATCATAGCGGTGACCGACCCCGAGTGGGTCGGCATCCGGTGCGATCCTGCATCACTCAACCAAAAAGGAAATACAATGCAACATGAAGCACAAACCATCGAGCAAAAGATCGACGAGCAAACAACGGGCAATCGCCTCAAGTTTAAACTTGAGTACATGATGATCATGCAGCTGACTAAACGGAGCGAAGAGGCTGGCAAGATGTATGACCAGCTGATCGAAGAGTTCGACAAACTCGCATAAAAGACTTGTGCCCCGCATGAATGTGGGGCACAATCAATTTACTCAATCAACCATAAAGGAGGCTATCATGCCAAGAACATCTTTCGGAAAAACCCGCCCAGCGGATACGCCATACGCAACATACGCCAGCCGCGACGGCTGGGTGTGGAAGGTTCTCAAAACCTATAAGCACTCAAGCGCCGAAGCAACCGACCCACACGCTCGATGGTTTGTCGCTGCGACATCGCCCATGATGCACGAAGGTGCGTATGAGATGGGTGATACCTATCGCCGCGACGTTATCTCTTTCGGCCAGCTGGTCGATGCCGATCCAGAATGGCGCGACGAGTACAGCGTATGACCAGAAAAGAGTTCTTTGAGTGGCTGGAGACGTGCCCAACCCATAAGTTCAACATCACGTTCGACGAATACGACTTCGTCACTGTTTGTTTCCCCACTATTGAGGAAACCGATGAATTGGAAGGTGAAATCTGATGTATCACGCTATCGAAACTCTAATCAAATGGTGCCGTGGTCGTCAGACCACGGTGCTCGATGATGTACTGGGCGGCATCGCATTGTTTGCCATGCTGTTCATTCTGCTATGGATGACACCATGATCCACATATTCAACAGCGCAATTAATTACGATGAGCGGACAGAGTTACCTTTGTCCGCCGTCAAGATCCACAATCAAAACATCTGTGAGTTTACCGCTCGACCTTACATCATGTTCGAGCACAGCGACTATCCCCTGGGCGCACTCAAAGCTGAGTACAACGGAGACGTTTGGGTCTGCGACCTGTGCTAGATAACTAATACCCAGGCGCAGGGTTAAGGGCGTCCTTTGGTTGGGACTATCCCTGCGGGTGCAAACCCGCAGGGATTTTTAGTCAAGCCGCAGGGCAGCTGGGCCGCAGAGATTTATTCATAAAACTTTCAATTAAATTGTTGACCCCATGCACGTTCCCAGTTAGAGTATTAGTACGCCAATGGTGGCGCTCAACCAACAAAAGGAACGTGTAACATGAAATCATCATACACAAACGTCAGCCAAATCGAGATCAACGTGGATCTGGGGATCAACGAAATCGAAACTATCATCACGGTTCTTGAAGCCAAGGCCGAGGGTGACAACGGATGGCAGGTCAAGGACCTGCTGCGCCAACTCAAGGCCACCAAGGCCGAGAGCATCCGGCAAATTCGAGACAGCCTCAAAACCTACGCATAAAGCAAGGGCCCTTCGGGGCCCTTTACTTTTGCCCGCTGCGCTCGAGCCCAGCACCACGCGCCCGCCCTGGCATTACATAAAAGAAATAAACGGGGCCGCAGGGCCGCAGGGCCAGCAAGCCCGCAGGGATTCCAATAAAATAAAACTTGCGGATAGCGTACAATCTGCTATTATCAACTCACTCAATTAACAAAAGGGAAACCAAACTATGAAATCCGGAATCATCTACAACGGGCCAAGCCTATTGGATGGCAAACCAATCGTCGTTATCGCGACTTTCTCAAATCGTAACACAAAAACGGGCGCGGTTGTGCAAACTTATATCTTGCGCTCCGATATCAACCCACTCGAAGCTAGCAAAACGGGCGAAGACTTCTCAATCTGTGGTGATTGCACCATGCGCGGGGAAGTAACAACAGACCCCGCCCGCAAGCAGGCCAAGGCGCGGCGTTGCTACGTTAACCTAGGCCAAGGCGTCTTGATAGTTTACAAATCATTCTTGCGCGGCGTGTATCAACCCGCGGATCCGGCCACCATAGGGCGCGGGCGTTTCGTTCGCGTCGGTACATATGGCGACCCCGCAGCGGTGCCCGCCCACGTTTGGGAATCCCTGCTGTCAGAGGCGGACACGTTCACCGCATACAGCCACCAATCCGGATGGCGTCCCGATATCGCGATGCAATCCGCGGACAATCACACGCAGGCGGTCGCGCATTGGACCGAAGGGCGGCGCACGTTCCGAGTGATCGCGGACCTTGGCGACTTGGACAAGGCGAACGAGGCGCTTTGCCCAGCATCAAAAGAAGCAGGTCGCCGCGTCCAGTGTACAGCCTGCAAACTTTGCAAGGGATCGAGCAAAGGCAAATCAATCGCAATCGTGGAGCACTAGGTATGAGCACTTACAATAAAGAATCAGTAGAAAAAGCCATCAAGTCATCGGCCAAACCCATAAGCAAAAAAGAAGGGAAGTTAATCCACAAACTTTTGAAGGGTCACAGCTAAAGGGAAGGGGCTTCGGCCCCTTTTTCTTTTGCCTTGGCAAAGATAATAGAATAGAATCAAGGCGCAGGGTCGCAGGGCCGCAGGGCCGCAGAGTATATAACCTCTAAGCGGGGCCGCAGGGCGCAGAACAAAGACGCAGGGTCCGCGAACCTCGATCCTTGGGCCGCAGAGATGCCGCCACTAGCGAGCAAGGCCCCCTGATCCCCCTCAAACAAAAGTATATCTCGTTCCTTGGACCTCTTTACCAAGAAGAAATTTGCCCCACCTCTGGACCAATACGTTGTATTCCACGCGATCTGATGGGGAGAAATGTTCACTGCGTTGCTTTGACTTACCTTCAACTCACACCAAAACGGCAATCCTTCCCATACTAGATGCACGTCAGGCACACCCCCGCCGTGTTTGTTTTCAATCCTTGTCGCGAAGCACTTCTTCGGTAGGTTCTGCCTCAACGTGTTCCAGAAATTCGCCTCCGGTCCCTTGCTCATTGGGTGTGATATCCTTTGCTGTTCCTTCGATCATAAACGCCTGTGGATAAGACTTCTGAAGCATCGCCAGACGGGCAGTAATCTCATCCCGTGACAGTTGGTCGATGGTGTTGATCGTCTCCCGCCTGTCGATAGTCAGACCACCCAAGGCAGAGCGTATCTTCTCCGCGTTGATCGCCGCCGAAAACTGTCCGGCCTCTTCCGCACCAAGGGATAGTTTATGCAGCCGCTCAAGCTGACCGATAGTAGAGACAGCGTACCTCCGCTCCCGCTCCTCTCGCAGTTCGGTGATATACTCCACGACATGAGGGTAGTCCCGACCATTCAACAGGACCGAGGCCTGCTTTGCTGCCACATCAGGGGCGTACCCCGCCTTGCGAGCACACGTTGAGTTGTTATAGATGCCTTCGACAATGAACCTAGCGAAGGTGCGTTGCCTGTTGGTCAGGGCCCTGCCGTGTTCCTCTTCGATCTTTTTTGCAAGAGATGCCATCGTTGCCTCGTTTGTTGTTTGGATACAATTTATACCAAGTTTAACCCAGAGGCAAACGCCGCAGCTTTACCCTATATAGGAGTTTTCTCTACAGAAACGTACTACCGTACCCTCAAACGTACTACCTCATGGGCTACTTAGAAGGTTGATAAGTAACAGTTTTATTTTTGATAGTACGTTTAGTACGTTTAGTACATTAGATTCTGATGAAAAAAAAAAAAAATAAAAATATCTGGAGAATCTTCCTATAGTGTACTCAGCTCAAACTTTTTGCTTGACCCATGGACCGAGGTGCAATAACTTGTACGCAGTACTCAACTAATAAATTCAATCAACCAAGGACCAAGAACCATGAAACTAGAACTGAAGAACATCAAGCACACTGCGTGGGCTAGCGAAGAGACCCACTGCTATCAGGCCTCATTGTATGTAGACGGCAAGCCTTTTGCTATTGTCAGCAACGATGGACGTGGGGGCGCGGACCGTGACTATGCCCACCCTAAATTCAAGGGCGAGTACTTTGATATGTTTAGGTCTGTTGAAGCACACTTCAAGTCGTTACCCAACACCCCATCTGAGTGGTGTGCGGACGGCTTGCCTCAAAAGTTAGAGTATTGGTGCGCGGATCAGGTCAATGATTGGTTAGCGGCTCGTGAATTGAGACGTATGATGCGGACACAGATTTTGTTTCAGAAAGAAGGCGAGGAGGAAGCGGGTGTCTTTGGGACAAAGTATTATCCTCCAAAGACAGACGGGAATTTTTGGCGTGGGCGTCGCATCTTGAACGACATGCCGTTTGACGAGGCGTTGGCTATTTGGAAGGAGACAGCGCAATGAGCAGGAGCATCGTAATAAGTTTATATGACTTCACGGGCGAGGCTTTAAAGCCATGGGCTAAAGCGGGGTATTCTTGTTATGCCTTTGATATTCAGCATCCCAAAGAGGGCCGCGTTGATCAAGGTATTTGCTATCAACATGCTGATTTGCACGATCACAACACACTTAACTCCATTCATTCTGAGTTTATCAAAAAGCCTGTTGTGTTCGGCATGGCCTTTCCTGTTTGCACTGACATGGCTGTATCAGGTGCGGCACACTTCAAGCGCAAGGCGGAGGCTAACCCATCATTTCAAGATGAGGCGGTGAGCTATGCAATGTGGTGTGCCAAGCTGTTCAACAGTCTACATGTTCCCTTCTTTGTGGAAAACCCTGTGAGTGTCTTGGCTACAAAGTGGCGAAAACCTGACTATTCGTTCCACCCGTATGAGTACGGCGGGTATATTGCAGACGATCAGGCGGAGCATCCGCGTTGGCCTGAGTACATTGCTCCACGGGATGCGTACAAGAAGAAAACATGTCTTTGGACGGGCGGTGGGTTTACCATGCCTGACAAGGTTGCGGTCGATTGCGAAGGTTATCATGGCAACGGGTACAGCACGGCTATGATGAAGCTGGGCGGCAAGTCACAGAGGACCAAGGACATACGAAGCGCAACACCTAGAGGATTTGCCGAGGCTGTGTATCAATCAAACAAAGGAGATAACTAATGCCTAATCATTGTGATCAACAAGTATATATTCATGGGCCGCGTGACTTGGTGTCCATGCTTTACAGTGGATTGACTGAGAACGGGTACGATCCTCATCGTGGGGGTCGTGCCAAGAACCCGCAGTTTTGTCAGTTGGTTTGTCCGATGCCGTTTGAGCAGTGGCAAGCGCCCAAGACCCAATGGGGTGGGTACGAAGTTGAGGGTTGGTATGACTGGCGCGTCAACAACTGGGGCACGAAGTGGGATGTCTGCGATGTTGAAATTGACGGGAAGGGTATTGAGTATTCGGATGAAACATACCCAAGCGACCCAGTAGCGTGGTTCTCGTTCCGGTGTTGGACGGCATGGGGTGCGCCTGTTCCTGTGTGGGATAAGTTACATGCGATGGGCGTTGAGGTTCAGGCTGATTATCAGGACGAGGGTGGCATGTTTGAGGGTGAGTATCACCACGGTGAGGACAAGTCATGGGATCCAGAACCAGAAGAGGAAGCGGTGTGATGGGTAAGATGAAAGAGGAGTTCATGCGGTTGCAGGAGACGCCGATCATGGAGGCGTGTTCCGAGTGCCAAGGTACGGGGGGCGTTGAGTATGAGGTTGCTCGTCCGCAGAGTTTCAGCCGTGACGTTGGCGTGATCGATGTGGAGATGGAGGTCTGCGAGACGTGCAGCGGGGATGGAGAGATCGAGCGTCTGTGTGATTGCGGCGAACCAGTGACGTTGATCATGGGTCAGGATGCAGAGGTATGTGAGGAGTGTGCAAATGAAACTGTTTAGAAAACTATTAGAATTTATGAAGACAAAATTTTGGAGGGGTTTGTTCTCTTCGAAAATACAAAACAAAGTAAAGAAGATCGTTAGAAAAAGAAAAGACAAGGAACATTTCGGGACACATTATTACCTGAGTGATTTGCTGGATGTGATGCCCCGTGCTTTTCTGGGTTTAAAGATGTTGCAGAAGACTGATCCTGTGATCCATAAACTGTTTTCCAAAACGGGTTGTGCCATTGTGTCTAAGGACATGCGGATGGCTGTAACAAGGTCTGGATACATTGATTTCAATAACGCCCCTTCTTTTGGGTGTGCTCATTTGGTGGGCGAACAATATGACGATGATTACGAGGGTGCGTGTCCGATCATCTGTTACTTTAACAAGATAAAGAGACCCTTCAACGTGCAGCCCAGCAATGACACGATCTATGAATTTGGTATCGTGTATGACACTGGGCATCTGTCGGGGTTTCCTCCCGCTATGTTGGAAAAAGTTTATATGAGCGCGGACAAAGAGGGTTCTCTCAAGGCTCTAAAGACTTGCCGTCCTACTTGGTTGCGTGTTGGCAACTCGTCTTTCTCAAGGATGACTTGGAAATATCCAGAGCTACTGGAGCGGTATGCAGAGCAGTGGGGCGACACTGACATTGAAGGGGTTGCGTCTTGGTGGTTTAATATAATTAGTCACCTCTCCATGTCTACTGAGAGTGGTTTGACCGTGCGTGTAAAGAAAAAGAAAAGCGTTATCTCTTTTGCCATTGATATGGAGCGGACCCCATACTTTTTCTCGGACAGGGAGAAGGTTGTAACATCAAAGGGTCAGACCAAAAAGATTTTCCATATTGTACGAGGGCACATGCGCAAGATGTCGGACGGCACAGAAAAGCATATCAAGTCTCATTTCAGAGGGCTGCGTAAGTTTGTTTGGAACGGGTACGATGTGTCAATCTCTTTGACGGGCAAGCATCACAAGTCAATGTTCGCATATACAGGAGACATAGAGTTGGCGGCTAATGCCGAGGAGCAAGAAGCACGAATCAAAAGTGGACGCTATGTGAACAGCGAAACTCTAGGGAAAAGGATAGATGAATACTATGCTTAAAACGTATGAGGTGACCTGCGAGTTGGTTGTGGAGCGCACTGTGTGGGTTAAGGCTCGTCATGGTGTGGAAGCGAAGGCTCTTGCGAGGGAAGAGATATCTAAAAACGAGGGTGTTGATCCGGACGAGATCGGCATTGTGGATGCGCGGCGTGAGACAGTGACTCACCCGTACCAGTTTGATTTATGGAGGGAGGATGAAGATGACCAGTAAACAGATGGATGAATTATTGGACGAGGTATTTAGGAAAGTTTTCGGTGACGCATGGTGAACAAGACCTCTCACAATGTTCCGATGCATACACATAGGGCACGGGCTGTCTCGTCCCCTAGTGTGAAGACGAGGATCGCGGTTGCGGAAGCTAATGCCGACCGCCATCGTGAGATCAAACCAGTAACTTTGGCCGAGATGCCATGGGATTTAACAAAGGAGCAGGAAGCATGTATCAAGTAACGTGGAGCAAGGAGCGAAGCCTACCGTACCCACAACAACCCCGTCGTACTGAGGGGCACAAGTTCATGGACACATGGCAGGAGGTTATCGAATGGATTGCAGAGTTAGAGGACAGTGACGGCCTAAAATACTGGACCGCTGCGGTCGTTTGCGATGGCAGTCATGAACATCACGTTGAGTTCTACCCTGAGTGTCCGCAGGAGAAGGCCATGCTTATGGATAATCTGGTCAAGATGATGCCTGAGTTAAAGGACGGAGAGGTCAGTGCCTCGTTGATGAACTTTGCTGCGGCGTATTGGAACCCAGATGACATGGTCACGGGGTTCAAGATGCTGACGCATGTGGCAGAGGGCATTGCCGAGAGCCACGCGAGGAGAAAAGTTGATCGCCGGAAGTTGAACTGATGGAGGACAAAGAACTATCACCCGCAGACGAATCAACTTTGAGATACCTGCGCAATCAGGTGGATCAGTTGTCCGAGCGCCAATACCGGAGGGATGCAGAGCCCGATGTCCGCAATAAGTATTGGTATGCACGGGAGGAACTCAAGAATTTTGTAAGCAGACTACGTCAGGAAGGGAAGAACATATGACCGAGGGTTTAACAAGACGAGAGAAGTTCGAAGACTGGTATCGCGAGCAGTGGCTCAAGCAAAACAAGATTGATGCGATACACAATCCGATGGCGCGTTTGGCTCCACCGAGGAGCAAGAAGGGAGAGGATGCAGAGACTCGCACGAGCGTGAAGCTGTCGAAGCAGGCGGAGATTGTAAATCGGATGCTGCTACAAGAAATGTTGGGCCGTCAGATAGGAGAGTTGCTTGGCATCAGCCAGCAAGCGGTGAGTGAAATCAAAAAACGGTATGGATTACCCAGAAAACCAGAAGAAGTGAGTAAGTAAAATGGAAGAGATGAGAAACAAATTCGAAACAAATCTAATGCAAGCGATAATCGAGGGCATATCCCACATGGGCAGTGCGTTCGGGGCGAACGAGAAGGGGGAAGCTATCTTCTTCAATGCGCGTTTGGTTGACAAGGTTGGTTTGGAGATGGGGGATATCGTCGAGGCGCACACGATCCCGAACTACGAGGACAAACGGGAGGCCACCCCTTGGCGGGCAGTCAGGGTCAGGGTTGTTGGCAAGGAGGATCTGTATGCAACGCAGTCTAACAGCGACGAACAGCAGATCAAAGAGCATCTGCGAAACGAAGGCTACGCCATGACGGCATCTGAGTTGGCAGAAGTTATAGAGGTGACCGAGGAAGACGTTGTGAAATGCCTGGATGCGGACGAAAACTTCACATCTGTGCCCGCTTACGTCTGGTCTGGGGTTTAACTTGCACTCTGCTACCATTTGTTCTATAAGCACACAACAAATAGGAGGGCGTCATGGGCCGGAAAAAGATAGAAGACAAGGATAAGCAGAAGTTTAAGAACATTGGCCTGTTGAAAGAGGATCATGAGTTGTTGGCTAAGTTAGCCAGCAGCGAACAGAGGTCCATGGCCCGACAGCTTTCGGTTTTGATACGGGATGCGTTGTCTGAAAAACGCGACGAACGGTTGCAAGGTTATGCAAAGGACGCTAGCCTGTAGTTACTGCTCCAAACAGGGGCTTTTAACCAGCCCCCTTGTTTACCTCACTCAACTAGCCCCCTGTCTCCAGACTAGGGGGCTTTTTTCTTGGGCCACTCGCCCTTCTTGTAGCCTCGAACCTCGGCAATCCCTGCCGATCCCCTGCGTTTGAGGTTGGAGCAGAAGGCTTTGGCTACATCGTAGTCCAGCCCTGTCATCTCCATCAGTTCTTTCGCTGCGGTGTCGGCGGAAGCGTAGCCTGTGGCACGTTCCTCCATTAGCTTGGTTACCTTTTCGGCGTCAAAGTCAGCCATTCTCTTGCTTGCTCCCCTAAAACTTTCGCTCCGATGTTGATCTTGTTGCGAAGTGACTCGACGATCTTCTCATCGATAGTGCCCTCTGTAATCAGATCGATGTATGTCACGTTGTGCTTTTGTCCGATCCGGTGAGCGCGGTCCTCTGATTGGATGCGTGTCTCCAGATTGTAGTCATTGGCATAGTACACCACCAAGTTTGCCTCGGTCAACGTGAGTCCATAGCCAGCAGTTGCTGGATTGCCGACGAAGAATCGGAGGGGGTGCTTTGGATTCTGAAAGTTCTTGACGATCTCGTTGCGTTCGTCGTCCTTTGTGTCGCCGTAGTATGCAGCAGCGGAACCTTCACCAAACTTTTTGTTGAGCATCTTGACGATCTCGATGATGTCGTACCGGAACCGAGACCAGATGATTGCTTTGCCTTGGTGCTCTTCCATGATTTCATCGAGGGCATCCATTCGGCGGGAGGGGAAGTACTTCATCTCGCCGTCATCGGTCTTGAGATGCCCGGACATAACCTGTTGGAGCCGTAGCATCTGGGTGATTACGGCTGGTGCCGACACCAGTTCCCCATCATCGAACATAACCAAGGCCTGTTGTTGCAGGTTCTCGTACATCTTTCGTTGCTCGGTTGTCAGCGTAACATAGCGAGCAGTGTAAATCTTCTCGGGTAGATCAAGGCAGTCCTCCTTGAGCACACGGTAGGCAAACATATCTATCTTGTTGGTTAGTTCATCGATGTTCTTGTAGCCTACGATCTGCTGGAAGGCTTGTGCTCCCATGGTTCTCCGCTGCGTGACAGCATATCGGCCTTGGAACGAGTAGTAAGACTCATGTCCGAGCAGCCCTTTGCGCATGAACTCAAACTGCGAGTAGATATCCATCGGACTTTTTGTAACTGGAGACCCTGTCAAGAGCCTTCTGTACTTGAACCCCTCGGCGATACCCATTAGTTGTTTGGTGCGCTTGGCCTTGTGGTTTTTAATGGTTGTTGATTCGTCGATTGCTATGAGACCATAGGGTCCGAGCGCACGACTCAGCCACTTGCCCGCTGTGCTACCCTTGACACTGGAGAACGCCTCGACGTTCATGACAAAGATGGTGAGTCCGGCGAACGGCTCCTTCACCGACTGCACTTCCGCCTGTTGTTTCTTGGTTCCACCGGACACCCACCGAATCACTCGATGCGGAACCTCGTTGGACATGTGTTCGGGGATCTCTTTGGCAACCCAGTTGCGGTACACACCCTTCGGTGCGATCACCAAGGCGAAGTTAATCTTGCCCTCAAGGAACAGCATCCCGATGTTGTCGATCAGAACTTTGGACTTACCTGTCCCCATCTCCATGAAGTAGCCAAACTCCGGTCGATCCCACCCTTGTTCAAGGGCCGTGACCTGGTGGTCGAATGGTTTTAATTTATATTTGTAGTTGACATTCATCACATACCTCCACTATTGTCTTCAGTACGGATAGCACGAGGCTACCGGACAAATCAACCCTGAAGAGGAAAAACTTATGGAAGACATATTTGAAGACATGTTCGACGAGGCTGACGCAGTTGGTCGAGTGGACACTGGAACGGGGAAGCAACTCAGCCAACTCGTCCGCAACCTCCGCACTGTCGAGAACGACATTGAAGAAGCGGAGGCACACTTGAAAGCATTGAAGCAAGAGAAGCACAAGCTATCAGTGGAGAACATCCCAGCCTTGATGGATGAGATGGGAGTAGAACGTCTGGATGTAGACGGCGTGACCGTGGAGCGGAAGATGATTGTCGCCGCGTCCATACCTGTCGCCAACAAAGATCAGGCGTTTGACTGGCTGCGTGACAACAACCTTGATGACATCATCAAGAACGATGTGACCTGCTCGTTTGGCAAGGGCGAAGACAACGTAGCGGGGGACGTGATTGGTCTTTTGCAGGAGCGTGGCTTTGACCCCAAGACCAAGACCCATGTTCACCCGTCAACACTGAAGGCGTTCATCAAGGAACGTATCACTGACGGTAAACCAATCGACCTCGACCTGTTCGGGGCGTTCATTTCAAACACAGCAGTAATCAAGAGGAAATCATAATGGCTAACGCAGTAGCAAAAAAGAAAAGTGCAGAGTTAAGCACAGACGTATTGGACGATATCTTTGAAACAGCAGGGGATGGTGCATCCTTTGCCGCGGACGAGATGCAGATTCCGTTTATCCGGATCCTGCAAGCATTGTCTCCGCAGCTGAACAAGAAGAAGCCTGAGTTCATCGAGGGGGCCTCGTCCTCTGACATGTACAACACGGTCACTGGTCAGTACTGGGATGGCGAGGAGGGCTTGGTTGTTGTGCCATGCTTCCAAGTCACCAAGTATCTGGAGTTCGTACCTCGTGATATGGGGGGCGGGTTTAAGGGTGAGCTTCCGCCGAACGATCCGATGCTGCAACGCACCACTCGCGAGGGGTCCAAAGAGATCCTGCCTCACGGCAACGAGTTGGTTAAGTCCGATCAGCACTACTGCTTGGTGCTTGGTGCAGACGGCGGGTTCCAACCTGCGGTGATCGACATGAAGTCGAGCCAGTTGAAGGTCAGCCGTCGTTGGAAAACACAGATCGCAATGCAGAAGATCAAGAATCCTAAGACTGGTGCGATGGTTACTCCTGCGGTTTACGCTACGATGTGGCGTCTGACTACGACTGAAGAGTCCAATGACCAAGGTACATGGGGCAACTACCAAGTTGCGAACGAGGGCTTGGTTACATCTCGTGATCTCTTGCTGGAAGCGAAAGCCTTCCGCGAGTCGATCATGGCGGGTGAAGTGAAGGCTGCTAAAGATCCAGAACAACAGGCCGCGGCCAGTTCTGTACAGGATGACGATTCCATCCCGTTCTAGTAGCCTCGGGGGCGGTCGATAGTTAACTGTCAACCGCTCCCAATTAACTTCACTTGGGAGCAGTAAATGACACAAGCACAAAGACTGCTTGCAGTATTCGTTGGGGCCAAAGCCGCACACGGCACAACAACCGTGGGCCGAGTCGGACGGAATGGTAAAGCAGAATCCAAGAGTATGATTGTTCGTGAACCTCTGACCGAGGAACTTGTGCAGGCCCACATCGATGGGAAGCAGGGTATCGGTGCAATCCCAATCAACGAAGAGAACAAGTGTAAGTTCGGTGCGTTGGACATAGACATCTATGATCTGAACCACAACGAGGTCCAGGCTAAGATCCAGAAGATGAAGCTGCCGTTGGTGCATTGCCGATCAAAGTCGGGAGGTGCCCACCTGTATCTGTTCTTGAAGGACTGGGAACAGGCGGCGGACATACGAGATTATTTGACCGAGATGTCTATAGCTCTGGGCTACAGCGGTTGCGAAGTATTCCCGAAGCAAGACACCATCATCGCGGAGCGTGGCGATGTGGGCAACTTTATCAACACGCCATACTTTAACGCGGAGTTACCGCAGCGGTACGCCTTCAACGAGAAGTGCGAAGCCTTGGAACTGGACGAGTTCTTGGAACTGGTTGACAAGACCAAGGTGTCTCTGGCCGACCTCGAGAGTATGCGCTTATCCAAGCCTCGTCAGCATTTCACAGACGGACCACCCTGCCTTGAACATTTGGCGGCGGAAGGTTCGATCTCGCAGTATCGTAACAACACGTTCTTTAACGTGGCTCGGTACTGCAAGATGAAGAGCCCTGACGATTGGCAGAAAGAGTTCGAAGGGTACAACCGGACTTTGTCCAGCCCTCCTCTGCCGTCCAGTGAGGTTGTGAATCTGACCAAGCAGCACGAGAAGAAAGATTACCTGTATACCTGCAAGGAAGAACCGATGCGCAGCTACTGCGATCCGGCGATCTGCGCCACCCGTAAGTTCGGCATTGGGACCGATGGTCCGGACAACGTGGCGGTCGGCGGACTTACTATCATGCTGTCGGAACCGAGGCTGTTCTTTATGGACGTTGATGGTGATAGGATCCAGCTGAGTACTGAGCAGTTGCAGAACCAAACCTTATTTCAGAGAGCATGTATGGATCAGAAGAACATTATGCCGCCAAAGATGAAGGACGCGAAGTGGCAGCAGTTAGTCAACAGCCTGATGCAGGGAGCGACCTTCTTGGCGGTGCCGCCGGAACTAACGATAGCTGGGCAGTTTAAGGATCACTTGCGGTCTTACTGCACGAGCCACGTTCGGGCGATGGCTCCCGAGGAGATCGATCTAGGCAAGCCCTGGACTGACGGTGGGACAACCAAGTTTAAACTTGATGGGTTGCTTGAGTATCTGCACCATCGCAGGTTCAGTTCCCTCACACGGGGGCAGATCATGCAGATGATTCGTGATCTCGGGGGAGACACGGGCAAACAAAATATTATGAAGCGTTCATCGAAGGGAGAGATTAAGTCATCCCTGCGTTGTTGGGTCATCCCTGCGTTTGAAGAAGAAGAAATAGAACTGCCAGTCAAGGAGATCTCAAATGACATCCCATTCTAATAAACTGATGCGGGTATCAGAAGTAGCAGACTTGCTCGGGGTATCCAGATCATACGTCTACAAGCTAGCACAGACGGACGAATCGTTTCCCGTACCTATCGTTCTGGGTTCAGAGCACAAGAAGAGATCGTCGAGCCGCTGGGTTCTGTCTGAGATAGAGGACTGGGTTAACTCCAGACCACGGGGGAAAGAACTATGATACAGAATGCAAAGCTACTTCTCGGTCCCCCAGGCTGTGGAAAAACGTACAGGCTGATCCAAGAGATCAAGACCGCCTTGGAGAAAGGCACCCACCCGTCTCGTATCGGAGTGATCTCGTTTACCCGCAAGGCGATTGAAGAGATGATCGCTCGGTCCTGCGCTGAGTTTAACCTTGAAGCCAAGAACTTTCCGTACATGAAGACGAGCCATGCGTTCGGGTTCCACGGTCTCGGTCTCAAGACAACCGACATCATGAACGCCGAGGACTACAACAACATCGGCAGGGAGTTGGGCCTTACATTCGAGGGCCGAGAGTACACGTCCTTGGACGGGGGCATTACTCTTCCTACGATTGGTGGGGCAGGGTCGCGCTATCTGCAACTGGACAGCCGTGCCAGACTCCGGATGGTGGACCTTGAGCAGGAGTACAACGAAGAGGCGGACTGGAATCTGTTCTTTGCCAAGCTCAAGCAGCTGTCCGATCAACTCGTGGAGTACAAACGATCCACCGACAAGTATGACTTCGTGGATATGATTGAGAAGTTTATTGAGTACGGGGAGTCACCCTACTTGGACTACCTGTTTATTGATGAGGCTCAAGACTTCACGCCCCTGCAGTGGGAGATGGCGAAGAAGATCGCTGCGAACTCGGACAAAGTTTGGATTGCAGGGGATGATGACCAAGCCATCCACCGTTGGACAGGCGTGGATGTAAACCTCTTTAACAAAAGTTCGGACAACATCGAGGTTCTGAGCCAGTCGTATCGGATACCCAAGGCGGTACACGAGGTTGCCGAAAGGATATCCATGCGGATCAGTGGCCGTCATGAAAAGATCTTTGACTCCAGGGAAGAACAGGGGAAGGTCGAGTACGTTAACTACTTGTCGGAGATCCCGCTGCACGAAGGCTCGTTTACTTTGATGGCACGAACCAATGGGTACGTCACAGAGATGGCGAACTGGTTGCGATCTGCAGGTCTAAAGTATTCCCGTAACGGCAAGTCTAGTCTGTCAGAGGAACTGGTTGGCAACCTGATCACATGGGACAAGCTATGCCAAGACAAACCTGTCGGTCTGCAGGAGATCAAGAACCTGTATTCGGGGGTCAAGAAGCAAGGCGTGGATGCTGTTGTAACGAGGGGCTCGATCAAACTGCTTGATGCTCTCTCGAGCGATGTCCAGTTGGACATGGGCACCCTGATCAAGGACTACGGTCTGTTGCGCGATGCTTCGTATGGCGCGTATGAGGTTCTCAATGTGCCAGCCTCAGAACAGGAATACATCGATGCGATATTTCGCCGAGGGGAGGATCTTCTTTCCGCTCCTCGTATCAAGGTCTCTACTTTTCATGCTATGAAGGGAGGGGAGGATGACAACTGTGTGGTATGGACGGCATCAACGAAAGCCTGTGACAGGACCAAGTTCCCTGATGATGAGCACCGAGCGTTCTACGTTGGTGTGACTAGGGCCCGACACAATCTCTACATCCTACTATCTAACAACAAGTATAGGTACACAATATGAAACGCGACGAAGTATTAGACACCGCCAAGGAACTGATCAATGGATCGAGGGCCAAGGACTACGGGGATGCGTTTGCGAACTTCTCCCGCATTGCCACGGGTTGGAACGCGATCATCAAAGAGGCCATGGTAACCCACGGTTATGTGACCGAGCGGCACGTTGCTTTGATGATGGATTGGTTGAAGACTGCGAGGCTGCTCAACGATCTCGACAAGGCGGATTCGTGGATCGACAAGTGCGGATACAGCGCATTGGGTTCAGAGTTCTCGGAACGAGAAAGTGAAATACAGAGACGTTTGGATGTAATGTTGAAGAAGGACACCTGATGTCACAGCAGAATCTTTTCGCAGAGGATGGCGGTGAGCACAGCGATCTTAACTACCAGATCAAAGGTGAGATGGATATCATCGAGATTGATTGGAACATCCCGACTGAGTACCCCGATCTCACCGGATACAAAGAAGTTGCCGTCGATCTTGAAACCAAGGACCCGAACCTTGTAACTCTTGGCCCAGGGTGGGCTCGTAATGACGGGCACATCATCGGCATTGCTGTAGCTGCGGGAGAGTACAAGGGGTACTTCCCCATCCGGCACGAGAACGGGCATAACCTAGATCCGCGGATCACGATGAAGTGGTTGAAGAAGCAACTGTCTGTGCCAGAGATGGACGTGATTATGCACAACGCTACCTACGATGCGGGCTGGCTGCGGGCCGAGGGCGTGGAAGTCAAAGGCCGGATCATCGATACGATGGTGACAGGTGCATTGGTTGACGAGAACCGTTGGACCTTTAGCCTTGATTCGTTGGCCCGTGACTATGCTGGAATCCGCAAGGACGAGAAGCTGCTCAAGGCTGCGGCTCTCGAACGTGGGCTGAACCCCAAGTCAGAGATGTACAAGCTGCCCCCTAAGTTTGTTGGTGGGTACGCTGAGATGGACGCTGTTGCCACGCTCGAACTGTGGAGAGCGTTGAAGGTTCACCTCGACAAGGATGAACTGTGGGACGTGTGGAACCTAGAGATAGGCCTGATTCCCTGCATGTTGGACATGCGGACCAAGGGTGTGCGGGTTGACCTGGACAAAGCAGAGGTAAACAAGAAGGCTCTTCGTGAACAGAGCAAGCACCTGCGCGGTCTTTTGGAGAAAGAAGCTGGCATGGAGGTGGACATCTGGGCGTCCGCATCTATCCAGAAGATGTTCGACAAGCTGGGCATGGAATACCCGAGGACCGATAAGGGTGCGCCTTCGTTCACCAAGTCATTCCTTAACGAATCTCCAGAGAAGATCGCTCAAGTTCTGGTTAAGCTGCGGGAGTTTGACAAAGCTGACAGCACGTTTATCGACAGCATCCTGCGGCACGAGACAAATGGGCGTATCCACACTGAACTGCACTCTACCCGTAGGGATCAGGGCGGTACGGTAACTGGCAGATTCTCTTCGTCCAACCCCAATCTCCAGCAGATTCCTGCACGGGACCCTGACATCAAGCGTTTAATTCGTGGCCTGTTCATACCAGAAGAGGGGTGCAAGTGGGGATCGTTTGACTACTCAAGCCAAGAGCCGAGGTTACTGGTTCACTTTGCGTCGATGATTCCGTCCACGATCCGGCATCCTGTTGTCGATCAGATTGTAGATGAGTTCAACAACGGTGACGTTGACCTGCACCAGATGGTGGCGGACCTAGCGAACATCACCCGTAAGCAAGCCAAGACAGTTAACCTTGGCATCATGTACGGCATGGGCGTGGCGAAACTGGCGGATCAGTTGGGTATTTCAAAAGGTGACGCCAAGGATTTGATCGAGAGACACCACACAAAAGTCCCCTTCGTAAAAGGACTGGCGGACTTGGCCTCTAAGCAGGGGGATAAGAACGGTCAGATACGCACTCTGATGGGCCGTAAGAGCCGCTTTCATCTCTGGGAGCCTGTCACCTTCGGAGCAGGCAAACCCCTGCCCTACGACGAAGCTATGAAGGAGTACGGGGGTCCTGGTGGCAGAGGCATACGCCGTGCGTTCACATACAAGGCTCTGAACAAGCTGATCCAAGGATCGGCGGCGGACCAAACTAAGAAAGCGATGCTTGATTGCTACAACGAGGGGTACACCCCTATGCTGACGGTGCATGACGAGCTATGCTTTAACATAGAGAGTGAAGAGCAGACCGCTCGGATTCAGGAAATTATGGAGACAGGTATTGAACTCTCGATCCCCTCCAAAATCGACGTTGATATCAAAGATGATTGGGGAGAAATAGAATGATGGAAATAGAAGACTTCAAGACTGTTGGCTTTAAGCAAATGCACCAGATGCAGATCGACGCTGTCGTGAACTACATGGCTACCTGCATAAACCTTGCAGCATCCCTCGGGGATCCCGAGATCCTAGCCGAGGTTGAGGAAGAATCAGACGAGCTTATAAAACTCCTTGGTGGGAACGGGTTGCATGTAGCAGTTACCGGGGGAGACTTCGTCTACCGTGAAATCGATACTAGGAACGATCAAGCAAGAAAGCGTTAGCCGCACGTTCCGCTGGAGTCCCGCCCAACAAGGCGGGGTTCACGGGCCCAGGAGCACGAGCCGTGGTCACCGGGAAGGTTGGCTGCGGTAAGCTGCCCTCGCGTTGTGGAGACAAGAACGGGTTGGTGCTAGGAGTCGGCGCACTAGGAGACAAGAACGGGTTGGTGCTAGGAGCCACAGGTGCTGGAGCCCGAGGTGCTAGAGCGGGACGAGGCTCCGCGGCAGGATCCAAAGGTAAGTTCCGCATCTGACGTTGAATCTCGAGCACAGCACTGTTGTCGAACTTACCTGAGATACCAGCGTCACGCATCTCTTGGCGGTTCTTCTTGGTAACTTTGAACGGCTCGAACTTACCGCGCATGATTCCTTTGACCCCACCGATGTTGTTCTTCTTGAGAACCCTGCGGATGTCCGAGTTCGACAGGCCCATCATACGAAGGTCATCGATCAAGCGATAATACTCTTTGTCTATCCGCAGCTTGTCGTTGTTTGCCGCTTGGAAGGCGTCGGTTAGAGTGCCTGTGCTAGCGTTGAAGTCGTCAGTAACCCTGTTGAACTTACGCTTTGCATCAGTCTGTTGCTGACCCAAACGATATGCCCCGTACTCTAAGCCCTTCTTCGGGTCAAACTCAAGGACCGAGACCCCAGTTGCTTGACGTGCGAACTCTCCGAGTGCGCTGCGTTCACGGCCCATCTTGTCTTGGCTGGTAATCAAGCCGTCCTCAGACCCAAGAACGCCACGCAAGAAACGGCTAGGCTCGAGCTTGCCGCCCGAGACGTTCGCTGGGATGACGTTTGGCATCAGGGTGTCCATGACATGCAAGAACTTTTTGCCTTGACGAGAACCAAAGCTCTCGGACTCAGTGTAGACTTCTGCGCCCGTTGCAGTTCTACCACCACGCAAGGTCACATCGATCAAGGCTTCGGTAAGCATGGCCTCGGACATAAACGGTTCGAACACTTCGCTGAGTGTCCCCAACGCTACGTCTTCTATGACTTGGCCTACATCTTTGCCCTGTTTAACCGCATCATCAGCTTCGTTGATTGCCCGGTTGGCAAACCTGGTCAGCACATCGTATGGGTTAGACGTACTGAAATTCATATACTGGATCTTCCCGTCTTCTGTTTTGCCCAAAGGCAACAGGACAGAACCTTTTTCCCAGCGAGGGGCGAAGGACCGCTTGTATGCATCCATCTCTTCCCGACTTACACCTGTCGTAGCGTAAGCCATTTCAAGCGCAGCTGCAGGTACAACAGCTGTAGTCATAGTAAACCCAAGCAGGCGGTTGCGCCCACGAGTTTGAATAGCAGGAATGTCTGACGCCATGTCATCCAGCCCTTGCTTCACGATGTTAAAGCCTGTCCGATAAATCTCCGCAGGGAACGAGATGAAGTTACCGATAGGAAGACGACGCCCCAACTGCACCAAGCCAGAAGAGGCTTTGTTGTAGTTTGGCACGGTATCACGCACAATCTGTGCCGAGCGATTCTTAATTAACTCGTCTAACACATCGCCTTTGTTGGCTTCAGCCCGTTTTATCAACGAGTCTACTTCAATGTCATCCATGCCTTTAGTCAGATACTTGATCTGATCATCGGGGCTGGAACCTTTCAACGCATTCCGCAGATGCGCCTGCTCGGCGTTGTAGTTAAAGTATTTCCAGAAGTCATCCGAACCTTGGTACGCTGCTTCCAAAGGCTTGGTTAACTTGCCTACCCCACGAGCTAACTTTTCTCGTGCGCCGCCACCTGTGCCAGCGACAGCCTCGATGAAGTTTTTAGGATCACGGGCCGAGATATCCAAACCTTTGTTCAAGGTGTCTTGGATCTCGCGAAGCTCGGCGTTAGTACCGAGGACCCCGCGCTGCTGCGCGTCGGCCAAATCTGCGAAGACCTCATCCGAACCCTTGTTGGTAATGTTTGCAAAGACTGCCTGCGCGGAATCCTTGAGGCTGCTACCCCGACCTATCACAGGTATGTTGCCGTTAGCTGTTGCAAACGTGAGAGCCGTAGTAAAGTTGCGAACCTGGGTGATGGGGGACAGAACAGTCTTGCTGTACTGGGATATACCTTTGGCCTTCAAGAACGTACCGAATAGTCCTCTTAACGCGGCTGTACCGACGCTATCTTCGGCAAGGATCTGCCGAGTTAAATCTTTGTATATCGGAGCAGGAACGTAGAAACCATCCAAGCTCCCCCATCCAGACCTGCCGACGAGTTTTTCTAGTTCGTCCGCCTGACGGCCTACAACTTGAACCCCGCTGCTGGCTCCATCTTCTCCGCCGAGCTTGATGTAGCCTTGCTGGCTAAGAGCCTTCTGCTGGTTGGGGTCGAGCTTGTTGCCGTTTACAAACAGTTTGCCGATACCAGAGTTCTGGTCCGCCATCTTTGCGATGGTTCCAAAGTAATCGTCCACTGCTGTGAACTGGGCAAGGTCTGCGATAGTACCAAGGTACGCTTCGCGAGGATCGTCTACCTCACCAAGCAACTGACGCAATGCTTTAGGTACATCCTCTCGGGACATAAACATCCCTGTTTCCAAGCGGTCACGAGCCATGCGGCCCCCGCCTAGTTTCTCACGAGACTTGATACTGTAACGGCCCAAGAAGTTTTCACGAGCTTTCTGAACTACTGCATCGGTAACCTTCGCGCCCAATTCAATCTCGACACCGTCTTTGCCATCTACTTTTCGTAAGCCATTGGCTTTCAAGAACTCTTTAGATAGTTCGTCGAACACATCCCCACGAGCCATCTCTGTAAGTTCTTTCTCCGTAGCCTTTCGGTTTACACGAAAGAAATCATCGGCAACTTTTACAGACTCGTCTGTCGGTACATACTTGGAGTCTTCAAAGATCTTGTACCGACGACGAAGATAGCTATTGATGTTCTGCTCGATTAAGTCGTTGATATTCTTACCGTCTACGGTGAATTTATTCTCTTTCAAGAAGTCACTCTTCAGTACATCATCGCTGAGTTTGTCGATGTGCCCACGCATACGCAGCGCGTTCTGGCGAACACCTTGCGGCAACTCTTTAAGAACTCGAGCTTTCACTGCCGCATCTGGTTCGGTCAGATAACTTTCCAGCTTAGACATGACACCCACACGATCAAGAGAACCTTCACCCTCTGGGGCTTTCTTTACAAAAGAATCGATCTCTGTTTCTAAGTCCTTGAGTATGCGGTCAGCTTTTTTGATTTGCACCTGAACCTGCCCGTCAAGCAACTCTCGTTTGGTTGCAGCCTGTTCTGGCAAGTATCCACGGTAGCGGCTAAACGCTATAGCGTCAGCCAGCTTGGTCTTGAAGTACCCCAACTCGTCTGCAGACCCAGGCTTT
>Ga0208643_1000442_pt1 | contig 27789 bp, 30 predicted proteins | sample VirMetDEL_Nov_12_FD_184516 | JGI IMG/M metagenome (GOLD analysis project Ga0208643, IMG submission 184516) | Aqueous microbial communities from the Delaware River and Bay under freshwater to marine salinity gradient to study organic matter... | ecosystem: Environmental > Aquatic > Marine >... | reverse complement strand
GCCTTTTAGCAATAACATCGCGACTTCTTGTTCACTCGGTGTTAGTGACCACTTTAACCATTGGCTATGAATGACCACGCTGTATTCACGGCGAGCATTTTTCATTTCGTCAGAGATGTTATTAAATTTATCATTTGAGTTTGATAATGCTTGCTTTAGCTTCGCGATATCAGCTGTTCTTGTGCGTATATCTTTAATTAAAAAAAACGCACCAATGCCCGACACAAGAACAATTAGGCTTTCGGAGAGAATATGCCAACTGGGTACGCCTAAAGATATATCGGTAAATACATCAAAAAAATTTAAACACATAATAATAAGTAATATAGTTACTATAAGCTTATCTCTCATAAAGTCCTCATTTATCAGTGCCATATGATTACAATAGACATATGTACCATATTAAAACACGAAAAAAACCGCTAAAGCTCACCTATGCCCGATGCTGACACATGCCAATATACGTTACTTTACGGGTTAATGGTTGTTCTAACGCAAGTATCACCCGAAAATTATCGTTGATAATATCTGTAGCGTTGTTAAAGGTTAATCGCAGTTGTCTGAAAATCAGCTTTAGCAAGTTGGTATTGCTCACGCGTATAAGCTAGAAAAGAGAGGTTAGTATGAATATAGATCGTCAACAAGTTTTTGTCTGGAGTCTAAATGTCAGGCTGTTTCATTGGCTAAATGTTATTGCCATCACATTACTTATCTTACTGGGAACTATTATCCTAAATGCTAAGCTCATCGGCGTAACCACAGACGGAAAAATACTCTTAAAAACAGTCCATGTCATTGTGGGCTATGTTTTCGCGCTGAATTTAGTGTTTCGATTATTGCTTGGTTTTATCGGCAAAGCCCATGAACGCTGGAATAAAGTATTACCTTTTCATCAGGGCTTTATAAAAGCCTTAGCTGAATTTAAAAACCACAAAAAGCCGGTATATAAAGGGCATAACCCAGCAGGCAAACTTATGGTTTTTGCCTTATTATTTTTGATGTCGACACAGCTGATTTCAGGTTTGGTTATTGCCGGTACCGATATATATTATCCGCCGTTTGGTAAATATTTTGCTGAAAGTATAGCGATAGATAAGGAGGCCCTTGAAGACATTAAGCCTTATTCAAAAGACAATGTTGATGACGCTGCTTATAAAACTATGCGCGAAATAAGATCCCCCTTTATCACTGCACATGTTTATGGCTTTTACAGTTTACTACTTTTAATTCCTTTGCATATTTTTGGTGTCATTATTGCTGAGCGTAGAGAAAAGACTGCTTTGGTTTCGGCTATGATCACCGGCTATAAATATTTGCCGAAAAAGGATGGAAACTAGTATATTAATGAAGTTAGTATCGTCGAGAAGCTAAATTACATTTTGTTAAGTAGAATACTTTAAACTCATGAGTTGGCGCATTAGCGCCAGTATTTTTGAAGGAAAAAAATGTTGGTTTTGGTATGTTTCCACGAGCACTAGACAGCTCTTTGGCTCGCCGTTACTATCGTAATCAAATGTTATTTTGGCTCCGCAGTAAATAATGTGAATTCGATGTTTAAATTTTAAATATCTATGAAATTACTAAAAAAATGCATATCATCGTCTACTATTAATTCTGTAAATAGTTAAAGCTTAATCATTTTAGGTTGCAGTGAGAAATGTATGAATAAAATAAATAAAGTATTTTCAAGTGTACTGATATTACTGTTTTTTGAATCAGTGGCTATGGCATTTGTATATAGCACGTTTATCGAAGCATTTGTAATTGGACTTCCTGCGCTACTTGTACCCTTGTGGTTAATGAAATCTGCACCTGATGCGGCATTGACTAAACATGCGTCAGCATTATCTGCTATGATATTTGCTGCACTGCATATTCATCAAATGAATGGTTTAATTGAAGTTCATTTTGAAATTTTTATTCTCATGGCTATGTTGATCATTTTTAGTGATTGGAAGGTTTTTATTTCCGCCATAGCTTTAGTTGCTGTGCATCATACCTCTTTTTATTTTATGCAAGTGGACGGTGTAGGTGTTTATATTTTTGATCAAGACCGTTTGTTATTTTCGACCGTGGTTGTCCATGCAGCATACGCCATTGTCGAAGCCGCTATTGCTGCTCTTATCGCTAAAACCTTATATGATGATAGCCAAGTCGGTAAGGAGCTAGCTCAAGTCACGCATACCATAATCGCCGATGAAAACTCACTAGATTTAAAAGTCAAAACTGACGCCCGTGGTAATGCCATATTAGAGGAATTCAATCGACTATTGTTTATTGTTGATAATCTAGTGTCAGGTGTCAAAGCACAAACCCATGAAGTGATAACAAACGCAAATAATTTGATGTCAGTAAAGGCAGAGCTTGAAACATCAGCAATAAATAGGCAGCAAGAAACTGAAATCATAGTATCGTCGGTTGAAGAAATGGCAGTTACTGTTGCTTCCATAGCGCAAGATACCACTAAGCTTAGCGATCAAATGCAAGAGGCGAGTGCATCCACGCAAACGGCTAATCAATTTATTGACGAAATAAATGTTAAAAACAATGAGCTTACTGGTGCCTTAACTAAAACAAGCGATGAAATAACCGCTTTGGCTAGTTCTAGTGACGCTATAACTAGTGTTTTATCAGAAATAACCAGTATTGCTGATCAAACTAACTTACTCGCGCTAAACGCCGCAATTGAAGCAGCAAGAGCAGGAGAGCAAGGCCGTGGTTTTGCAGTCGTTGCTGATGAAGTAAGAGCATTAGCAAACAGAACAAAAGAAAGTACAGATAAAATAGCCGGTACGCTGACCAAGCTTGTGGCTTATTCAAAATCCTCTACGCAGTTAATGGCTGAGTGCATTGATGCTGTTGAATTGGTAATTTCAGCAGCAGAAAAAGCAAGTGTTGAGGTAGTTAACGCCGCACAACTGGTCTCATTATCGAGTGATATTGCGCATTCAGTGGCCGCTGCAGTAGAAGAGCAATCAACAACAACGAATGAAATTGCTCAAAGCACCGAAAATATGAGTTCATTAGGAAAAAGCGATGCGAGCAAGGTTGATGCGCTAGCTCTAGAGGTAAATAAAATATCTGCTGCTGTCACATCATTAGAGGCAAGTATTGCTAGCTTCAAATAAAAAAATAACACGGTATCATTATACCGTTTTTGTGCTCTGGCTTGGCTTAACATTTTTTGCAGCAAACTATTTTATTAGCGGCCGCTTGATGCCATTTGATCCAAATATGAGATTATCGGGGCAAGACAGCCGTGCTGTGATTAAGCAAGTCAGAGAAATAGCCGCACTAAACAAGGTAAATTTAAGCAAAACGATTGTTCATTTTACCAGTAATGAATGTTCATGTACTCAATACTCGGATGCGCATAAGCAAGCTATTGATAAGCAGGCGAAATCTGATGGTTTTACTGTCATTAATATTAACTTGCCCAGTGATTTATTAACTATTATCCCGTCAACACCAGCAATATTAATTACTGGTGTCGTAGAAGAACTATTATATCTTGGTCCTTACTCAGCCGGATTAGCGTGCTCAGAATCAAATGGTTATGTTGAAGCGGTACTACAAAATTACGCACAAGGTTATAACTCTGATTTAGTCATTAGTGATGTAAAAGGCTGTTATTGTAATATCTGAACGTCATTATTTTTAAGTTTTTCTATTGCCTTTTTGGTTATAAAGTAACAAAAATTAGTGCTTTACCGTCATTTAATATTTTTGTTTTGTGCCTCTAAATATTTTATATATTCGTTGTATGTTTTAACGACTAATCCCGCTTTAAATTAAGATGCTTAGTTTTTTTGCAGAAGGGACAAAAAGGATAATATTGAGTATGTAAATAATTTAGGTTTATCAACAGGCTATCCATTGTCGTTGAATTTATACTTGTTTAAGCATAAATATTGTTTCTTCATTAAAACCTCTATTTATATAGATGTCTCTTGCATGTTGATTAGAGGAAAAAACGTTTAAACTAATATTTGTAATATTCAATTCGCGAGCCAATCCTTCAGAATATTTAAGTAGTTTAGAGCCGATACCAAGCCCTTCATGAGATTTAGGAACGGCCAAAATAGAAATATGCAATAAACTTTTATTGTTAAAAAAGTCACGCCTCGCTTCTAAAAATAAAATACCGACTACTTTGTTTTCTAGCTCAGCAACATACAAATACTGGTTTGATTTACGTTTATTAAAGTAAGCCTCAATAACTTTCAAATCACCCTTTACAATTTCTTTATCAGTTCTCCAGTATGGAGTTTCAAAATCAGCAAGCCTCTCAACTATTTTTATAACTTGGGATTTATCTGCTTGACCTGCTTTTCTTATTTTCATGTGTCCATCCTTATTGCCTCACTATTACCATAAACGACTTCTTGATGTTCAACATACTTGGGTTTGTCAATAAGAAAATCATCGTCCTTAGGGTAATATTTTGCCAGATGATAATTTTCACCTGCAAAATTTTTAATCGACTCATAAGAGTCCCAAAAAGTCAGTGTTGTAAGATAAAGTTTATTGTCTTTTTCTTCTAGCGTTAAAAACGCACCTATATTACCTTTTGTACTCTTATAATCTGCAAAGCCAGTTTGCATTATATAATCTATATATTCATCACGCTTAGATGTGGGTATTGGTGCAGTCCATTTTCTAGTGATCATTGTTCATCTCCAATGGTGGTAGCTGTTGAAATATTTTAGTTTGTTCTGTTATCACATTTCCTGTATGTAATATTCATTTAGACTCAGTTAGCATTATTCCGCTAGTTCATTAATGCTGTGTACTTTCAGATTGAGCTCCTCAACCCTGAATAACATAAATCTGACTAATCTTTAAAAACCAATTTTTGCAGTTGCTACTTAACTCATTAATCTCAAATGTATGGCTAGTTGTAAATAACCACTGTAAGCTGCCAAAAACAATGAAATCTGGGTATAGTGGGCTAGCGCCGCCGATAAATTCAGTTTTGGTTAAATATTTTTCGAGCACACTGAGTTTTGAAAGAAAACTCTCTTTAGCTGTATCGTAATTTTCTTGTTGAACATCTTCTAGCTTCTTGCCGAAGAAGCTTTCCCGCGTTTTTCTAAAGTAAGCTTTATCTTGAGCTTGCAAGTGACTATGTATATCTGCAATTGCCATTCTCGCTATGTCTGAATGTAAAGAATTTGCCCATGCTTCAATAAAAGTTGATAAAACACGTCCCTCATTAGAACTAAATAATGAGGGTTTATCAGGATAGTTAGCCTCCAAATACTCAATAATTTTAAAAGAATCATTCATACTCATGTTTCCATCTTGGATAACTGGAACTGCTTTAAATTTACTGTCAGATATTTTTTTTATGTCAGTAAATGCTGTTTTTACACTTAAAAAATCTAATTCTTTATGTAATAAAGCTAAACGTACTCGCCAACAATAAGGGCTAAAAATGACGTTGTTTTTACCTGCTAATTCATATAATTTGATCATGTTTATTTCTCGCTATTTTGATGTGGTGTAGTCACCTTAACTTGGTTGAATAATAAACTTGAAGCCTTTTCATTTACAGTTGGCTTTGTATTGATATTTTTAGCTATTTCCAATGCTTTAATCGTAGCAGGCCTTTTACTTACTGCTTTCAGCCAGCGTTCTAGATGCTTAAAGTTAGAAATATCTTGGTTCTGATATTCATGAATTCTTATCCAAGGAAAGCACGCTATGTCAGCAATAGAGTAGAAATTACCTGCAAGGTATTCAGTAGATGCTAATTGTTTATCCATAACACTATATAAACGGCTTGTCTCATTCTGGTACCGCTTTATTGCGTAAGGTACTTCTTCAGAAGCATAATGACTAAAATGATGATTCTGCCCTGCCATTGGTCCAAGTCCAGCAACTTGCCAAGTTAACCACTGAATTACTTTGTATTTATCTTCAGTTGTATTTCCTATTAAGCGACCTGTTTTCTCAGCTAAATATTGTAAAATTGCACCAGACTCAAAAATATTTATACTTTTATCACAATCAATTGGCGAGTTATCAACGATTGCAGGGATCCTTTGATTTGGACTGATAACTGAAAAGCATTCCGAAAATTGCTCTCCTTCACTAATATTTATCGGGTGAATGTTATATGCTAATTGCAACTCTTCAAGCACTATTGTAGCTTTGTGACCATTAGGTGTAGTCCAGTAATATAAGTCGATCATAGTTACCTCTGGTTTCTTAAGTGAATAAATTAGATGTGTTTTCAATAGCTTGTTTTATTAACAAAGTACCGAATGTAAAAAATAGGGCGGCTGATATTTTATTAAAGATATAAGTGAGCTTTTTAAGGTCAATTGATTTTGCTATACGTGTAAAAACGTATGTATATATGCTATGCACAATAATTACATTGAATGAGAATATTAGTGATAAGAGAGCAGGTTTGTGAAAGCTAATTGTTTTAGTATCTAGCTTTAGGGTTCAATAAGCTGGTCAATATTCCATGCTGAAATAAATTAAGCTGTGTGTCTTTTTTATGCTCTCTTTGTATGCTCTTTTGCCAACTGTTAAATGATAGATAGAAAAAATACAGTGAGCCAGTAACGCTAATTATCAGAAGAGCAAAGTCTAATATATTTACTGCAAAAATAAGGAGCAACGTTGCAAATGCAGCCACAAAAAAAACTCCAATAGCGACACCCAAAATCCCCAAAAACGTTTTAGTTAATCGGTAATTCAGCGTGTTATTAATTGTAAATAATACCGCTGGACCAGGGCTTGAAACCGTGATTAACGACAAAATAAAAAAGCTGATAAAGTATGTGTTCATTTTTTCTCCGACTCGTTTACGTAGCTAGTCTATCTTGCTAGCATGGAATGATTAATAGTGTTTAAGTGTTAACAGTTTTTACTGAGGGTTTATAGTGGATAGAATGAAAGCAATTGATATCTTTATTGCTGTATGTCGGGAAAAGAGCTTTTCTAAAGTTGCTAATGAATTTGACTTATCACCAACGATGGTAAGTAAATACATTGATTTTTTAGAAAAAGAGGTGAATGTAAAGCTTTTGAGTAGGAGTACACGAGGTCAAAAACTAACAGAGGCAGGTGAGTTGTATTTGAGTAAAGCGGCAAAGTTATCTGCACAATATCAACAACTGATGCATGAGATGGAATATTTTTCAGGAGAGCCTCAAGGTCGCATAAAAATAAATGCTCCTGTGACCTATGGCACATACCAGTTAACTTATCTCATTAGTGACTTTATGGATAAGTATCCTGATATTCATATTGATTTAGAGCTTTCAGATTCATTGTCTGATGTACTGTTGGATGATTTCGATATGATCTTTAGAGTCGGTGAGTTAAAGGATGCATCTTATATCTCTAAAAAAGTCGATGAGCAACAACTCATATTTTGTGCTTCTCCTGCATATTTAAAAGATTTTGGTATACCAAACAACATTAATAATCTTGAAACACATCTATTTTTGGGATTTAAACCTTGGCAAACACACTCTAGGTTGAAAAGAGAATTTCAAATAGAATCATTACGGATTGAAGATAGTAAATTTGTGAGTAATAGTGGTAATTGCTTAAGAGTTGCAGCTTGCCAAGGTAAAGGAATAATTCTTCAACCATCTTCACTGCTTAAAGAGAACATAGATAATTCCACCTTGATTAGAATATTAATTGGAGAAGAACCTAACCCACGACCCGTTCATTTACTCTATCCAGCTAAAAAACAATTACCTCTCAAGATACGATTGTTTATTGATTTTGTTTCAAACTATCAAAGGTAACTGCATTTGCAGTATTTTAATTTGATCATTGCGATATTAAAACAACTATCTGGCCAATCGTAGATTATAAATTAAGTTTATTTACCTTTTTAATCCTTGTATAACTCTGAAAAATCACCAGTTGTTCTCCCCAGTATTTACACTAAATTTTAATTTATTTTTGTAGTTAAGTTTTTGATTTTAAATGGATTGTCTGTGGTTCATGCTTAATTGGATTGATCGTCATTGTCTTTATTTTTATCGAGTCATGTCCAAGCGTACTGTTTTGTATACTGAAATGGTAACTACAGGCGCGATTTTGTACGGTAAAGGAAACTACTTAGCCTATAACGAGCAAGAGCATCCTTTGGTATTGCTTTGGTATCAATTGTTGGACCACCATTTCACTGATGTTGACTGTGTAAGACGTGGCATTGCTCGTGCGAAGTGACGAGAAGATGACTTTGCAGAACAATGGTGCTTTTTGAAAAGTGAAGGTAAGCCTCCTGGTTTAGCCGATAAAATATACGTTTCGAATAGTGCACCAGATAAGACGTAAACGAATTATGGCGAAAATTGTTGCCGACCGTTGTTTGTCGTGTTGTCAGGTAACTTTACAAACGATTAATTTTATTTGCGATAGTCAATGATAAAAGCTTTTATATTAATGGGTTACTTAACTGGTCTAATCTTTGCTTAGCCAGCTGTAATTATCAAATAAATTTAATTTAATCGAGTTGTTTTTACATGAAATTTAATCGCTTGTTTGTTGCTAGTATCAGTTTACTTCTTTCTAGTGTTTGCTCTTCTGCTGTTGCGGGAATTATTAATCTTGGCGCGGCAGCTAATTATAACGCATTTATCCATCAAAACTTTTCAGCAACCAGCAGTGATGTTGAAGGGCGTTTAGCAGCGGGTGGCGATGTTAGCATCAGCAACTATAGCGTTAATATTAAAAATGGTACTCAGCTATATGCCGATACCAGTGGTTCTCCTGCTCTTTTGGTTGGTGGTGATTTAAGTTTCAGCAGTGGACAAGTTGCTGGTAATGTCAGCGTTACGGGCAATTATACGCCAACAGGTACCGGCTCTATTACCAACGGTACGCTCAACACGGGTGGTATTTCAGCCATCGATTTTGATATCGAGTTCGCTCATCTTATTGATGTTTCGACTGACTTGGCTTTGTTAACCGCTAACAGTTCGGCAAGCGATTTATGGTCAAGCCAGTATTTGGTTGGTGCTGGCTTGAACAGTTTAGCGAATGATGTGCATGTTTTTAGTTTAGACGCTTCCGATATGCTGTTTACCGACTATCTACTTTCTGACGTTGATAACGGCGATACTGTTGTATTTAATGTTTCCGGTACAGACATTTCAACAAGTTGGGGAAACTTTGGTGGCTCTGATAGCTCGCTGGTTAATATCTCCGAAAATATACTGTTTAATTTTTATGAAGCTGAAAGCTTGAACATTAATGCCGCGTTATACGGTTCAATTTTAGCACCAAAAGCAAGCATACAAGCACCGCATGGCGTTATTTGGGGACAAGTTATTGCTAAATCTTGGCAGGGAAACACCCAGATAAATGACAACCCGTTTGCAGGTAATAGCCCAAACAGGGCTGTTACCGTGCCAGTGCCAGAACCCTCTACACTGGTAATAATGATTATAGGTGTTATCGGCTTGATGGCTGGTAGATTTAGTAAACAATAACTTATTCACGTTAGAGCTTTGCCCAAAAGCACCATTAATGCTGGTGCTTTTATATAACCTGCCATTTTATCATTGCCACCCTTGATACGCCTGCAGTGCATTGGAAATATTTTTCACTCACCGGATAGCGAACTAGTCACTGCTGGCATTAACAACTAGATATTAAGTTCTTTCAGTGGTGTAGACAATATGAAATCTTCATCACCTGTGGGTATTTATTTTGTCTAGTGCTCTTAAATTACGTATAATTTGCCAATACTGATACCGTCCTCATTAATGTTTACGGATACTTCTTACAAATAGGATTTTATTGTTAACTGTATGATTTCACACAAACTCTCTATTGCACCCATGCTCGATTGGACAGGCTTATAATTTAAGTTACTGTTAAATTTGGAGTAAATTAAATTAATAGGTTAAAGGGTGCGAAAAGGGTGCGAAATAAAATAAAGTGGGAATATTCAATTTTTTTGTCGGTCAAGAAACAGCTTAAACACTTTTAGGTTATCATTAACTAATTGTAAATAAAATTTTCATTATCAAGCGTCTAATAGTTAAATTCACAGTTATGCTTTAAATTCCCAATATTTTCCTGGCGAAGTCAGCATAGACTTTAATGAAAATCTTTCGTTAGGTCTTTTCCCTTCTTTTATTAAGTATGATATGTCGGATAGTAAGGGTCGGCTCTGGGCATAAAAAGAATGCCCTAAAAAGCTAGTATCAACCTTTGTAGCATCTATCGTTTCAATACCATCCATTAGTATTAAGCCATTTCCTGAATCTCCAGCTCTTGGGTAGCCATGAAACTTATGAGATAAGCCTAGAGCTTTATCAGTAGAACATGCATATAACGTAATAGGTTTGTTTTTTGTAATAAGATTTGGTGCTATATCATTTTTAAAAACATCAGCATCAATATCTGGAGCAGCTAGAATTACTTCTTTAATTTGATGTCTTAATTCAGGCATCTGATTATATAAACGTATTAATGCTCTTGTCATCCCTCTGTTGCCCATACTATGGGCAATTAAGAACACATTCTTTGCTTTTGTGTTCGTTAGGAAATCAATTAAAAATTCGAATATATTTATTTCAGACCATTCAATATTTTGTTCGTCTGCTGGATAACTTTTTACTTTGGCTTGAGAAGGCCAGCTGTAAAGGATAGGTGCACCATTAAATTCAATATCGGCAGCTATTTGTGCTGTTCTTCGAGCAGCATCTTTAAAAGTAACATTGTAACCATGTATGAATATAAAAGCATCTGAGTCTTTGCAACGCTCTTTTAGCTCATTAAAGTAATTTGATTTTTCAATTATTTTAGTATCACATAAAACTACATGCTTCTCAGGACGCTCTTTCAAAAATTTAAAGTAGGGAGACTCTAATTCACCTATTGAATGGTTTTTAGGCATACTGACAAAGCAATGTCCGTATGAGATATTATCTGCTCGTTTCCCACCAAACATTTTGCTAGGCTCATCAGATTCTTTAGCTCTATCTGTAGCAAAATAAATTTTAATTATATTAGTTTGTAATTCCTCATCGTAAGAACTTAATTTAAATTTTTCCTTAGCTCGTTCATCTAATACTTCTTGTGTTTTATCTGCAAATAAGCCACTAGGATCTCCAGAATAATCAAGTGGTGCCTCCGTTATTTCTATATCCCGTTTTCGGTAATCTATGTTATGACGAAGTTGGACTGTTTGCGCAAGTTGTTCCTGAGTCTCAATAGAAAAAAAAGGCATTACTTCTTCTGTTTTATTTTGTTCTACACCTTTATCTATTTCTACTTGCTGAGACTTATTTGATTTGATTGGTATAACTTTCTCATTCTTTGACAACGAAATGTTTTTCGAAAGATCTAATTTAAAAAATTTATCTAAACAATGTATGATCAAAAAATATAATAAACGAAGAAAAGCAAGAGCAGGAATAGTAGTTAAGAGAAATAAGCCAATAAAAATAGCCCTTTGATGCCAATTAGCATCTAAAATCGAAATGATTAAACTATTAAAAATATCCATTTTTCACCTAATAAACCGTTTAAATTAACATATCACTTTAATCTTAGTAGCTTGAGATTATTTAACTTTTTATTGTTTGATTATTAGACCATTTATTGATGTGCGAAACAATACGACTAATATCGGTAATAAATCCATACTTGACCTAATAATAAAGTTGATTAGTTCAAGTATGGGTTCTTAAAACAGTCAGCATTAAGCCGCTATTTGCTCTCGTTGCCATTCTATACGTGCTTTTGAACACTTATCCTCAACATACCCAGCTAAGTCCTCAATGTGAACGCAGTAAGGTGATTTTTGGCTATCTAACATTCTTATTGTTGGGAAGGGGAGTTCGTTGTTTTTAGCTTTTCTTTTAACTGTAGCAATGCTCATACCTAAAATAGTATTGGCGATTTCTTCAATCGGTATTAAGAATTCATTTCCAAACTGCGAAATTAATAATTGTAATGTAATCGAGTTATTTGATGCTTTCCTGTATTTCATTAATGTTATCTCCTGATTTTATTGTTATTGAAGGAGAGTTTAATCTAAGTATTAGATCATAATGCTCTCCTGATATTTTTGTTTTAAAAGTTTCATTTTTATTCCAAATATATTGAATTTTATCGTTAGTTTTAATGTTTAATTTTCCATATTTACTCCTTATGTTAATTTTAATTAGTTGATTATTTCTTGCTTGAAAGCCTGTCAAACATATAGACAAGCTTTGTATAGCTAAAGGATTTTAAAGCTAAAAATTAGTAACCTTTTTAAGTACGTTCTGTCTGTTAATAACAGCATGAAGAACAATTGATTGATAACATTTTTGTGTGGTTAAAGCCCATTGTAGTAACTTTGTATGGGTATCAGTAAAAACCTGTAATTCAAGAGGAGTTTCTTCTATTAAATTATCGAATGAAATTGGTAATATACATTCTTTTTTGTAAATGGGTGAGCTGTTAGTGTAAACATGAACTCCAAGTACTTGACTTGCATTGAGAGAGTTTTCTTTAGAAATATCACAAGAATAGTGATAGTAAATACACTTAGCTACATATATGGCTAAACTTAAATCTTTTTTAATACTTTCAATAAATATGTTAAACCACTCTTGACCGCCATGATCAAAAATCAAGTCACTTTCTTTAGACAACTCTTGAATAAAAAAGCTTAAGCCATTTAAGTCGTTATTATTTATTAATGTTGCAAGAATTTTTGAGTTTGGCGAATGGTTTATAATAGCGCTTGGTTTTGAAGGCACAGATTTTAAATGGTTATTGTTCTTTTGTTTCGTTTTTCTGTTATTTTTAGATTTTGGCATAATTATCCCCTAGTTATTGTTAACTCGGAGTTATAAATACTCCGAGGTTAGTTTTTCATTTTTGGTTTTCATTTCTGTTCCAAATAAAAAGTTGAGTCCGTAAATTTAAATTAAGCAGCAAGTTTCCTATTCGCTGCCACGTATTCATTTTTAACCAACTTAAAGTTACCGTTTACGGTTGGTTCATAAAATCTCTCATGCTTCACAACATGAGATTCTAGTTCTGATTCGAAATGAGGTATATCTCTGAGAATAAATCCCACATAAATAATTCCCCCTTTTAAGACCCGAGCAGATTGTAAATCTAGAAAAACTCGGTCACTCAGTTGGCGGAATCTCTTACTATTAAAATTAAATGTTTTCATATTCATTACTCCTATGTGTATTAAAAATTTGGCGCAAAGATCAAGTCAAAAGCAACTTAATATTTTGCAATTTATTTTAGGAGTGAAATTGAGACAAGCGAAGTGCTCAAAGTCATAAGCCTAAATCTGTAAAGACCTAGTTATACGACTCTGAAAATAGAGAAGTTAACTAAGACTCTGTATTAGTCTTGTTAATCATTTTGGTGCCTTAGTTAGCGATTAATTTAAAACGATGCAAGTATATATTCGTAAATTACAAATGTCAATAACTATACTTCATCTTAAATGTCAAGATAAAAATTAAATTTTAAATCCCTTTTTGAATCAGCATCTTGCGATAACAATTTTATTTGGAATTATGTTTGTCAACCAAAATGAACAAAAAATATTTATTTTTGCTATTGAATTAAAAAATTTTAGGTGTACATGTAATGGTAACGGGGTCAAAACCTGTTGAAAATCTATTATTAATTTGAATAACTATAAATCCAAAAAATTGACCTCCTTATCAGATAACTTAAGGAGACAAACATGAAAACTGATATACAAAACTTATCTGCGTCTTTCGCAGAAAAATTTAGCAGCAATACACGTGATAATGACGAAATTTATTACTTTATAAATGATAAAGAGTCACATACTGAATTAATCGACTTTATACGAGACGATATTCATCAGGGGTATTTACCTGACGATTTTAAACACAGAACTGTTTATTACTTTTTGGAAGCAATCGCTGAAGGAAACACAGAATTTGATCAAGCATTAGATTATGTCGGTGTAGATCATAATAATCATGATCTTTTAAAATGGGTTAACTCTAACCTGCATAGAATGGATTACATTAATCAAGTTCTTCAAGAAAGTGAAATGAATGATTTCGGCCAATTATTAGCCGCAGGTCAATATCGAGAAATAGAAGAGATCTGTTCACAAACTTATCAATTCCTAGAGAACCAGTTAGAGTTTCTTTCTGAAAATGAAGAGGAGCTGGAATATGAATAACTCTGATTTATCAACAATATTGCTTTTTCAGCTTATTAACTGTAAATCAACACAAGGCTTGAGAAATGTTCTCTCGCCTTTATTTGCTTACAATGAAACACGCTTATTAAGCTTACACGCTTCAATTAATATACTTAGCTGTACTGATGCTATAGCACTCATACAAAAATTCGACTCTACATTAACAATAGTTGCTGAAAGCTTTGTTGATATTCAGCAAGCAACTATTGAGCTTGTCTATCAGCACATTAACTATGCTAAAGCATCTTACTATTTAGAATACACCTCACGCCACCACGGTGTGCAAATAATAGTTCACCTTTCACAAGGAAACTTAGATATAACGCTGCCTGAACCCGATATTTTCTGGGGGTATATTTGGGATGTTCGAATAGACGAAAATACAAGAAAAGCTCTTTTGCATTGGTATCTGCAAGGGAAGGTGAGCTTTTCTAGCTTGGTAGGAGGGAAGTCGAATGGACATTAGAAACTGCAAAGTAACTATCGCCTTTACTAAATCTGAACACGACTTTCTAAAGCAAATTGCCAAAAACAATAAAACAACAATGGCTGATCTACTTCGTCAATCTTGGGCAGAAAAACAAGACGCCTTAGGCATTTTCAATGAGTTCGATGAACGAATTTGTCTTATAGAAAAAATGATTAATGAAGGTAAAGGAAATCAACAAAAAATAGATTTTGATCACCACTTCACTGATATTGATAAAAAGCAAAGAGCTATTTACAGCACGTTAAAGCAATTATTAAAACTGTCTAACGGAGGTGACATATGAGAAAGAACATAAAAGGTTCTATGTTATCTCCTTCAAAAAGTGCGCCATCGGTTGAGGTTGCGAGCATTCCTTTTGTGATAGTTATTTCAGTTGCCACATTTATATCTGCATTTTTAGGCTTAACAAATGGGTTGTTGATAAACGCATTTAGCTTTTTAACTTTCGATCAGTTAATTAGCAATACTTTTAACAGCGTATTACTTTATTTAGATTTTGAGGTTAATGGTTACGATTGGACTATGTGGTGGAAGGGGTTAAATAAAGAAGAAATTAAAGTTTTTTCCAGTGTTGTTATCTGTAATTTTATAGCCTCAATTTTTTTTAGTTTGATTACAGGAAAATGGGCTTATAAAAAAACAAAAATCACAGCAGAAAGAAAAATATCAGGCTCAGATTTATTAACCTTTAAATCTGCTGAACAACACTTAAATACGGCATTAAAACAAAGCTTGAAAGAGTCAGGTCAGGGCTTACCTATTCATTACAATGTGCATATTCCGAAGGAGTTGGAAACAAAGGGAATATTGATCTGTGGACAGATAGGCGCAGGTAAAAGTCAGTTAATTTTACCGCTAATCATTGATGCATCGATTCAACGTAAAGCTAAAACAGTTATTTTTGATATTAAAGGAGATTACTCTTCTTTATTTCGACATCATGAGCATGTTGCTGTTCTTGCTCCGTGGGATGAAAATTCTCTTGTTTGGCATATTGGAAAAGATATAAAAAATAACTTTGAAGCTATGCAGCTGGCTTGTGCGCTTATACCTGACAATTCAGGCAAAGATTTAATGTGGATAAATGCTTCCCGTCTAATTCTAGTTGGCTGTTGCACTTATTTAATAAAAACTCACTCTGAAAATTGGGGCTGGAAAAAGTTATCTGACTTATTAAATCTACCAGAAGAAGATTTACATAGAAGGCTGAGAACTGCTTCTAAAAAAGCTGCTAATTTAGTTAAGCCTAATTCAAAAACATCGCAATCAATGATGCTAACCATGTATAGTTTTTTATCAATGATACATGACCTTGCTGATATTTGGGGGGACGGACTTGACGGTATATCGCTAAAAGAATGGGTTAAAGAAAACAATAGTGTTAGCACAATTATATTGCAGCAAAACCCAGTGTTTGAAAGCCTATCAAAACAACTTACAAACTTATCTTTGAACTTTATCTCGAAAGAGTTATTAAGTTTGCCTGACGACTCTTCCAGAGAGATGTATTTCTTCTTGGATGAGGCATCTCAAATAGAATTCGACATCGTTAAATTTTTAACAACGTGTCGGTCAAAAGGGGGGAGGTTAATTGTCGGTATTCAAGATCTTGAACTATTGATTAAAAAGTTCAGTAAGGAAGAAGTTAATGCCCTTAGTAGCATGGTTGGAACATTAATTATGTTGCGCCAAGGAGCTATGGGACAAGCCGCAGATAATGTATCTTCTGCAATGGGTGAACAAGAAATCGAAAGATTGAATAATAACTTTGATAACGAAGACAGGTCTAATTTTTCTTGGCAAAGAACAAAGTTACCGATTGTTAGTAAAGCTGATTTAGTTAATTTATCTCAAGCTTCAAAAGAATCTGGCATTGTTGGCTTTATGACAATTTCAGGGGTTCCTATTGTTGCTAAGTTGCGTTGGAAATTGACACTACTACCTAAACGTTCTGAACCGTATACATTAATTGATTTTGACCAAAAAGATAAAGCGGCAGATAAAGAAAATAGTCAGAATAATATTGAAAAAGACCTTGATGATGCTTTTAAAAAGCCTAATCTTGAGGGGGTGTTAGATGCTTAATATAACCCGCCTCGGAACTTGTTCTTCGAGTGATAAAATTAGTTATTATACCGAACATGCAAACGTAGATTATTATCAAAGTAGTTATGAACCGCATGGTGTATGGCTTGGAAAACTATCTGAGCAAATGCGGTTAAAAAACAAACCTGTAATGCATGACGACTTGCTAATGATTGCACAGGGCTATTCTATAAAAGGTAAAGAGTTAGTTAAAAATGCAGGAAAAGAGCATCAAATAGGTTTCGACTTAACTTTTTCTGCACCTAAATCGGTGAGTGTTCTATTTGGCTTATCAGAACAAAGCCAAAGACAGAAAATTCAACAATGTCATTTTTCAGCGGTAAAGAAAGTATTGGATTATGCCGAGAAAAATTTAATTGAGTCTCGCATAGGCTTTGATGAATATAAAAATAGAAAGCGTGTAAAAACACAAAAAGCACTTTGGGCTGCATTTGAACATGGAAGTTCACGATTAAATGATCCTCAACTTCATACCCATTGCATGTTATTGAACCTCACTTACTTATCGCAAGTAGGTTATCGCTGCATTGAAACACCTAATCTTTATAAGCATCAAAAAGCATTAGGTGTATTGTATCGTAATGAACTGGCTTTTCAGTTAAAACAACAATTAAACCTAACTATAGAGTCAGATGATCAATTTTTTAAGTTGCCAGTGATCTCAGATCAATTGTGTGATTTATTTAGTAAGCGAACTCAAGAGATAGACGAGAGTATTGCTGAAAATGTGTTGAATAATTCGAGTGCAGTTAGACAAAAAGCGGCAATTTTTACAAGAGCCAAAAAACAACATATTCCTAGAGAAAAACTTTATCACAATTGGTTAATTGAAACTGAAAGCCAATTTGGAAAATGGGAGCCAGAATATAAAAACAGTGAAGGAACGAAGGTTGATTCATTAATTTCTTATAAAGATGAAATTTTGCTTGAACTGATTGAGTTTCAATCTATCTTTCAACACAAAGATATTTTAGAAATAGTTAATAAATATGCTCAGTGGCATGGGCTAGGTGTTGATTACGCAATTGAATTTGTTGATGACTTAATGAAGGATAAAGAACTTAAACCTTTATTACATCCTATAATCGGTGAATGTTTCACAACTCAATCTCAACATAAATTAGAAAACGACTTTTATAAATTAGCGGTTGAGTATTCCAAGCACTTTGAACATTCAATTTTAAATAAAAACCTGATTGAAAAACATTCTCAGGGATTAAACCCTGAACAGAAAGAAGCCTTACTTGGTATTGCCACGGGCAGCAATATTACTTGTGTAAATGGTATGCCAGGAACAGGTAAATCTTATTTAGCTAAAAACTTAAAGTGCCTAATGGAAAATGAGGGTTATAGTGTCTTAGGTTGTTCTACTGCGGGTATTGCAGCCCAAGAACTTGAACAAGGGGCAGGCATTAAATCTCAAACATTAGACTCACTATTAAATAGTATTAAAAATAATAAAACGAAGCTAACAAACAAAATGTTATTAGTTATTGATGAAGCAGGAATGATTGGCATTAATAAGCTTAACGAACTTTTTAATCACGCTATCAAAGCGAATACTAAAATTGTATTAATTGGAGACTTTCAGCAACTACCAGCTATTCAAGCAGGTAACGCTTTTCAACAATTAATAGATAAATTAGGTGCGTTTAAGCTTGAATATATTCAACGTCAAAAGGAACAGATAGACCGAGATAATGTCAAAAGTATAGGGCAAGGTAAGCTTAATGAAGTATTACTCAATTTAGATGATCGGGGATTACTACATTTTGGTGAAGAGCATACGTTTGTAAAAGCTAAGTTGGTTAATAATTGGTTTGAAGACTTCAAAGTAAATGCAAAAGAAGCACTGATCTTAGCTTCAAAAACATCAAACGTAAATGACTTGAACTTACTTGCCAGACAAAAAATGAAACAAGAAAGTAAACTCTCAGGAATACCCGTTTTGTTCTCAAATCATGCAAAATATACATTTTCGCTGCAAAAAGGTGACCGAATTATGTTTAGAAAAAACTCATATGAAATTGGGGTAAAAAACGGCATGACAGCGACAGTTGTTAACATTAAAAAACTATTAGATAAAAGTTTAGCCATAACGGTGAAGTTAGACTCTGGATTGATAATTGATTTTAATAGCCAATTTTATAACCATTTTGATTACGGTTATGCGTCAACTGTTCATAAAAGCCAAGGGGTGACGAAGGACTATTCACATGTTTTTATTGATGAGAAATATATTAATCGTGAAATGATGTATGTTCAGTCAAGCAGAAGCCGAAATCCCACACAAGTATACTGCGCTAATAAACTTTTAGAGAAAAGTTTATATCTGGAAATGCTGTCTGAAAAGGCTAACCAGCAAACAACTAAGCTTGAAATAACGGATGCATTAGACTTGTAAAGTTATAATGAATTTTATAGTTATAGCTAGCTCAAACTTCATCAAATATTCATAAATACTTTAAGTGGATTGGTTCCGATTGTTGCCTCTAAATCTAAGTAGACATAGCTTTTAAATTTTTAATAGTTAGTTAGAGCGATTATCAGACCTTCGTTAACAGCCAATAAACTCATTTTTAGTAAAAAGTGCTGCTGTACGTATCATGACTAATGTGCCATTGCTACTTTTGTCGAGTATGACGTTTCCTTCCCTACTTGTGTAATCGAAAGTTTCATTAACATACCAGATTCATCGGTTGTACGAGAAAGCACTCGTAGGTTAGCTACCGTGTTAGTATCGTAATTAGGTATTTTTTTAGATTGACACGTTGTTAAGCTTTTATCTAAGAATTGCAGTAAAAATTGGATATCGTTAAACGCTCTTTTTGAAGTCACTCCATCTTCTTTCAGACCAAAGCCATTATGGTCAACCTCATAAATTGATATTGGCTCAACATCCTGTTCGTGAATTCTTACATCAGCGATATAGGTACATACTCGTACATTTCCGTGCTTGTTAGCGTCAACAAAATTCTTTGCCACAATGTTAAACATGGTTTCGTTTTCTTCTGCGAATGTTGTTAATTGAGCAAGGTTTTTCTCTGTCATTTCAAATAGTTCTTGCTGCCTATCGATTATCGGCATTTGAGATTTTCGTGAAGCGTTTTGTCCCACAATCACTGCTGGTAAAGAGCACCACCCATCCAGCACCGCTTCTGGTCTTTTTGTGAAGGGTTTAACTTTATAGCTATTATTGATGCCAGCCAACAGGCATATACTGGCATTTATTAAGCTCATGATACTATGTAAACAATTAGAATTCTTTTTTGATGGGTAATTATGATAATAAATTACGTCAGCCCCCCAAAGCATTGATACTAAATTTGATACTTTAGAAAACATCAAATTAGGGTCTGGATTTGGGTGGGAGTGTACAAATTCTACTAGTTCATAGAGCATATCTTTGAGTTCCAATGCCCAGCCTATATCGTTGTTGAGTTTATGCTTAAGTGCATATAATTCATCGTCTATAGCACGAGAAAATGGAGTATACAGAATTTTCTCGCTAGTCGTTGTAACGATATCAGATACATCATCATCAGGTTCTAGGGTTAGGTTGAACATTTCCTGGACTTTAGCTACAAATAAATCGTGTTTCATGTGCTTATAACAAGCCCATAAAACTTCAGAAACAGCACTGTTAGATACGTATAAAGATCTAATAAGCCTCTGCAAATAATGTATTTTATTAAGTTCGTCCATAGATTTACCACTATCAATTATGACTCTGTCACAATACCGGTGTATCAAAAAGATGTCAATGTTTATTTGTTTTTGTGGCGTAACATTGATATTTTTTACTTATTAAGGAATTTTTAGAGGTTTTTTATAAATAATCATTGATATATTGATAGTGTTTGATACTCTATGACAGTCAAATTCATGTGCGCTTGTAATAACTTGTGGGGAAATAATGGAATTAGGTAGCAATAGTTCTAAAAAAACATTGAGAGTTGATACATTCATCAGCGAAGAAATAACTCGTGAAGCTCAGTCAATCATTCAAACTGTGCTTCGTAGTTATGATTCTAAAGAAAAACTAGACATCATGTCACAATTTTTATCAGGGACAGATGATGGCTCTGAGGCACCACTACTTTTAAAATTGCTAATGGAAGGGCTGCATACTGGAGAGAAGACAACAGTTGAAGTAGACCTGTCATTACCTACAATAGAAGTCAATGCCCCCGATACTCTATTAACATCTTTAGAAACTCAAGAATTAACCAATGTAAAAGCGATAAATACCGTAAAGAACTGGGTTAAACGAAATAAGATGATCGGGTTTACCGATGATGGACGATTGCAGGTTCCTGGGTGGCAGATAGTTCATGGCAAATTAAACCCTCATATTAGTACTTTTCTTAAAAAGTTAAATCAAAACGGAGCTCTTGTGCATATGGCTACGATAACTCCTTGCGAATTAATTGATGGAGTTGCAGCATACGAACTTATATTAGCTGGAAAGATCGACAAAGCAATGAAAGCTGTCAATTATTTATTGCCTGAAAACATGCGAACTGAATAAACAACGTGTTAATATTGATGTAGAAACAAGGTAGTAGCTAATAATGTCTAACTTTAATTTTGAGCCAGTAGTACCAGAGAAACATAGCAAAAAGGACACTGCGACTTTTTTCAGGGGCCAACCTGCTGGCTTTGATCCTATTTACTTCTCTAGCAGCCCTAGTAATAGGTTTACTCCAATGGATACATCTGTGAAAACAATGTATTTTTCTACAGATTCTTTAACAACAATCCTTGAAACGATTCCCATTTTAAGAGAGCCTAAATTACCTCCAAAAATTATTCTTCCGAAATCGGAGTTAATTAATCGAGAAATCATTGAATTTAGTATTTCTGCTGACATGTCTTTTGTCGATTTGACAAGTCGTGGCGCTCTTACAAGACACAGGTTAAAACTTGACTCAGATGAGCTTTCTTCAAAGGATTTAACTAATGCTAATGAGTTCGCAACCGAAGCCCACTCCAAAGGTTATTCAGGCATAAAATATGAAACACGCCAAGGTGGGAAAAATTCCTATGTTGGGTTTTGTTTGTTGGAAAAGGTATTTCAAAATACGGTTCAGGAAATTAGCCGTCAAACATATTGGAGTTATTTAAAATCTCAAAGTGATAGTTCAAATTATGTATCGATCATAGGCGTTCAATTGATTGATGATACAACTTCAATTGATGATGCTACCTAGTTTTTCTGTTTAACTCCTCCCCCTAATCTGAAATATATCCTGAACTAAAATAAAGGGACATCAAACAGATTGATTAGATAAAGTCGATATAAACAGTGAATGTTTTAGCTAACCTAAAGCATTATCAGTGCCTCTTTTTGGCTTTGAAGCCACTCAAATAAGTCTACGTGAGTGACAGCTTTTAGCTAAGGCGACTCTGAATGAGAGTTAAAATCTATAATTTTAAAGCTAGTATGAATCATATTGGGTAATTACTAAAATCAGCGCTTCTGCGTCTCCCAATCTCGATTTAAATCAGTAGCACTCCATTTAGTCGATGCTTTCATTTCCTTACTATATTTAAGGGCTTCGTAGCCTATAAGCGCTAAAGTTTTTTCTTTATTTTCCGCAGATGGGGCATCTTTATATCTTTTATCTTTCCAATAGATCCAAGTATCAAAATGAGGTTTATCTCGTTCCTCGGTAATATCAGCTCTCAGGCGTATTACTTCAGACGTTGATGCAACTCTTGCAGCTTGAGCTATACGAGGTAACTGATTATTTAATTGTTCGAAAAAAGGGGCTGGTCTAAGAGGTTCATTACTAACACCTCCATTTCTGAGAACTTTTAATAAATCACCATACATATCTCCAAAAAATTCTTTGATCCAATATCCTTGAGTTACATCAAATTTAAAAAATTTAGGCTCCAATCCTCTAGAAGTTAGTGCAAGTACAAAGGGGGCTTCACGAGTTGAAAAAAGACAGTCAAATTCTGCAGCACCTAAAGTTACTTGAAATTGCTGAATATCAACGCTTATTTTTAACATGCTTTTGTGCAATTCTTCTAAGGCTGTCATATGCATAATAATTGTTCCTTAACATTTAATTTTTCAGAATCTACTTTGTGGCGCTTTTAGTTCAGAGTGACAATAAATAAGGTAGTGGGGCTAGTTAGCCCCATACATTTAATTCAAATATCAGTTACCAAAACTTGAATTTTTTCCATAGATTATTAAAAATGTTCTGTTTGTTTGGTTTATTGGCAGAAGAGAAATGTTTTTCTTTATTTAGCTGATCTTGCTCTTTTCCTTCCTTAACCTGACTTTCGCTCCATGAGCCACACCATTGAACTTTGCTATGCTTAATAAAATAATGAGAACGACACTGAAGATTCCAGTTACCAACAGAAGGACTCAATGAAATAGTTTCCCCATCATAAAGTAACTTCCAATCAGTTGGATTAAGTGGGGTCACAATGTCTTCTCCACAACCACAGCAACATTTATGCTTAACAGTATTATATTCCATTGAAATATAGAGAATACCTTCTGATAATTCAGAAGGCATAAACTCAACAAATTTATGCTGCATCATGATCTTCGTCCGTTAGCATATTAGCGTTTATTGTATATACGCTATTATTTTCAAGTACGTGATCATGATAAAAACCAAGGTGTTTTTTCCATTTGATAACTGCATTAGCAGCATTAAGTGAATTTAACTCGGCAATCTGAATATTGCTTGAATACTCATCGTCATCATCATCAGCTAAAGACACTCTACTTTTTACATGTGCCCTCATTTTAGGAGTGCTAGTAGTTGTTCTCACCATACCAACTAGTGCATCATTAACTATCTGCACACCAATACCAACATCAATAAAGCTAATGTCATTGCTTTCAAGAACGTCAAAAATTAGCCCTTTAACATCACCTTTATCAACGCAAACAAATACGAAATCAAATTCTTTCAGCTCATTTACATTACTTGAATTAATAAATTCTCGGTGTGAAATTATTCCCTTATGCATGTTCGAATAAAGGTTATTAAAATAATCGACTTTAAACGGGCGTAGTTTGAGTTCATCACTGGATGGAGCACTAGGTGCTCTAAATGCGTTATGCTGATCAAAGGTATCACCATCAAACAAGTGAATCTCTAATGTTGGGGTTTTAGCAACTAAGTCCAATAAATACGAACCTGTTCCACCTAACCCCACTATAGCTATTCTTTGTTTCTCTAATTTTTGGCTGATGTTATTAATACCCGCACGACTGGAGTTCGTATCAAAATAATGAAAAACACTACTTTTCTCTACACTTTCGATTACTTTAAATGTTTTTTCAGTTACACCTGAGTCTAATGACTTTGCTGGTGCAGAAATAATACTGATATAGTGAGTGAATTTTTCATAGTAATCAGGGAACCCCAAACTACGATGCTTTTCAGGTTTATTTGAAAACGCATAGCTTGAATTTAAATTGGCTCCCCAATTTCTCTTTACAGATTGATGTGAAATAGCGGTGATAAGCGTTCCATCTTTGTTGCAGGGATGGTCGCCAATAAAATTAATTACATGGTTTATTGGACGAATTGCTTTATCACCTGATAAAGATAATTCACATATTAATGTACCAAAACATATTTCTTTTTGCTGATTAACATATGGTACGTTATTTACAAGAATAGTTGCTTGTTTCACTTCAACTTCAAGCCCATCATGTTGAAGGTGAAGTAAGTCGGGGCTATGATTTATTAGTTGCTGTGACATTGATGATCACTCCTTCTTTCATTTTGAGAGTGTCGCCTTCAACTAACGTACCTTCAGGCTTGTTACCATTACCTCTTTTGTAAGTCATTGTGTAAATAGTACTTGGATTTGGTATTACAGCACCAAATGCTAATTTTACAATTTCCATAAAAGACAGTTTTTTACTTGTAACTACTTTTTGTTCTGCATTAATGATGACGTTGAATTCTTTATTTTGTCCATGCGCATCACATTTTTTTGAATTGTTATCATTCATAACAATAGTCCTCTAAATTTTAAAGGGTGCCTCATAGGGGGAGACACCATTCCCCATTACAGTTTTATTATCTACGCTGGCATTGAGCGCCAATGAGAGCAAACATGCTCCCAACACCCGTTGCGATAGCGTGGATAACCCGATACATGAACAGTTTTCTGTTTATTCATGACCTTTCCTCCAAAAAGTGACGGAGGGAACTCTTGTAATGTGAAACAACTAAAGATATGCTTAATAAACATCGGCACGATGTATGTAGCGTATCTTTTGGGCATGAGTCCTCCGATATACTGCCGAGAGTTTCTATCTAGTAAATAAAAACTTTCATGCTCCACAGAAAAAACAGGTTTTGGCTCTAAGTCATTTCCTGTTTTTTTTTACTTAAATATCCTGTGCTTGTTTTTATAACAATCCCAATATTTAGATCATATATTAATCGATCACAAAGTAACATGTCAACAAATAATAATTAATGCATATCATTTTGCGCCACGAATACTGTTTTTTGGTATAACGCGTATCATTATGATACGAACTATTCTTGTATTTTATAAGGATAGAATGTATAATTAAGAAAATCTCACTAGAAGATAATAACAAAATGAACAATATTCTCAGTTACTCAGAACTTCAAAGTGTTTCCAAATCAAACTCAGAAAGGCTCGCTTATATTGACTTTAAATTTAGGTTTATGGGTTTTGTTAAAAGATCTGATTTAAATAGAACTTTTGGGCTATCTGATGCTAGTGCATCACGAATGCTATCGGAATACAGTGAATTAAGAGAAAACAACCTAAAATATGACAAAGTCAATAAAGTAAATGTAATCAATACAGATAGTTTTAAACCGCTTCTAAACATAGATTCAGATACTGCATTAGGTATGTTATCTCATGGTTTCAATATAAATAAACTATCGGATAACCCTGAATTACCCTATGCAAGGGTTGGATCAATTCCCAATCAATTAAATGTAAATGAAGTATCTAAAATTACGCGAGCTATGTCAGGTGGCTATGCTATTAACTGCCATTATATTTCTAACCATAGTTCACAGCATGATGCTCGAACATTATTACCTTTAGCCATATTATTTGATGGTAAAAGCTGGATTTTCAGAGCTTATGATAGAGATGGTAAAATTGATCAAAGTAAACCAAGTAGATTTAAGAATTTCAATTTTTCTCGGGCAACAGAAGTACAAGAACGTACGGATAAAGAATATAAAAGGCTTCCTTATGAAGAACTTTCCGTTGATGAAAAATGGAATTTATTACTTCCTTTATCTTTAGAATTAAATTCAAATTTAGAACCAAAAGACCAATTAAGTGTCCGTCAAGAATTTGGAATGTTACCTGATCAAAAAGATATAATTCTTACTGAAAGAGCGGCTTTATTGTGGCTTCTGACAAAAAAATGGAATATTAATACTGAAAAAGACAATGATAATGCATATTACAAATTTATTTTAAAAAATAAAGAAATGGTAGAACAGTATATATAGTAATAATCTAGTTCAGAACTCCTAATATTTAGGGGTTCTCCATATACTTCCCATAACCTTCGCGACCAAATGCTTTAATATCTATTGCCGTATATATATTATGTAAAATATTCAAATTTTTATGTCCTGTAACTTTCGCTACGATATTGATGGGCATACCCATTTCGGCCAAACGACTTGCCGCTTCTCTTCTTAAATCGTGATATCTTAAATCGGGTATGCCAAGGTTTTTTCTTACGGTTCTCCAACCAGAGGTAATAGACCTTGAATTATATGGGAATATTAAATGAGCTGTGTCTTTATTTGACTGTTTTGGTTGTCGCATTATTATTTCGTAAGCATTACCTAATAACGGAATTTCAAGGTTTGTTCCTTGAGATTTTCTTGGGTCTTTTCTTCCTCTGATCATTAATGTTTTATTTTCATGATCTATATCTGACCAAAGCACTTTGGTTAGTTCTCCTACACGCATAGCTGTTAGTAAAGATATTTCTAAAATATCACAGTAAGGTATGTCAGATTGAGGGTGTGTTTCACGAAGTCGTAAATGTTCAAACATCAATTGTAGTTCATTTTCGCTTGGTCTACGTTCACGAACTTCAGATCTTCCAACTAATTCAGCTGAGGTTAGTATTTGTGCTGCTTCATCGTGATAATTAGTCGATGCATTAATTTTTAATGTGCTTTTGGCTACCTTCATCACTGATTTTAAATAGGCGACATCTTGATAAATTGTTGATGGCTTGGGTGAATGGCTTTCTGACTTTCTAAAAAGACAGTGTTGAACAAGATCTTCTGCTTTTAACTGGCTGGCTGTAATACTTGCAATGTCGTAATTCAAGAGTGCTTTTAAAACATATTTTTTGGTTCTTTTTAATTTTACATTGGTAAGAGGGTTATCTAAATACTCTTGGATTAGTTCCCCTATATTGCACTCTCTAAGTGAGGTATCCCTACGATAAATACCTAATTTAATAGCATCGTGCTTTTGTTCTAATACTTTTTTAGATTTAGCAGCCCAACGTTCGGCTGATTTTAGATTATCAAATGTAAGGCTCATTCTATCAATGACTTTTTTTCTTTTTGTTACTTTGACCGAAACTTTAAAAGAGGTTTTCCCATTTTTTAGTGTGCGAGGTTCAATTTGAACAGAAGCCATATATTCATCCCTAATAAAACACAGTATAATAAGAGTATATCGAAAGGGTGCATTTAAAGGGTGCACCCGTTGTTAATAATATACCAAAACCGTCAAAAACAAGCAAAAATAAAATATACTTAAAAATGATTTATTATATTAAGGTGTTGATAGTATGAATAAAAATAAAAATGTAATGAGTCATCGGTTATCCGTTGCACCCATGCTCGATTGGACTGACCGTCATTGTCGTTATTTTTATCGCGTCATGTCCAAGCGCACCGTTTTGTATACTGAAATGGTAACTACGGGCGCTATTTTGCACGGTAAAGGTAATTACTTAGCCTATAACGAG
>Ga0208643_1000441_pt1 | contig 27800 bp, 25 predicted proteins | sample VirMetDEL_Nov_12_FD_184516 | JGI IMG/M metagenome (GOLD analysis project Ga0208643, IMG submission 184516) | Aqueous microbial communities from the Delaware River and Bay under freshwater to marine salinity gradient to study organic matter... | ecosystem: Environmental > Aquatic > Marine >... | reverse complement strand
AAAAATAATTAAATAAAATTACAAAAAAAAAAGAAAAAATTATTATTACTAAATACTAAACTTTTATACAAACATACACACTTTTTTACATAAAGAAGAACAAAATTATTCATCATCGCCACCTATATATTTTAAACCTTGTAATCCTTTTTGCTTACTATTTCTATATGTTTCAGCACCATTTAATTTTAATATTTTATTACATTTAATAAGAGACATTGAAATGTGATGTTCTTCTAAATATGATTGTAGTTTATTATTTAAAATTACATAATTAGAATATTCCTCATTAAAATCAAATAATGATAATAATTTATCTTCTGCGGTTTCTATTTGTTCGTTTTCTTCAGTATCTATTAAACTATCAGGCATATTTAGTTTTTCTTTATATGCTTCAAAAATTATATGTTCTATTGATTGTATAACTTCTATATTACCTAACCAATTTTTAAGACTGTCATCTGCTGTTTTTCTTATAAATGTTTTTTTTACTCCTTCACCTAATTTATTATACATATCATCAGTTAAAAACCTACACGGCATATCAAATTTAATACAAAAGTCCATAGCATCAACAGGTTCGCATGTTGGAATATCATTAGCACATAAAACTATAGTAGATTGTATTTGAAATTTTCTAGCATCTTTATTATTGGTTCTACATTCTAATTCATCACCACCTGACATAATACTTTTTATTAATCTACCATTAAATTTTATTTCATTTCTACCCTTATTATCTAATTTCTGGTCTATTTCACTACCAAATATTAACCTTGAAAACTCAAAATCAACCATCCATGCTAATTCTTTAGAAATTTCACCCATTGTTTTTTTACTTATTAAATTACTACTATTAAATGATTTTACATAAGGCTCAAAACAATGACTTAATAAACGTTCTATAATACCCTTACCACTATTACGACCACCAAGAAAGAATAACCAATTTTTATCTTCTATATGACCTCCTATTTTACGTGATAATTGAAAAATTGCATATTTCATAGTTTTATATTTATCATTTTTAATAGGATCATTATTTTCATCAAAATCAATATTAAATATAGGATAAAATATTTTTTCGTAAATTTCTTTTTCTAATTTATTATTAGGTATATAATCTCTATTAATTATTTGTGTTGTAAATGGTATATTATCATCATTATAATCAACAAATTTACTTTCTATAAAATCATAATAACCATTATTATAAAATAATCTATGTTTAGTATCTTTATGTGTAATTTTATAAAAATCATCTTTAATAGGACATAAATTTAAAATCATTTCAATTAATGATTTTAATGAACTTGTATCTTTATTTATTAATCTTGGACCGAATGATGTATTTATGTAAAAATAATGTGGTGTTAAAACCTGAAATAATAATTTATTTACATCTTTTTTAATCCATTTAGGTTTTAAATATAAAAACTTTTCACCTTCACAATTAAATAATTTATTCTTTAATAATGTTGTTAATATATAATTTGCTATATCTTCTTCACTTTCTCCAATATAATCATATAAATTATCATCAAATTTCATATTATTTAATTTATCTAATATTTCTACATCATGATTTTTATTAGACCATTTAATATTATATTCTTTTGTTTCTTCGTTCAGTGTATTTATAATCATTTCAATAGGAAAATTAACTTCCCTAATATCAGCCATAAAACCATCTAACATTGGTACTCTTATTTTTAAACTACTCATTCTTGACATTGCTTTTTGTAAAATTTCATTTTCATATTTACATAATATACTATTAAGTAATTTACCGTTTAAATTATCTTTGTTTTTACTTTCTATATATTTAAATTCAGTTTCATATATTTTAATAAATTTAGTTTGTATTATCTTCATTTCAACATCAAATTTTTTATAAAATTCATTTTTATATTTAATTTGTTTTTTACCTTCATATTTACATAAAATAGGTTCTTCACTATTCATACTACAAATAAATAAAATTTTAGATTCATCTTTATTTAAATTATCACTTTCTTTTAAACTATCTAAACAATATTTACGACTGTTTACATAATTTTCTAAATTATCACAATCTATTTTATTTAACTTACATAAATATAATAAAATAGTGGGATGTGCGTTTATCATATCTAAATCTATATTTAATCCATCAGATAAAACACCCCTAAATTTCTTCCAAACACGTTGTAATCCCATTTTACCATCTACAAAAATGCGACCTTCATTTTTACCATTTCCATATTTATAGTTCATTTCCATACTATAATTATTACTGATTTGTTGATTACAATAAAATTTTAACATTTTAAATTGAACTACAATATTATCAATATCGCCCGTTTCGTTGTTTTTTTCAGGTGTTTCATAAAATTCACGAAACTGTTGAAAAGACATTTTAGCCAGTTTTTGGCATATTTCAGGATTAACTTCCTCAATAAAAGACATTTTAGAATTTGACATTTTAGAAAATGATTATATAATTTTATTATAGATATTAAATAATATTATAAATTTGTTTTTAAATTAATTTTTTTCTTTATTAATATTATATTATATTTTTATTTTTAAAATTAAAACGCATTTTTAAAAATCAATTTTTATTTATAACTAAAATAAAGAAAAGTAAAAGAGACAAAAATTAAAATAATTTAAATTACTATCGTAAATATTAAATTAGTAAAAAAAAAATTATAAAATAATAATAAATAAAGTTCTTGAAGTTGAATATTTCGCGTTTTTTGGTAGATCAGTCCTTATAAATTAATAAAAACGGGCGTATGTTAATTTTAATTTTCTTCTTTTTTTTCATTTTTTTCTAAAATTTCTTGATTTTCTTGCATTTTCTTAAGTTTTTTTTCAGCATATTTCTTTTTATGGTATTCGCGGTCATATTCTAATTTTTTCTGCTTCTTAGCTTCAATTTCTTCAGTTGTGTATTGTCTTTTACCCTTCAATTTAGGTTCATTATACTTTTTATAATATTCTTTTCTATATTCTGGATTTTTAGAAATATACTTTTTATTATATTCTAAACATTTAGATTTATTCTTTTCGTAATATTCTTTTTGGTATTCTCTAATACACCTTCTAAAATCTTCAGGTAATTTAAATTGTCTTTCTTCTGGTTGTGCCATTATGAATTGTATTATATATATAATATATATTTATATCTTTAAATTAAAATTATAACTTAATATATAATTATATTTTTATTTTAAAAAAAAAACGTAAAATTAAAAATCAATTTTATATTATAGTAATATTTAGAAAGGTTGTAATTGGCTATCTTCTTCTTTTTTTAGTTGTTCTTTATCATCTTTTATAGCTAGTTGAAATAATCTATTAAATAAATAATCACAACCATGACATATACCATATAAATATATTCTTCTACAATTATAAAAATAGGATCTATCTAATAATTGGTATTCTGGAATAATTCTACAAATTTTACAACTACTCATTTTTTATAGTTTAATCTATATTATATTTATATTTTTATATTATAAATAGTTACAAATAATTATATACACCAGAGCTAAAATGAAAATCATAAAAGAAATAATAATGCTATCTATTAGTTTTTATATATGCAACCTATATTTTAATACAGTAATATCATAATATTACTACTCAAACAAAATTTTAAAAATTATAATTAATTACATATTATTTATAAATCTGTCAATCGCTGTTATTACTGGTTCTTTATTTAATTTTGATTCATGATATTTTAAACTTGATTTATTTATTATATATGCTCTATTATCAATGTAATACTGTTTTCTATAAGTTATTATCTTTATACCTAAATTTTCTAAATCACGTCTGGTAAATCCATATATTATTTCTTCATTTTCATCATATTTTTCTGTTTGAGTAGATTTAGTATCAGTTGATATTTTCTTTTTCATTTTATATTATTATTAGATAATAAATTTAAATAGATAATTCATCTAACTGATACAATATATATAAATATTTTTATTCTGGATAATAATAAAATAAAATAAATAAAAATAAATAAAATAAAATTAATAACTACCTTCAATATATCCTATATTATTATTTGGTGTTTTATTAAAAACCATAAAGAAATACCTCCCACGCCATTTTTTAATATTACATATTGTATAACCTTGTAAATACAAACCATTATTATTTAATTTCTTCATTCTTAAAGGTGTTAAGGTTGAAAAACAATAGTCATTACCTAAAAATGCTATACCTTTATTAACCTTAGTTGAAAAATATTCTAATATACTATAAAAACTATTTACCCTATTATTATCACCTATTTCTAATCTAAAAGGCGGATTAGAAATTATCCAATCTATTGAACCGTTATAATCTTTATAATCTATACCTTCTTCAATTTCACACCATTGTTTTGTTATATTATTAGGTAAATTATTATAAAATGAACCTTCTCCTTTAAAAGGTTCTAAAACAATATCATTATTTACTAATGGTATTTTAGAAATTAATAATTTACATAATTCTTCTGGTGTTTGATGAAAAAAATAAGTTTCGTCTTTCATTATTAATAGTAGTTTAGATAAAAATTAAAATAAATAAAAATAAATAAAAATAAATAAAAATAATAATAATATTTTAATTTCTTAAATCCTTCTTCATATAATACGTAATATGTGTTTTTGGATTATGATTCATTTTTTTCGCTTTTGATTTGATTTTTTCTAGTGCTGGACTATCTTCACTAGCCACATCTGTTCTTAATATATGTATGGATAAAGCCTTATTTATGGTATCAATTCCTAATTTAATAAATACTTTAGATAATGTAGATAATGTTATTTTTTGCTCTAAATCTTCATTATAAAGAAAGTAAATATTATCATCTTCTGCTTTAACTGGGTTTAATTTAATTAAAGCATTATAATACTTAATATAATATTTATACATTTCGGGTTCTAGTTCATATTCATTACGACCTTCTGTGTCTTTGGTTTTAAATTGATTTTGATAATAAAATACTTTCTTATCTTTTTTATTAATCAACACCCAATTATATTTAATATCATACTTATTTGTTTTTTTATAAATCGCAAATTTAGCATCACCTATATCTAATCTTGTTAGTAAAAAAATTAATGTTTTGTAAATTATATAGTTTCTTAATTTAACTAGTTGATATGGATGCTTAATAGTTCTTGGTATTTGGTCTTTTAACTGCTTTTCTATTTCTTGTTTTTCTTGAGTTGATAAAACTTTTTCTTTTTGCTTATCTGTAGCCAATCCTGTAGCATATTGTGCTTGTATTTCATTTTTAATTTTATCACGATACACTTCATATATCTTATATATTTCTTCCCATTTTTTATCACCAGAATAAAAATTCTTAATGATTACCATTATTATATTTATTTTAGATGCTTTTGTATTATTATTTGTATAGGTTTCATCAAGTAATTTTATATTTTTATCTGGTGTTGTTAAAAATTTTAAGTCATCTGGAAAATTAAATAATTCTAATAAAGAATTAAATTGAGATTTATAATTCTTTACAGTATTTGGAGATACACCTTTTTTTGTTAAATCATTTACAAATTTCTCTTGGATTTTATTCATAGTTGAAAATATAATATATATTTAGATTATTAAAAATTTTATTTACTATTATATTATATAAATATTTTATTTTTAAATATTAATATTATATTATATTTATATTTTTAAATTAAAACTTTAAACGATTTCTTCAATTCTTTTTTTTGCGGTTTCAAAAATAGTTTTATCTTTTTCTACACCTATATATTTTCTTTTAGTATTGATACATGCTACAATAGTTGAACCAGAACCCATTGTAAAATCTAATACTAAATCACCTTCATTTGAATACGTTTTAATAATCCATTCACATAATCCTACTGGTTTTTGTGTTGGGTGTAGTTTTTCTTTATCATAACCAAATTTTAAAATAGATATTGGGAATCTATCACCTTTATTGTCTATTGGTGTTGATTTTACATTACCATAAAATTCGCCTTTATCAGTATTAGTTTCATTTATTCTTTTATTAATGTAAGGTTTACCTTCTGTCTTTTGTGGGTTATAAATCCAATTCATATTTTTAGGTTTTTTATCATTATGAAATATATATATCATTTCGTGTTTTCTTAATGGTTTTTTATTACAATCTAACGAACCTAATGTTTTTGATTTCTCCCATATAATATCATACCTGAACCATTTTTCATTACTTGCTATTAATTTATAACCAAATTTAGTTGTGCAGAAAAAAATATATTTACAATTATCTTTACCTATTCTTTTTAATTCAATCCACATTTTATCTAAATCTATTAAAATATCCCATATACAATGTGTTTGACCGTATGGTAAATCAACACATACCAATTGAACCGATTTATTAGGTATTTTACTAAATACATTAAAACAATCATCATTTAATATTATATTCTCCATTTTATATTTAGTTTAGATAAAAATTAAAAATAATAAAACAATAATAAATAAATTTATTTTTTTTTTTGATTTGTATTTTGAAATTGTAACTGCTGATTTACTGTGAAATATATAGATGAATTGGGACCGACAGCACTTAACTCATCATTTGTGAAAGGATCTATTAATACTATTTTTAGGTTGTTTATATCCAAAGGCTCCCCGACGTGTTCGTATACAATTTCTTCTGGATTAGGATTAGTTATAAAATTCGCCGAAGAGTAATAACTAGATATAATACTTTTAATGTTTAATTTAGTTTCACTATTAATTAACAGCCCATTATAACCTTCAACACTCAGTAAAACGTGTCCTGTATCATTTAAATTAGTAAAACTTTTTGAAGCATCTACTGATTTTGTTTTTTCAACTGAAAAATATAAAGGTTGTGTATATAAACTATAATTATTAGTATACCAAAAATACACCCCAAGATTGCCATTTGTGTCATCATTATTATTATTATTATATGTAGGTGCCATTGGGAAACCGCTCATTGTATAACTATCAAAATAAGATATAGGACTAATTTCATTCAAATCGCATTTACTCTGGTTATCAAATGTATTAGCAGTACCACTAAATCCGCGTGTTGTTTTACTTAAAAAATCATTATATGGTATTGTGAATGTGTCATCATCAAATGTTGATTTATTATTTTGTGCTGTAATAGCATTTACATCAAATCCTAAATCCTCCCAGAATGTAGAACTAGTCCCATCTATAAAAGTTGCTTTTAGATTTTTAAATAATAACCCAGATTGTGATTCACATTGAAATACTGAATTTATTTTTTTTACAATTGGATTTAAACCATTAACATCTGTTGTTGTAATATTTGTAGTATTTTTATAAATAGCAATACTCTCAACAGTACTATTAGTTGTTGGATCTTCTTTACTATATATACCAGTATGTAAGTAAGGAAAACTAAATAAATTATTATTTTCATCCCCGTACGTAACACTCATTTGAGTTGATCCAACAATAGGAGATGCTAAATTACGAATACCAATAGGACAAGCAGATGTATAATTTACTGCAGATGATTGATCCTGTAATTGAACGCCTATTTGAGTAAAGGGAACACTAACAACAGGTCTAATACTATAATCAACACTTTCTACTAAACCTAATGTAGATTGTATAGTTTCAAAATAATCACTCCCAGCATCATGACATAGTGGTTTATAAGCCATTTCAATATTTCTAATACTATTATCTGCTTTTTTACCAAAAGGTTGTAAATCATTCATATATTCTAAATTAGCATCATTATAAGTTAATTTAATATTCATATGACTTGGATTATAATCACTTCGTGTTCCATAAGCATTAGGTCTATATATAAATGGTGTATCATCTCCAGTTAATGAGGCATTATAATTAAAATCATTTTCGCTATATTTTGGATTAATTGGTAGTTTAGTATTATCTAAATTTTGACCTGTTGGTAATATATTTTGGTTTTTAGGGACAAATTGATTATTACCAATGTAATTTTGCCATAATAAAGGTAAATTAGCATAAGTATCTATTTGACCTATTGCCGTATATGGAAATCCGCCTTGATTCAAAAATGGTTGATGTGAAGGACATGGTATATTTTGAACTTGATATATTACATCTGTCGTTGAAGAACTACCAGCCCAGCCTGTTATACCAGAGTAACCGTCAGCATTCCATTGTGCTATTATTTTTGAATTATCAGCACCAATAAAACGAGCGTTTTCTGCTTCTGTTTGTAATGTTGCTAAATCCATCATCTGTTCGTTTATATTGACTATAGGTGTTGATATTTTAATTTTACCATTTTTAATATTTTGTTTTGGTTTTTGAACTGACATAGCACGTGATAATATTTCAGCAAGATATTCAGGAGAATAACTACCAGCCTTAATTTTGAATTTAAAATTTTTAGTGAATGGTTTCATTTTACCAGTATTTAAAGCTTTATTATCATAAACATTAGTTGTAAAATCTTCTGTGCCTACACTACCTGTTGAAACAACTATAGCTTCAAAACTACTATTACTACCGCCTTGTATTTGACTAGTTGGTCTAAATGCTGGTAATGGAAACGTATAATCTATAATTTCTTGTATAGTATCTATTGGTACAATATTTGCAACAAAAGTGTCATCTGTAAATGCAATAGTAGGTATTTTTGAAACAGTAAATGAAAAAGGAATAGTATCAGGATCTATACTTTGGACTAATCCCGTTGAAACAACTTCAAATACATCATTCATTGGAATAAATGCTGTAGGATTATTGCCGTTAATAATTGATTGTGTATAATCTGGTATAGATTGAATTATTAAACTACCCATATTAGGAACTGCTACACCGTTATTATATAAAGCCCAATCAATTTTATCTGCTACAGTAACAACAATTTGAAGACCAACAGTTAAATAAGCATTTTGTAAAATTTGAAATGTTGCTCCAGTTCCATTTAATGTAGTTTGTGAAAATGATGAACCCAGTTGTAAAATAGTGCCAATCGTTAGACTTCTTGGGAAATCTAAAATATATCCAACCCAATTAGCTATAGTAGATGTTCCCATTGATACAATAACTATTCTTTGATTATAATAATTAGATGGATTAGCAACAAAATCATTTACATTATAAATAGTTGCATTTGTATATTCCATATTATCAGTATCAGCAATAATTTCTACAATATCTCCAACACTTGGATTAGCAGTTTTTGAATACTCACCCCAGATAGTATCTTTAATAGCATTATTAATTCCATATGATAGACCTATATTAATAACTTTATAATATGTATTAAATATAATTGTAGGGTCATAAACAAATATTATAGGATTAGGTGTAGGATTTATAAAACCTAATTCATCCCATAGAATAGCCCCAACTGTAGTTACATTTATATTCATACCAATGTCTACAGCATTCAATTGAAGTAATGATAAATTAGGGGCTACATATGTACTCATATCAATAATAGATATATATTGTGATTTAATTGTTGGAATAGTATTAATACCAAAAATTAAATTATAATCTATACCATTTTGTATTGGTGTTATATTTCTAAATGGTATTGAAACAGTTGAAACTGAAACCCAATCATTCGTTTTCATTAAATTAATATCAATAATAGGATTTGTATTTTCTGGTAAAGATGGTCCGCCATATAAACTATAATCAATACCAACTGAACTAGTTATAATAAATGAATTAACTGTATCAAATTTAGTAATATCTGTAAATGTAAATTCTTCATTAACATTTGATTCACAAACAAAATTTACACCTTTAGAAGGTGCTATTAATGTTGAAGCAATATTTAACCAATCAGTATCAAAACCATTATTCCATACATTACCTGTTTTTATAATAGAATACGTTTGACCTATAACCATATCAGTAAAATTAACAGGTGTTACTACATAATTTTTACCAACATTTTCAGGAACATAATAATGTAATAAATAAGGTAATCCATCACCAGATTGAACGTCTATAGTTGTATTGAATCCTGATGGATTATTAGAAAATGCTGATTGATTAAAATTACCTTGTTGTGTAAAATATTGTGTTTTAGTATTAGTTATATTATCTGTACTATAACAATGATATACACTCTCTAATAATGGTGATAAATTTGAAGGTATTTTACCTGTTGTTGTTGTATCATTTGTAACTGGTAAAGTTTGTGTTTTAAATGCTGTATGATTTTTACTAATATATTGTGAATATGTAATAGTTGTTGAACTTGGTTCAACAAATGTTGTGTCAGTTGCATTTGGTGTAAATTGCGGATATGGTAGTTCATGTTGATTACCTTCATTATCAGTACTAGTTCTTATATTTCTACCTGCTGTTGGTGTGTCACATGCTATACACTGTTGATTTGTAGTAGTCCCTGTTTCATCTGCTATTTGATTTGATGTTATTTGATTACCTCCTCTATTTATATAATAAAAATAATAATCCATTGAAATAATAACATCTTTAGGTATTGTATAATAGCCTGCTATTTTATTTCTTGTATCTATAAAACTCGTTTTAACTGAAATTGTGTCACCTGCATTTAAGGTTAAACTTTGTTTTAAATTAGTAGTCCAATTACTATTACTTATTGCAGATTTATCATTAAATTTATTACAACCTATAATGGTTTTTTTTGTTGCCATTTTTAATATATATATTTATATAATAATATGATATTTTAATAATTAAAAATAAAAAAAAACTATAATTAAAACTTTATATATTTACTTACCAGTCATAGTAAGATTGCCGACTTGGTTTGTAGAACGTTTATAAAAACGTTTGACTTCAGCGAGAGTTTGTAAAAAGAAAACTTTGTTTAAATCAGGTGTAATAATTTTTGATGCGAATTGAAGAACAATTTCACCAATAACCATTTTATTTAAACCTATACATGTATAAGCATGAGTTCCAGCATAAGTAATATTGGTATTAGGATTGAAAACACCAACATCATTTAAATTATTAATATTACCGAATTTAGTAGATAAATTATAATAAGCACCAACAGCAGGAATACACATTTCACCCGCTTCATCACTTAAATGTGCGAGACGTTTAGCATCACTATCTAAACCAGCATAAGGCATAAGTTGAACTCCATCACTAATAAGATTAATTTTAGTATCAACCATGCTTTTGTAAGTAGTCCCAAGATTTGAAAGAGCACCGTTTTCTTTATCATTATGAACGTAAAAATACATATTTTCTACTATTTGTTGATTATATGAGTTAAAACGAGTTTCTTCAACAGTTTCTTCTAAATTATTAAGTGTATATTCACCAGAAGCAAGAGCAATATTTTTGCCACGCATTGCTACTTTATCAGGAACTATTGTAGTATATATAATTACGTCTTCAGCATCAACGGGTTGAGATGTTAATACTTCTTCTACATACATGGAAGGAGGTCTGGAGAATTCATAGCCGTTCTCAACACTTGAAAGGTCAGCCCATTCAATACTAATAGTCATAAAGTCATTTGAAATATTACGTTGCATGAGATAATCACTACAAAAAGAGAGATCAATATAAGCACCAATTTTTGTTGCATCTTGTTTGTTTTGTTCTTCTGTTAATTCTACTTGAGCGGGAGAAATGGTTTCAATAGAATTACACATATTTTGGTAAATGTATCTATACATATCACGTTGAACTGGATTAGATTGCTTCATCATTTTAAGAATAAGGTAATCAGTATTTGTCATACTATCAAGAACTATACCTTCTCTATTAATGAATTGAATAGACTTGATTAAACTATAAATACCTTTGGGACCGAAATATATAGGTTTTTGTTGGCTATTAAGAAGTTGAAAGTCACTGAGGCGGATTTTCTTGGTGAGGTATTTGTAACCACCAGGAATAATATAATGTGCTCTGTATTTATCTATGGATGCTGGGAGGATTAGTAAAGATTTATTTTCCATTTTGATTTATATTATATATATATATATTATATTAATAATATATTTATTTTAAAAAAAAATAATTAAAACAAAAATAATAATAATTTTACTTTTATAAAAATTTATTTACATTTGAATAAAAGAATTGATGAAAATAAAGGCATCATGTTTTGGTATTTGATTATTGTAATCAGTAGAATTTATTTTAAGTTGGATCGCGATTCTATCATTAGAAGAAGTAAGCATTTGAAAACCAATACCGAAGCATTGATGTTCTAACATCTTATTAGTAATTAAATTTTTGTTAGGAGAACCATTAAGACTTTGAAGGTAATTAAGAGCAACTAAATTATAATCTTGAATCGAAAATGGTATAATTGTATCAGTTCCGTTTATAAGAAGTTCTAAACCAGAACCAACTTGATCCATACCGAATATTTTTTGACATTGAAGATTATTATAAAAAATACTATTACGTTTGCTTTGTTCTATAAATGAAAGAGAAATGCTATTATACAAAGCAGGTGCTTGTACGTTGAGAAAACTACTTTCACTTGTAATAGTTTGATTATAAAGATGTTTAACAGGCATTACAATTGAACCAGAAGATCCAGTCATATCTACTTCATTCCATTGAAGAAGAAGATTAAATAATTTGTAGTTGAGGTTTGAGAATTTAGTTGCTTCAGTAGTCATATAAGCATCATTTGCTTTATGACCTGTATAAAGGGCTTCAACAGCATTTGCAAGAACAAATGAAAATTGAACGTTACTAAATTTATCAGCACCTAACATATTTGATGCCATATTTAAACTGATTTGTGGTTTCATAGAAAAACTTACACAATGTGTATTATTAACTAGTTTATTACCGATTAATTGAAAGCAGTTAGTTGTTCCTTTCAATTCACAAAGATTTGAAGAACTTGAATTAAGACTATCTAAATCTTGGTTTGCTTGGGTCATCATTGATACAATACGAGGATATGCTTGTGTATTTTCTATAGAAATATTATTGACTTGTGTATTTACAGAACGAATCATAGAATGAACGCCTGCAAAGCAATCAAGATGAACTTTATCTTCTAAAACTAATTCAGGATTGATTACACGGTCAGTTGTTACGTTGAGATCGCCTGCCATTCTAATGGATCCTGGCACAATAGCACGTCCTGGGCGAAGTTTAATTATAAAATCAACGATATCATTTTGACTATAAAACTGTTTTAAACTACTTGGTTGTATTGCGGAATATTGAGACATTGTTAATTTATATATTATATATATTATATATATTATATATTTAATTTAAATTAAATAAAAAAAAAATAATTAATTTTAAAATTTCTATCTTCTAAATTTATTAAAATTAAAATTTAAAGATTTAAAACTTGGTAGTTCTGGTGGTTCTTCTATATCTGGTATATTTTGAATTTGTATTTGTATTGGTTGTGGTATATTTTGAATTGGTTTAGGTTGTTCTGGTTTAGGTGGTTCTGGTGTTGGTATTTCTAATTTTTGTTCTGGTGTATCTCTTTTTTCTACCTTACGTTTGTGTTTTTCTTCTTTAAAACTTAATAATTTATTTAATGTTGTATTAATAGCATCTAATCTATCAATTTTGTCATTAGCCCTTGAAACTTTAGTTTGTTTAGGTTCTTTTACTTGTTCTTTAACTTGTTCTTTAACTTGTTCTTTAACTTCTTTAGTATTTGTTTGTTTTACTTCTGCATTAATTGGTTCTTTCTTTTTTTCTGCCCTTTTTAAAGCAAGTGTTTCTCTCATACCTTTTAGTCTGTCTATTAATACTGTTCTTTGTTCTTCGCTCATTTCCTTCTTGGTTTTTCTTTTTTCTTTCTTTGGTTTTTCTTTATCCAGAAGTAATTTTAATATATCTTCATCATCTTCATTTGTAATTTGTGCTATTTTCTTTGTTGATTTAATAATTGGTTCTGGTGTTTCAAATAAATTATTCATTTTAATAATTAGTATATATTATATTTATATTAGATAAAAATTATAAAAAAAAATAATAAATAAAAAGTAAAAGTTAATAATAAATTTACAATGACTTGAGAACAGATTTAATTAAATAGCAAACACCTGTTTTTATTTGACCTGCTTCTTCATTAGAATTCATAGCAAGTTGAAGGGAGAAGCCCGCAGGGTTAGTATAGAAACTATTGGCATCATTAGCACTGTAAATTTTAAGTGGAAGGATACTTGGAACTATAGCAACATTTTCCAAGCCTTTAATACCAAACATAGTTTTAAGTTGATATGAAGAATTGGCGAAGTAGTCTATTTGTTTATCTAAATGGAGAGATGAAGGATAATCACTAACTAATGATTTTAGTTGTAAATCAGTTGAGGTATTAGAAATATTGTTAATTTGAAATCTATAGCTAAATACATTACGATCCATACATGATGATATTAAACTATCATTAGTAGGCATCAATAGTGCTATGTTGTATACATTAGGTTGAGTGACATTAAATTGACGCTCCATTTGAAAAACATTGTTCTCAATAGTAAATGGTTCAACTGAATATGTAGAATAAACTTTAGGCATAGGCAACTTCTTATTTTTACTTTGTTGTTGTACTACTATCTCAAGTAAATCAATATCATAAGTTAAACCTTCTGCGATTTTAGCAACTAATTCAGCATCAGTTAATGCAACTGTTAGTTTTTGAAAGTTAAGAAATCCAAGTTTAACTAATGGGGCAGTTAAAGAAGATACACCCCATTTAACAGCATTAGACGCTCTATTAACACCTTTAAATTGGAATCCAAAATTTTCAGCAAGATTTAAATTACTAAATTCAAGTTCATATTTACCACCTGTTAAATCAGTTATTTTATTAATTTTAACTTTACGACCTGTATTAGGTAACAAGAAAGCACCATTTGAATAAGTTTTATCACCATCAATAATTTCAGGGGAGAGTTTACTAATAAGTCCAGAAGTAATATCAGTACCAACATCAGCAGATTCTACATATTCATTTTGTGCGACTAAATCAAAACATGTCTCTGTAATTTTATAATCATCAGCAACTAAACCTTTTGCTCTCAGATAGGTCATTTCAGTTTCAGTTACAATTAATTTATTTTCTTTAATTTTAACATTAAAATCATTAGCAGTTTTATCATAAGTAGAAAATAAATTACCATTAAGTAATTCAATATAAGTCAAACTATATTTATCAGGTTCATCACTAAAAAGACTGTTTTGTAATATTAATGATGTAGGATTTCCAGTGACACCAGCAGTATTTTGAGGAACTGGAACTGCTCCAGTAGCACTACCAGCATTAATAGTAAATAATGGTGGGTTTTTTGTTCTATCTGTTATTACAATAGTTAAATCTACTGTATTAAGTGCACCTAAACTTTCTTTAGGTATAATATAGGTTGGGTTCTGTGCTCTTCCTGATAAATCAGCCCACTTTTGATTATTAAGGGTATATTGACCTGAAACATCATGTATAAATACATCTACAGTTAAATCAGTAGCAAGGGCACCGTTTAATAAATAAGTACCTGCTTCTGTATTCCATAGAGGAGGATTAACACCGTCAGCCTGATTACTACCAATTTTAAGGTATTCTAAAACAGCGGGTGCAGCTGGGACTGGAGCAACAGCATCTAATAATTGTAAAACTTTATTATAATAAATAAAATTTTTACTAATATTATCACTTTTATATTTAAAAACCATTTTAATGTAATCATTAATTTCTATACCTTTTGCTTTTAATAAGGCAATACTCATATTTTGATTTTCATTATTAAATTCCAAAGTTCTATTTTGAGGTGTGATAGGATTAGTAGCAGGTAATGCTATAAGATTAGGTTCATTGAATAATTCACGTGTAGGTATTCTAATTTGTTTAGGTGCTTGAAGAGTTGTAGAAACATTTGTGCCATTTACTTCAGTAAAATAAAATTTTTCTTTATCATCAAAACTAAGTAAATCATTAAATTCAATTGTTGGTTTAAGATTAAGAAGATTTTGTGTAGCATCTGCATAATCTTCATTTTTAAGTAATCTACTATTAATTTTATTTAATTTCATAAGGTTCTTTTTATCTTCAAATTCGAGTTCAAAAATTAAGCCTTTAGTTTCACTCATATACCAGTTGTTCGATTGACAAGATTGAAACAAATCGCTTAAAGGTATTTGAATCTGGATAGGATTTTTAACAATACTTGACATACTCCCATTAATAGCATTACTTTCAAAACACATACCATTTAATAAAGATTTATTAGCAACACTTTCTTTATTTTCAGTAAATTGAAAAAGAGACTGAGAAATAATATTACTAAAAGGGATACTTTCTATGATCGCACCATCACCGCGTTTAAGAACACAATTTTTGATAAGACATGCGGGTGAATAATCCAGAGACCCATGACCGAAAGAAACCGATAAATCTTTACTTTTAAGATGTAATAAATCAGCAGTTGTAATTTCTTTGTTTTGATTAGTTTTAATCTTTAATTTAAGATTAAGATAAGACTGTGACAAGTCAGTAGTATACAAAGCATCAGCAGGAATTATAACAGTTGATTTGTTATATGTTTTATTCAAGGTTTGTTGTTCTTCTGAGCGAAGTTTCAATTGACGTAAAATAGGTTGAGACATTTTAAATTAATAATAGATTATTATATTAATAATATATATTTTTTTTTTATAAAAAATCATAATAAAAAATAGTAAATAATTTGTTAAAATAATTAATAAAAAAATGTTAAATAATTTGTTAAAATAATTAATAAAAAAATGTTAAATAATTTGTTAAATAATTTGTTAAATAATTTTGATTAAAAAAATAGTAAATAATTTGTTAAATAATTTATTGATTAAATACCAACTTGTGCGGATGATTGAATTTCAGTTGGAATTTGTTCTTGAGGTAGTGGTGCCGGTTGTGCTTGTGTAGGTAATGATTCAGGTTTCGCAGTCTCATCTTCTATACCTTTCACTATACCAAAAACAGCAAGACCAGCAGTTGCAATATCTCCAATAGGGTCAAATATATCACTTACAGCTTCACCTATATCACCAAATATTGAACCTAAAATACCCTTGCTTTTTTCAACTGTAGATGAAACTGTATCCGCTACTTCTGCTATTGGTGCTTCTATTTTTGTAACTGGTGATAGTTCGCCATCAGCATTCATAGCACTTTTATTTCCTGCTATTGGGTTTTTACTTGGTGTTTCTAAACCAAAACTAGTTTCTTGAATAAGTGGTTTATTAGTTGTTGGTAATACTGCGGTTGGTATATCGCTTAATTGACGTCCTGTCATATTTATAGCATCTCCAAATTGTTCTGTTGCTGTTGTTCTATATTGATTTAATGCTTGTGTTTGTTGTTGTATTGCTTTCTCTGTATCACTTAAAACACCTGAAAATTGCTTTTGAAAAATATTAGTTGGTGATTCAAATGATGATGATGTTATAGCATCTGTTAATGGATTTTCTAAAACTGCTTGTTTTATTTTATCTGTAGCATTACTTAAAGTAGATGTTATTTTATCTGTAGCATTACTTAAATTAGATGTTATTTTAGTTGCTGATTGTTTAATAGTTGATATTGCTTCTGTTGCTGTTGATTTTATATTTTCAAATGCTTCTGTACCTTGTTGTAGTGCGTTGTATCCAGTTTTAACTAATCCAGCAACATTTTTTACTGCGGGTATACCTAAAATAGAACCTTCAATTAAACTACCAGCCCCTGCAGATTGTAATTGTAAAAGTTGTCCTTTTTCTTCTGTTGTCTCAATATCTTGTTCTTGACTCAATTGTGCTATTTGTGCTTGTCTATCAATTAATTGTTCTTTACCTTGATTTGATATACTTTCCTGCAGACCTGATATTTGACTTTGTAATCCAAATGAAACTTGTTTTTGATTTTGATAAAAATTATAAGCCATAATAATGTAAATAATTATATATTAATATATTATAATATAATAAAATAAAATAAAATGAATGAAAATAAAAATACTATATTAAAAATATTACCTGTAAAAAAAGACCCTGTTAAACCATCTATTCTAAACCCAATAATTCCCGCCCACCCATTCTGCCTTTGTATCTGTGCTCCCCCAAAAAGTGGAAAAACTCTGTTGATTTGCAACCTATTAGCAAATGAAAATTTTTATTATTGCGGTAATGAAGATGATAAAGATGAACCCTCATTTTTCAATGAAATATATTATTTTTCGCCTACATCTCGGTTTGATAAAACGTGTAAAAAAATTTTAGGTGCTATGTCTAATATCATACAAATTGATGATATGGACGATTTACAAAATTCAGCAATGTATGTTGAAGAAATAATGAAAAGCCAAAAAAATTGGGATGAAAAAAAAGAAAATCGCCCACGTCCTAAAATATTATTAGTATTTGATGATATGGTAGGGATTTTAGCACAAACAAAGGTTGATTTATTATCTACTAAATATAGGCATTATGGTTTTAGTGTTATTGTAAATAGCCAGTCTTATAAAAAATTACCACCTGTTTTAAGAAATTGTATGTCTCATTTTATTTGGTTTAACTTAATGAGTGAAAAAGAACATATAAAATTATATGAAGAACACACACAGGCTATACCTGAATATTGGGAATTTTTAAAATTGCTTGATAAAAAATATAATTTTCTATATTATAATATAGACGATCAGGAAGTATATCACAACTTTGAACGGCTTTTATGGAGTAAAATGGATTATTTAACTTGAATTATTAGTTTTATTCTGGATATAGTATTGTTTATGATATATTTTAATACTTTCTTTATTTGTATTATTATATGATTTTTGATAATCTAAAATTTTTGTTTTATTATGAAAATAATAGTTTTTGTATTTATCTTTATTATCTAAATAATATTGTGCTAAACTTCTATTTGGTATATTCTTATTAACTAGTTTCAATTGAAAACGTTTAGCTTCTAATATATGTTTTGCTTCACATGATCGCAATTCATAAATACTATTTACAACTGGTGATTCAATAGTTGTAACAAAACATATATTTATACAATTATTTTCAAATAACTTAAAAGCAGATAATTGCTTATTACTATTACCGTTAATAAAATTATTATAATGATATTTATGAGATTGAAATCTAACCTCTGGATTTTTATAGGTTGAACCTATATAAATTTCATCAGTTGAAGGATTTGTGATTTGGTACACGTGTGCTACTTGAGACATTATAGAATTTTAGAAAAAGTTATAAAAGTATTTACTTGAATATTAATATATACAAACATTTTAATTTTTTAATCTGAAGGGAAAAACAAAAAAACAAAAAAAAACTAATTAGTAATTATATATTAATCTACTTAAATTGTCGTTTTTTATCAATGGTTTAAAAATAATATTTATATTTTTATAATCATAACTATCGAAAATATTAAATTTTATTAATTTACAATCTCCAAATATTAATTCTACAATATCTTTTATTTCATATTGAGTTGGTGTTTTATAGTTATATTTTTGTTTAAATTCTTTAATATCATTTTGATATTCTTGGAATTCTTTGAATGTTTTAAATTTATAGTTTTTAACATCAAATAAATCATATTCTAAATAATAATCATCACATATACTATTAAATATTTCCATATCTAAAGTAATATTATAATTACCTTCAGTTGTTATAAAATTAAATGTAAAGTAATGTAAAATTTCGTCTAACTCTTTAAGCATTTTTGGTTATTTAAAAATAAAATATGTATTATTATATAGTGAGATAAAAATTATTTTAAAAATGCCAAAATATAATTTACTTTCTGTTGTTAAATTAAAAAGTGGTAAACAAAAATATAAAGCAGTTGTATTTAATACTGAAACACAAAAAGAGAACACAATTACTTTTGGAGCAAAAGGTTATAATGACTACACAATATATTATGAAAAAGAAGGGAAAGAAATAGCAGATGCAAAAAAATCAGCATATATAGCACGTCATTCTAAATCGGGTGAAGATTGGACGGCATCTGGTGTTGATACTGCTGGGTGGTGGGCTAAAAATCTTCTCTGGAACAAACCAACAATAACTGCATCTTTAAGAGATATAAAAAGTAAATATTTTTAATTACAATTTAAAGAATACCAATGAATATCTGTTTTTATCATTACTTGACAATTCATTTGAATGTAGATAACGCTTACCGTTAAAACTAATTATTTTATTATGTATATCAAATAACAAACCATTGATTCTAGTTTTACCTCCTTTATAATCACCTAAACCAACAATACTACTGTTTTGTTTATTACAAAAATCCCTATGTGGATTAGTAGCGTAGTTTTTATTCACTTGTATAGCATTATAATCATTTGTTATATATTTATCAGCAAATAGTTTTATTTTATTATATAGATCTGGATATACTTTATTTAAGCTATTTTCAAATACACCTGCTTCTCTTCTTATTCTTTGACTACCTAATGTCATTGATAAACCAACACCAGAATTCAATCGTTTGTAATTTATTTTAAATTTTGTATTTTCTAATTCATTAACTAGTTCTAATACTATATTATCATTTTTATCTATATCACCTAAATTTACAACTACTTGATATTTTGATTTATGTTTTATTAATTTAATTTCTTTATATAATAATGACTTTCTACTTTTATTTAATCTTATATATTCTGGATATGTATCCAGAAGTAAATTAACAATTTTATTATTATCTTCAATCCTTTTATTAATATCAGTATTCATACCACCTACATTTTTATAAGTATTAGTTATACAACAAATATTATTAAATCTAACTAGTACACCATCTTTTAGAAAGTATTTTAAACTTCTTTGATAATCTTCTTTCTGGTCGTATTCTATTTTTAAATCATCATCATGTCTATTAATATAACCAAATAAATGTCCTACAATAAAATTTAAATCATATGTTATACTATCAGTCATATCTCTTGTATAATTGTCATTTGGATATAGACCAAATATATAACTACCAACTTTCAAACATTCTTTAAATCCAGCACTTATAAATGCTTTTAAATCAGTATCAATTAATGTTTTTACTCCTTCTATTTCATTAAATTGTCTAATAGCAAATAAATCATCATCCATAGATACTATTTTAGTCCCTTTTTTAAAGTAATTATTAATAAATTGCCGTTGTTTAACTAATCCTTTTAAACCAATTATTATTTTATACTCTGGATAATGTTTTTTATATTCTTCATATTCTTCTTCAACTACAAATATATATATTTGTTTTAGATCTATATTATTTTTTTTTAATAACTCAAGTGTTTTTACTTTATTTGTTCTATTATAAGATGGTATTACAAATTTTATAGTATTTAAATTAATATTCATTTTATAGTTAGTTTAGATAAAAATTATAAAATTACAAATAAATTACAAATAAATTACAAATAAAAGATACACCAGAACAAATTTACATATTAGTTAAAACACAACTAATAGTATCAGCAACAAAGCCTTTACCATTATAGGTATTGTAAAATCTAATATTAATACTATTTAATTCTATATCATTATTACTATCAACAGACAAGAATATAGGAGAACTAGGCTCAAAAGTATAAATGTATTTAGATTGACTTAAAGCCGTGCTTGGTGTAAAATATGCTAATATGTTTTTACGTCCAACTTCACTACCATCACTACTACCAACATAATTTTTAATTTTAATAGTATCAATTTCACAACTCAATTCAAAGTTTTGAATAGGAAAAAATTCAGTTTCAGTATTTGGTGTATATACTGATGAATAGTTATTTTCTGGTAAAAATTTACTAATATCATTTAAACTGTAAATTTCTTTTAATGTTTCGCAATTATCAAATTCTATTTTAGATTTTATTGTTTTAGAACCTGTTAATTTAGTATTTAATGTTGCTAAATTTAAAGTAGAATTAAATACAGTGTTTTTTATACTTGGTTGTTGCATATACTTTTCAAATCTATAATTATTTGTAATATTGTATTCTAAACCTTCAGTAAAAACAGTATGGAATTTATTACCATTAGCATCAAAAAAAATAATCTCCCATCTACCTAATTTTTGAAACCACATAAAATAACTTTTATTAATTGTGGCTGGTGATTGAGACCATGGTCCCTGTTGTGGATTAATTCCGTTTTGATTTATAAATAGATCATAATTAAAAAAAGTATTAGATACAGGTGTATCTGTAGAAACTCCTGCTTTAACTATTCTAACAAAAAATTTAACTTGTGCTTTTCCTGCTAATAAACCATCTTTAACAGTTTGATAATATAAAGACATACTATCTCCATTTTGGTCGTAAAGTTTCATATATGAATTTGTAGTTTTATTAGTTAAATTAAATCTTTCATTGTATTGATAAGCAACACCTCCGCCTTTCATTAATATATTACTAATAGGTGTTGTAGATAAAAATTCAACTGTATCATCAGCCGTATCATAATAACCATTAGCATCAATAGTAAAATCTGCTGTTTCTTCTGCTGGGTAATTAAACTGTTGTAATTTATAAGTATCTATAGAAAACAAAGTTTTATTACTACTACTTTCATTAACAGTTACAGACATACCAATTAATGATAATTCTTCAGCAATATTATTTATTTCAAAAGCACTAAATTCTTTATTAATTGCTTTAACTAAATCATAATCTAATTCACTTTTATGTTGATATGTTTTAGAAGGTAATGTTATTGTAACACTTGGTAATTCAACAGTATCGTCATAATTAGGAAAAAACTCAAATGATTGGTCTTTTACTAAAACACCTATATTATTTATTTCAAATGAAGCATTAAAACTAGTTAAAGCAATTTTTGAACCACCCTTTATTTTAATAGTATCATTAAAATTTATATTGTTAGGGACTTTGTTATTAACATTGTATAATATAACTTTCATATTTTGTGCCATGATTGATTATTTATTTATATTATATTAATATTATATATTTTTTTTCATAATTTATTTTATTTTATTTTATTTTAAATATCCAGAATAAATTTAAATTTTTATTTTAATTAAATTTATTTTTAAAATAAAATAAAATATAATAATAATATATAATATATATATAATAAATAAAATGTCTAAATCTCAATATAATAATTCAAATGCTTCTTTAGGTGCTAATGCTTCTTTTGTTGGAACTGCTGAAACTACAGGTGTATATGTCGAAATTGCTGTTTCTATGAAAGCAGATAAAGATGCTACTGTATATGTAGAACAATCAGTAGATCAACTTAATTGGGACATTCGTTCTACACATTTATATAAAACAGCTCAAGGTGGTATGACGTTTAATGTTGGTTCAAAGCATCAATGGTTTCGTGTTATTGTTGTTAATGGTGCTTCGGCTCAAGGTTATATGCGAATGGCTACATACAAACATGAAGAATATACTTCTGCAGTTCAAGTTGGTACTGATGGAGAAGGTATCGTTCGTAAAATTATGACTGATAATACTGGTAAACTTATGATGACTTTTACAGGTCAAGTTGGTGCTACAGGTATGAGTGCTTATCAATTAGCTCTTGCTGAAGGTTTTGTAGGAACTGAAAGTGCTTGGATTTTATCTCTTAAAGGCGTTCAAGGTATTCAAGGCAATCAAGGACCTTCTGGTCCTACTGGTTTAACTGGTAGTGTAGGTCCTGCTGGAAATAACGGCGTAGACGGAATTAATGGTGCTGATGGAATTAATGGAACTGATGGTGCTGACGGTGATTCTGCCTATCAAGTTTGGTTAGGTTTAGGAAATTCTGGAACTCAAGCACAATTTATTCAATCTATTAAAGGTGCTTCTATTCTAGTCAAAGGAACTTTAACTACTGCTGAAATACTTGCTCTTAATATTGCAAATCTGTCTTTTGGTGATTCTTATTTCTCAAGTGATGGTTTTACTTTATATGTTTTCAATGGAACATCGTGGGTTAGTAGTGGGTCTCTTCGTGGGGTCATAGGTGCTACTGGAAATAAAGGTGATAAAGGTGATACTGGAAATGATGGTGAAAGTTTATTAGTTTTAGGAAATGTAGCAACTGCTTCAGCCCTTCCAAGTAACGCTCAAATCGGTCATGCTTATTTTGTCAATGACACATTCAGTTTAGCAGTTTCTCGTGGTCCTGCTGTTTGGGCTAGTTCTCTTTCTCTTCGTGGGGTTCAAGGGGAAGTTGGTCCTGCTGGAGGACAAGGCGTACAAGGTAATATTGGTCCTGGTGTTGTTGCTAAAGGTTCAGTTGCTGACATAACTGCTTTGAATGCTATACCAACCCCTTCTATTGGTGATCTATACATCGTTGAATCTGATTACAAGATGTATATCTATGATGGTTCTGCTTTCCAAAATAGCGGTGTTTCAATGAGAGGAAGTGCAGGGTTAGACGGTAGTGATGGTGCAGAGGGACCGCAAGGCGTCCAGGGGTCAGTTGGTTCAGTTGGTTTAACTGGTGCGAGTATTCGTGTTATTTCAACCGTTCCTTCCGCCGTAGATTTACCTACAGGTTATGACGCATTGGACGTAGGGAAGGCACATTTCATTTCTAGTCTGTATTCTCTCGTTATTTGGGACGGTAGTGCATATGTTTCCTCTGATAGTTTGCAAGGTCCTATCGGTCTGACTGGAAATACTGGTTCAACTGGTTTGACTGGTGATACAGGTGCAGACGGCGTAGACGGCAATGACGGTGCAGACGGAACATCTATTACTGTCAAAGGAACAGTTGCTACAGATTTCGGATTAGTAGATTTAATAGATGTAGTTAAAGGTGATGCTTGGTTTTCATTAGAAAGCAAAGAACTCTTTGTATATGATGGTGTAGCATTTGAAGGGTCTGGTAGTTTGCAAGGTCCTATCGGTGCGACTGGTGCACAGGGAGCGCAAGGGTATTCCTTTACTTTTATGGGCGCACAATATGAAGCAACTATATATAACTTAAGTAGTTCATTAACTGTTGCTGATACTGGGAAGGTGTGGTTAGGAGTGGATACTTACCAATTATACGAATGGCAGGGTGGTAATTTTCTTCTTTCAACTTCTATTCGTGGAGCAACTGGTGCACCAGGAGCAGATGCAGTAAATATTTCGGCAAAAGGTAATGTTGCAGATGCTTCTGCTCTTTCTAGCAAGGTTGCTACTGCCGTTGTTGGTGATTTGTGGTTTCAAGATGATACATTCACTTCAAATATCTTTGACGGTACCGTTTTTCAATCCAGTGGTAGTCTTCGTGGTCCTGCTGGTGCGGCAGGAGCGAATGCGACAATCCCAACGCCAACTATTGTCACTTACTCGGTTGCTAGTGGAACCGCAGGAGGTGCTGCCGCAGGAGGAAGCGGAGCGTGGTCTACTCGTCCCTTGAATGGTTTAACGAACTCTTCTAGCAATGGTGGTGTATCTCTTCTCACTAATGTTATTACAATGAATAGTTCTGGAACTTACAAGGTTGAATTTATGGGAACTGTTTATGCTGTCGGCACACACAAGGTTCGCCTTCTCCGTATAAATGGTGCTGGGGGAACTATCGGTGTAGGACAAAATGATACTGCCTCTAATGGTAATAGCGGACACTCGCACAATACAGTTACCGCTACTTTTACTGCTGGAGACCAGTTGAGGTTAGAACATTGGATTGAAACTGCTTCTGATACTGATGATTTGGGTCAAGCTGTTGGTTCTGGTGAAAATGAACTTTATTCTCGTGTTATTATTGAGAAACTTGCTTAAACAATTCATGTAAATAAATTTTTATAAATAAAATAAATATTCTTTTAAAATTTTAAATATTTTCATATATTAATATAGTACATAATGTATAATAATAAAGGTATGGTTAAAGATAAGGCAGATCAACGATTTCTTGAACCTGGTATAGGTCTAAAGCAACGTAAAAAGATTAGTGTTAAGTTAGATAGTAATAAATACTTCGATAAAACAAAAACAGAAGAAAAGAAAGAGAAAAAACAGAAGAAAAAAGATAGTAAGAAAAAATAATAAAAATATTAATATATTATAAATGAGTATAGAAATTTTAGCAATATCGGGCTTTGTAGTTGCTATATTAGGAGCATTAAGCCAATTTATTAAAAAAAGTAATTTAAAGCATTGTAATTGCTTTTGTTTAGATAGTGATTGTAGAGACCAAGACAAAGCATTAGAAATACAAATGAAAGAATTAAATGATAAGATAGAAAAAAATAATAAGAAAATAAATAAAAATAAAGGTAAATTAGATGTATTAAAACACAAAAGAAGTTTATCTAATATACCAATAACACCTGATAGTATTAATTCAATAAATAGTTTTGAAGATTTAGAAATAACAGAAATATAATATTGATATATATTATAAATAATGGAAGAAGAAATTATAACAGATGAATCAACTATTATTAAAATTAATAATATTATAAATAAAAATAAAGTAGATGATTTATTAAGGTTTATGAATAAAAGACAAAATATAAATTGTAGTAATCAATGGTTTGGGTATTTGTTTTATTTAATACAAACTATATCAGTATTTTCAACAAGTTTAGGACAAGCTTATAGCAACCCTTATTTAAGTTGGGCTGGTATTGGTTTAACAAGCATTGGTACTTTAATACATGCTATTATAAATAGTAATAATAAAATTAATAGTAGTTTAATGACTAATATAAAGGCTATTAAATCAGGCAATTATGTAGATGAACTCAATATAGATGCATTAGAAGATAAAAAGAGTTCTGGAACACCAACTATACCAAATTTTAAAAAAAGTATAACAGAAGTATAATTATTAATTATTTTTTTTTTCTTTTTCATATTCAATTAATTTATTTAATCCATATAATCCTATTAATTGTAATCCAGAATAAAATATTAAATATTTAGAATAATGTTTCATTTATTATATATTAAGATAATAATTTTTTTCTAAACTAATAATAAACAATGGCAGGATTTCAAACAAAAACATTTTTAAAACATGATGATTATATGACACCTAAATATGCGTGGGAGAATATATCTCATTTAATACCTAAAAACAAGGTTATTTGGGAGCCTTTTTATGGTGATGGTATTTCTGGTAAATATTTAATTGAATTAGGTTTTAATACAATACATGAACCAATAGACTTTTTTGAAAATAATAAAGGAGATATAATAATAAGTAATCCACCGTTTAGTAAAAGTAAAGAAGTTTTAATTAGATTAAAAGAATTAGATAAACCGTTTATTATGATAATGCCGAGTAGTAAAATAAATACTTCTTATATGAGAAATATTTTTATGAATAAAGGATTACAGATTATTATACCAATAAAAAGAATTCATTTTAATAAATTAGTAAATGGTAAATTACCTGAAAATTGGAAAAATGCCTGTAATTTTGATTGTTTTTATTATTGTTATAAAATAGGTTTAGAAAAGGATATTATATGGTTAGAATAATTTTGTTCTTCTTTATGTAAAAAAGTGTGTATGTTTGTATAAAAGTTTAGTATTTAGTAATAATAATTTTTTCTTTTTTTTTTGTAATTTTATTTAATTATTTTTATAAACTAGTAAAATATTTGTTTTGAGTGCAATGACTACTTTTTTAGGTGTAATGACTATTATTAGAAGTTCTAAAAATTTGGGTCACAAAAAGGGTCATATGATAAAATGATAATTTTAAACGTGTTTTTATTAAAAATGGTCTCAATGTATCATTTTTTTTTGTTTCTATATCTTTCTATATAGAATATATTTTATATATATTTATATTTATATATTAATTTGCTTCGAAACTTATTTAAATTTATTTTAATAATCGAAATCAGGGGTTTTGGGGTTTTGGGG
>Ga0208643_1000439_pt1 | contig 28012 bp, 39 predicted proteins | sample VirMetDEL_Nov_12_FD_184516 | JGI IMG/M metagenome (GOLD analysis project Ga0208643, IMG submission 184516) | Aqueous microbial communities from the Delaware River and Bay under freshwater to marine salinity gradient to study organic matter... | ecosystem: Environmental > Aquatic > Marine >... | reverse complement strand
TCGCAAAGCACTTCAACCTATCCCCGGCGCGTGGCGCACACTTGATGGGTCAGGCATCTCATGAGAGTGGTGGCTTCAAGCGAACCCGTGAAAGCCTGTATTACAGCACGCCAGAACGCATCCAAGCTGTCTGGCCTTCGCGTTTCCCAACCGTTGCCGATGCAGAGCCGTATGCCAAAAACCCAACCGGGCTTGCTGGCAAGGTTTACGCTGGCCGCATGGGCAATGAGAATGAAGCGCAGGCCAGCCTGTACATTGGTCGAGGATTTCTTCAGTTGACCGGGCGGAATAATTATCGGGCGTTTGCGTCCGATATGGGCATGCCAAAGGTTATGACAGACCCAGACTTGGTGGCTAACGAATATGCCTTCGAGACTGCGCTGTGGTTCTTCAATAAGAATGGATTGTTTGCCATCGCTGACGAGGGCGTGACGGATGATGCTATCAAGCGCATAACCAAGCGTGTGAACGGCGGCTATCACGGTCTGGATGATCGAAGCAACCAAAGCAAGAAAATCCACACTTGGCTCATGGCTTAGTTTAGCTAAGTTAGCTAAGTGGCGAAGCAAGATCAAAAAGCCAGCGCGGCGGTAGGTAGGGCCGGAGAGCATTTAGCCCTCGCCTACCTGTCGCTGGCTGGCTACATCTGCACGCTCTGCCAGATCAAAGATCACGATGCGTATATACAGACGGATACACAGACGTTGACCTTACAGGTTAAGACGGCCAGCAAGACGCATAAAACCAGCAGAAGTTACGCATTCCACACGCCCAAAAAGAATGTAGATGTGTCAGACGTGTTTGCGTTTGTATCCATTGAATTAGGCGCTGTGATCTTCCGCCGAGGTGATGAGCTGACTTCTGTGACAACATACATTTCGCCAGAAGAATTTATGGATGAAAAGCAATCAATGCAAAAAACATTCGACAGCTTCAAATAATCGCTTGTGGGTTGGTGTACGGTTGATTAAAAAGTCTGAGTGGGTGGCTCAACCGTAACCGTTGTTTATTGGTTGTGCGTTACCGAATGTGCCAACATCACGCCACCCACACGACTTCAAAATATAATGCCCACCAGCGCCATCAAGCCAGCGCCGCTTGCAAAGCCAAAGATGGCTCCTACAAGTCCGGCGATGTGAATTTTACGCTCCACCTCTTCGTCAATCATCACTCGTCATCCTCAAAGCAGTTATTCAACGGCTGAATAGGTTGCTTGCTAAATACCCAGCGCCATTGGCGTTTTGTGTAACCCGGCACCTCAACAAAATCACGCACGCGGTAAACCTTGTTCGCTTGCCACATTTTCTTGAGATAGCTTGATGTGCGCGGCACGCTGTCACCCAGCAGCTCAGCCGCTTCTGCTGCCGTCACACGCTGGTCATATGGGATCAAAGAAAACAGGCGATTGCCTTGGTCAATGCTGTGCTGTTTGCTTGCATCGGCTGCGCGCTGCATAGATGGGGCCATAGTTGTCGGCCTACGCGGGCCAGATGGCAGAGCTTCACGTTTGCGTTGGCGGTACATGAGATTTTCAAACTCCCACAGGCAGTGGCCGTATGTGATCTCGTAGCGCTCATGCTTATCGGTAACGCCCTCCAGCTTGGCCCTCAATCGCTCGGCTGCGTCTTTTGCATCTCGCGCTTTAGCACGTCGATTAGCGCTTGCTGCTCTTCCAGCCGCTGCTTTAAGTTTGGCCTCATCGCCGTCTTCTGCTCCGTCAGCATTATGCTGTTGTTGCGCTCCAGCCTTTTTATAATGATCTGAGTTTGGTCCGTACTCACGTTTTTTCCTTTCAAGTTTTATGTTTGCTGCCGAACATATGCGAGCTATTGTTGATGGCGATACCCGTAGCAATTCTGCGGTTTCAATCTGTGACATGCCTTGCTGAGCGCAGTCAAGGACGTGGCGGGTGAGCGCATCTGGATCGTATTTCACTGGTAATCCTCCAAGGGGTCTATCTGGCCTACGCCATTGCAGACTTCGCATTCTTCCATGTGGCTTCCAAAGTCGCCATGCCAAGTTGAGCTTTGACGAACCCAAACATCGCGCTCAACTTCGCCCTCGCCATCGCACTCAGGGCAGTTAATCCAATCTTCCATAGTTTTCCTCCTTATACGTTCTTGCATTTGCCTTCGTTGTCAGCGAACCACACATGGCCATCGTTTATGACCATGTGACCAGCGCCAATAAGCGCGTCTACAGCTTGCTTATATGTTGAGCGCGGATTTGCGGCTGAGGACACCTTGCCGATGAAGTGGTCTTTCAGCGTCTCTTCAGAGATAACCCAATATGTTCTCGGCTCTGGCCACCCAACCCCTCCGGGGTTTGGTTGCCCGACGCCCTCACCGCGCAGCTGCGTGAATACCTTGCGGATTAGGACTTGGTTCTTGCCCTTGATGCGTGGCTTGTTGGCCTCTTCAATCTCGCTCTCAGTAGCCTGCACAACGGTACAAGTCGTAACGCTGTCACCGTCCTCATCAACGCCAAGCTCGATGACGTTCAACTTAAACTGGAATATAACGCCCGTTTCCATGTCACGCTGTTTCGTGGCCTTTGCCGTGCGCAGGCCAGTGTTCTCATCGTAATCAAGCTCAATCTCTGTGTCGGTCGCAGCGCGTAGACTTGAGTGGCCACGCGCGCCAGCGGCTTTATCCTTGCCGGAGTGGTGAACCACGTCCAGGTGTGCGCTTGTAATCTCGCGCAGCTTATCGCAGTTGCCTATAAACTTTGTCATGTCCTCTGGCGAGTTTTCATTGCCGCCAGCCATTGAGCGGCTGAGCGTGTCAACAAATATGCACTTCACCTGACCGTGTTTCTTCGACACCTCACGGCACAGCTTCTCAAGCACGGCCATGTCAACTTCGCCGTCAAGCAAGTTGACCGGGGCCGGGCGCACAGCCAGCTTCACATTCTTATGCTCTGGGTATTTTTTCTTCAGCGCGACAACGCGATTGTGGAACGCCATGCCGCCCTCGGTTGCGAGGTATAAAACAGAGCCGCCAATAACCTTGTGGCCATTCCACTCCTCACCGCAAGCAATGTGCCATGCAAGATCAAGGGCGAAGAACGATTTGCCCACATTTGATGGTCCGTAAATTACAGACATTTGACCCTCGCCAAGCCAGCCCTTCACGAGATAGTTGCGGCTGAGCTGAGGAATGGCCTCGTCCGGCATGAAGATTTGATCCATGACGCTCTGCACGGTCAATGCTTTCTTCGCCGCTGCCGGACCTTGGTTCACCCACACGTCCGAGTAATCCCAACCCTCCATGTCGGGCAGGATGTACTCAACGCCCAGCTCAGAGAATGCGCGCTCGCACTCCTTGCGCCCGGCATCGTCATTGTCGCCAGCAATCACAAGCTCTGCCTCTGGCTTGGCTTGTTGCAGGTTGTCAATCACGGCCAAAATGTTGCCTGCATTTAGAGCGAACACGCATGGCTTGCCCGTGGCCTCATGCACAGTCGCGGCTGTTGCCCAGCCCTCTGCAACATATGCAAACTCACGAATGGGGCCGCCAATCACGCTAAAGTTGCCAATCACGGGCAGCTGGTAGGAAAACTTTTTCTTGCCGTCAGCATCAATAAACTGCGCGCCAACGCGCCTGCCCTTCACGTCAATGATTGGGATGGTTAGCGTGTCGCCGTCAATCTTGGCGTTGTGTAGTTTTATCTTTTTCTTTTCGAGGTACGGGTGGTCGCTCATAGCGTCACGCTCTGGCCAATCAATGTCAACTCTTGCTACCTCCAGTGTAGGCGTATGTCCGGGCTGTGGCCACAATGACATATCGCGCAGCCTGTCCTTGATGGCCTTATAGTCATTGCACTTGCGGCAATGAACCATGACCTCGCCTTGAAACTCTTTAATCCAAAACCTGTCTGTGCCAGCGCAGGATGGGCATGGTCCATGATACTCGCCCTGAGCAGTCTTTTTCAGCTCAAGGTTGCGTATGATTGTGTTGCCAAACTCCGACCAGCGAGCGGCTGGAAACTTGCTTTCTCTGTTCTGATCGGATAACATTTGCTTATCGCCTTTTCATTGTGGTGGGTTTCTTATGATATTGTGTGGCCCGGCATGTAAGTGTCGGGCCACACTTTTTTTAAATAGAGATTTTTATAACCTTTATTTGGTCATCTCTATTTGACTTCGCCTTCTTCAACCTCTTAACCCTTTTAGGCTCTTCGGTATCTGAGTCGCCTATGAGCTTCCCGACCTTAACCATATCCTGTATCAGATTATTAGCGTCCGACTTTGATATGGGCATAGACACAGATGGTACACCTTCAACACCGCTCAATTGATGTGTGAGCTTGTTGATCCTATACATCTGGTTTGGAGTTGCATAAAACATTTCACTCATGCTGTGATCCAAACGCAGTACATGCCATCATGCTTCCTAGTTGTCGATGACACTCCTCGCCTACGAAGAAGACCCCAAAAATAACGCTGCTGGCCCCTTTCCTTGAACTGCACGCAATCACCAGCCGACACTTGGTCAATTATTGCATTATATCTTGATCCGGAGCCTGCTCGGCCATTTTTGGCTCTTGGGATAGGCATGTTTTGAACGATAGTAACTTCCATTGTAGTTTCCTTTTCTGATTTATTTAAAACGGGATTTCGTCGTCAAGGCCAGCATGTGCTGCTGGCGATGGTGTGGATACAGGCATTGCAAATGGATCACTTGCCATTGGCACACCGTTCTCTGGTGCTTTTGCAGTAAACCCGCCAGACACAGAATCGAACGGATCATCGGAACCTTGCATCTCTGCAAGCTCCAAGACCTGCACAGCACGCAGCCTAAGCGACACGCCATTCAGGCTACCTGTATTGTATGGCACAACAACCACGGCCACGTTGACCTTGCTTCCGCTGGTCAGCATGAAATCATCCGGCAACTTATTGCGCTGAGCATCAACTTGCTTTGGTGGCTGTGTCTTGTCACCGCCATAAGCACCTTTCAGCTTGCACTTGCCGACGACTTCGCCATCGTCATTGCGTTTGTATGGAAGCATTGATGGCTTCTCTGGCCATTTGCGTTTTGTATCCAACGCCGCAGCGTTAGAATATGCCTCCATACAGATACGATGAAGCTCCTTTGCCTTCTCATCGGACATTACGAAGCTCATTTCGTATGCTGCGCCGTCATCAAACGCATCGCATTTCACTGACTTGTTCTCGTAAGTATCGAACTTGTAAGTGGAATTTAGACGCGGGTAACGTGCGACGACTTCTGTAATCATGTGTTGCATTTTGCAACTCCTCTCAATGTTGTGCAGCACCCCTGCACCGGGATAGGTTAAAACGCTTCTTCACTGTCCATCCATGCTGGCAAGTGGATCGTGTTTAAGTCAGGCCAATTCGTGACATATTCCTCAGTCTCAATCGCCTGCTTTATGTCAACCAATGCAGAAAGCATACGGTTGTGAGCGTGGCGCAAATACATCTCCGAAAGCTCATGGCACGCAGTGCAGTGCGGCGCGTCCTTTTCGATGCAGATGAAGATAAAGTTCTCCACACGAATGCCGTTCAGTTTCAAGACGTGCATGTAAAATGCAGCCTGCAAATCATATCCGAACTGACGCACAGAACGCTCAAAACCTCGTGGTGATGCGTCTTGTGTCGTTTTGATGTCCAGTACAATGCCTGCGTTGCGCAGGAGGCCATCTGGGCGCGTCTTTAGGTCAATGTCAATGTCTGGGTCAGTGGCGAAGAATGAAGCCTCGGCCAGCATGTCAGGATTTGTGAGCAAATGATTTGCCATGCGGTTCTTTAGGCAGGCATCTGCCATTTTGTTTGCCAGATCATAATCAGCCTCAGTGAGCAATATCTTGCCAGCAGCATCGCACTCATCTTTCAAGTCAGACCATGCCTTGCCGCGCCGGGTCTCAGGACCACGCACAACCAGCTCCTTCTCTGGCTCCAGCAAGTAGGCGTGAACCGCGCTGCCCAATGCAAATGCCGGGCTTTCCTTACGCTCACCGCCGAACAAATGCGCAATACTTTTGTTTGCTGCGGTCTTAATTGAAGTCGAGCCAAACGCATGATGCGCGTGATACTCTTCGTTCGACATGTCTTCCGATTTAATAATTGTCATGTTTTCCTCCGTTTCCTCATTGTTCGCATATATGCTTTATATATGCAATAGTAAATTAATGGGGGAACTTCTTTTATTTTTTAGAAGTTCTATTTTGTTAAGGGGGTAATGGCTTCGTGAAGTTGTTACCCCCTTAACGGACAGGCTGGACATGTCAGGGCTTTGTCCGTGTCTGTCTGGCTCTCCGCTCAATCTCCTCCTTGATCCCAGCGCCAAGAGCCTTCAAGTGGGTATCGGACGATCCATCAATTATTGACCAGATCAAATTGTTTACCACCATACCCTTTAGCCAGATAATCGGAGACTCGCCTCGATAGATCGTTACTTGACTGTTGTATGAGAAATTTCTTGCATCATCATAGAACTCAACACCTTGGCTTGAGTGGGTTCCGTTTATACTAATGGTTTCATGTTCGCAGTTGCCCGGACCAATTCCAATCTGCTTTGGGTTCAGAAATATACTCATCACACCACCTCAATAAATGTTTTAGCCGCAGCGGCCCACAATATCATTGTTGGCCTTTTCTGGCCTACGCGATTAAACACGTCTGCCTTGGCAATCTTGCCGGAGTTAAACAAGCGCTGAGCCGCATTTCCTGCTGTTTTGTGGTCAAGCTCAAAATAATCCGCCAGCTCTGCTGTGGTGTGATACCCGCCAGCAAGAATATAACGCATAATTTCTGCGTCCAACGCTTCATTATTTAATGTTTGCGAATTATCTATGATTTCTTTTTCGCAAACTTCATTACTGCGCTGCAACTTCACAGCCTGCCAGGGCGTGCCTTTGTCTGACTTGTCTTGATAGTTAGGCACAAGCACAGCCTCTATTTCATCGCCCGGCGCAAGGTCAAAGCCGTCAGCGATGTGAACCGGGATAAAAACCTGCCCTTGTGTTTCGGTATCGCAGGCAAATGCAAAGCCATGTGCGTGCGCGTTTGTTATGATGATCTTGTTCATTTTGCTTCCTTCAATTTAATGCTGCGGGCAGTCGCCCAAAGTTTTTCAAGTGGCAACAGATTTTCCTGATCCATTGCCCAGCCTTTGCCGTGGCCAAGGTCAATCTCATAAGCCTGATCTAAAAAATGCGTGCGGGGTATGTAGCCCACAACGTGCATCCGGTCAGGCGCTTGCTGGCACACCAGAACAGAGCAGTCAGCCTTGAATGCCTCGCGCTTCTTAAACAGCAGCCGCCCTGTGGCGTAAAACGTGGCCTTCACATCTACAGAGATATTATCCAGCCATACGTCTCGGCCATCATCTACGCCTATGGCGTGGATGTGGTCGAGATCAAACACCTTCGACACGGCAAGCTCTGCCTTTACGCCCAGCAAATCCAAGTCAGCGTCTGACCTACCCTTGTCCCGGCGCTGATTGGCCACGCCAGATGCTCGGGCCAATTGCCAGCGCATTGCTGCGGCTTGATTGCATTGCGCAACCTCTTTTTGCGTTAGGTGTACGAGCATGGCGTGTCCTATCTAAAATGGCGGTTCTTGATCCGGGTGTGCCGGAACCCAACCCCCGAAAGGCTCCGGCACACTATTGGTTTGAGCTTCCCGCAAATGCAAAACGGGGCCGAACATTTGCATCAAAAACGTCGGCAGATGCTCAGACCAAATCACTTGCGAGCCTTCGCAGCAGCTCGCGCAAGCACAGCGTCAGCGGCTTGAGCTGCGCGCTCATCGCGGCGCATTTCAACCTCAAGCATGACATCTACGACACCCTCGCAAATTTGAGCGCGTTCTTCATGGTCAAGATCGAATCCCTCGAATATCGTGCAGACGACAGCGCCTAAGTCGATGCCCTCCATGTTGTTAGGAAGGGAAACCAAGAAATCCTTGGTGCATTCGGCAATTTGCTTCTGGCGTTCATTCATAACCCTTGCTCCTCTTTCTCTAGCACAATGCTAATGATTGAGCGGTGAATGCCTGTGTCGCCATTCAAGTCAAGCCCATCCCTCACAAGCGCTGCGTGTATCTTGCGCCTGGCTGAAACAGATGCACGGCTCAATCGCGTGTTCTGCGGGTGTGACCAGTCCCAGAACTGAGCCACACCCATATAATCCGGCGAGCCAATAAACTCGCGGTCAATCTCTGTGATCCTGCACAAAGCATTAAACGTAACGTCGGGCAATCCAATTTTAATGCTCATCGACTTCGCCCTCCCATGTGATGCCATGCTCGGCAAAGCGCTCCATTTGGTGACTGTTTGGCTTGGTGCGCTCAAGGTTATGGATGAGGGACCAAAGGTGGCTAAAGCGTTTTATATTAGTGATGGATAAATTATCCCCATCCTCGCTTAAATCATCCTGAATAGCCAAGGCCAATTCAGCGCACAACTTTCCAATCTGGCGCTTGTCATCGTTTTCTGACTTGCCCCAACAATTCTCCTCAACCAAGATGTGATTTGCGACTATGACTTGTCCGAAATGGTCAACGGAAAATAAATTGTTTAAATCTTTTTGCGATTTTGCGTGCTTTAAGGCATAACGTGACTCGCCAATGCACATTGACGCCCAGCCCAATTCGCGCAAACTACTGCGTTCCAAATCGGTGAAATGTGAGGCAACATCAGCGCGGTCAAGCATATTTTGCTTGACGCCTTCCCAAAATTTAACTTGCTCTGCGGTGGGTTTGGTATCGTTTGTCATTTGTTAAACTCCATGTTTGTGTTGTGCCACCAGTATTTGCATATAAAAAACACATGCGCAAGTATATTTTTCACTGGCTCCCTATATTTTAAACATATATAAAGAAAACAGACACAAGAGGAGTTAAAGCCATGTCGGATAAGAAGCGCCTAATCAATTTCGCGGAAGAATATGACCGCATAATTACAGAAGCCGCGCGCAGGTCAGGGCTATCTTTTAGCGCGTTCTGCCGGAGCGCAGCACTGGAAAAGGCGGCAACAATTGTGGAGCATGTACAGCAGCCGAGGGCTGATTGATGCTCATATACGGATGCGATCCGGGCTTCACCGGGGCAGTCGCGTTATATTGGACCGACACGGGTAGGCTTGAGGTTCATGATATGCCGGTAATGAAAAATCCAAAAGGTAAGTCAATTTTAAATCTGCATTCCCTGCTGGACGTGTTCGAAAACGAGGCCGACGAAAAGTGCATGTGCATAATTGAGCAAGTCGCGTCCAGACCCGGCCAAAACTCAAGCGCAGTCTTTCGCTTCGGCCAAGGCTTTGGGCAATTGCAAATGGCAGTCGCGGCAAACAAACTGCCGGTGCAATATGTGACGCCAGCAAAATGGAAGAAATATTTTGGGCTTATTGGGTCAGATAAAAACGCCAGCCGAGCGATTGCAATGGATCGCTTTCCGCAAGAAAGTGACTTGTTCAAGCTGGCCAAGCACGATGGAAGGGCAGAAGCGGCCTTGCTTTGTCTGTACGCGGCAGAAAATATGGTTTGAGCGGTTTGGGGTGGGTGTATTAAATGTGTATTAATTGCTGAGCCATATAAACAAGGGGTTTGGTGGTGTGTTTAGTACAATTAATACAAATTAATACAGTAATTCATACAATGGGCGTATTTTGTATGAATGTATGAATGTGTCTGAAAGACACATTAATAATACATTCATACACCGAGAAACGTGAGGTTTAATATATGGGATATGATTGGGCTAAATGGGTCAGACATAAGATTGAGAAGGGCGAGGCAATTGTCCGTCCTGTAGGCTATCACAAAGGGGTGGAGCGGCTGCAGGGGTTTAAATCGAGGCTTGACGCTTGCCGGGATTTGGCAGAGCTTGAGGGCTTCGCCAATCGGCGCAGGTTTGATCCGACATTGCCGCGATGGAATGCAACCGAGCGTGATGCAATATTGCGGCGCAAGTTTGATATGGAGAATGGTGGGGATGAACGACGCAAAAAAAAATGACGAAGGCAAAGAGCCAATCGAGTTGGTTGCGCCGGAGTTTATATTTGGCACGGCGCGAGTGCTGGGCTTTGGCGCAGATAAATACGCTGCACGCAATTGGGAGAAGGGTATGAGATGGGGCCGCGTGTTTGGCGCGCTTATGCGTCATCTCTGGGCTTGGTGGGGTGGAAAGACTGCGACGCGCAATTTTGCATTTGATGGGCTTGATGGTGAGACGCAAGTATCACACCTATGGCACGCAGCGTGCTGCCTTATGTTTCTCATTGCATACGAGGAGCGTGGGACGGGGGAGGATGATAGACCGGGCAAAGACGCATAAACTTGCGCTTTGGGCTTGTGTGTGGCTATAAATGCGCACGGCGCGTCGTTCCTCCCAAGGTCGCGCCCAAACTGGCCCGGCGCTTGTCCCAACCCATGCGCCGGGCATATTTAAAGGGCCGGGCCTATGTCATTCCAGATTGATTTTCGTATGATGCTCAATTGCGAGGATACAGAGACGCAAGAGATTGTGACAGGTGAGCTGATTGACCACATTGAAGAGCAGCTTTCTGCTGGCGTACCAGTCGAGCGGATGCTTCAAGGGCTGGCTGAAACCCTAATTGAATTGCATGAAATGAGCAGCCCAGAGGGTGAAACCGTGCATTAAAAAAGCCCGGCGCGGTGGCCGGGCTTTTTGTTGCGTTGTGTTGTTACTCTTTACAGATTGAGCGCTAATACCGCGCCGATGATAAGCCCAGCGGCAAAGCCTAATACAATCTGAATTAAAGCGGCCTTGACTTGCTGGCAGATTTGCTTCTCTTGGCGACGTGTCATGCTATCAATGCCTCCATTGTTGTATCCTCTGCAAAGTCAACAAGCCCGGTGATATATGATTGGGGAACGGTGCGACCAACATCTTTACCGCCAAGATACTTGTTAATGTGCTTTGATGTCGTGGCACTAAACTTTTGTTCTGTACGGAATGCGCCTTTGTCGTCCCATCCGGCAACCGGAGTTTGATAAGAGAAAAGAATAGACATGCCCAAGATTTGCAGCTCTGTCATGTTTGATGCGATTGGTTTGATTTGCATTTGATTGTCTCCTTGTTTGTGTTTGTGTTGTGGTCTTGGTCTTATTGAGACAGGCCGCGTGGGCCTGCCCTATAAGGTCAAGTCAAATGTTTATTCTTGTAAACGACAGAGGCCAAAGCACATTTTAAATAACTGTCTTTTTTAGCATTGCCCAAATTTGCCGTTGGAAAATCAGCTTCGGAAATAGTTTTCATTCCCATTGACGTGCTGACCTGTATCAATTCGGAGCATGTGCCGTTCTCATAGTCGTACAATGTCGCAGTAAATGTTGTTTCGCCTGTAAAGTTTGATGCGTGATAAGTTTTCATTTTGATTCGCTCCATGTTGTGTGTTTGTACCCTATGTATATATATAGCATATGTGCAATGCAATAGTGACGTTACGTCACAAACTGATTTACCTACACGCAACACACCTTAACACCGCAGCGCAGAGGCGCGCCCGCGTAATTGAACAAGCGTTCAATTGCAATATCTGGAATGAGGCAAAAGTGTGGCACATGTGCGGCGCAGGTTAGGCGCAATGCAATGCGCGCAGCTTGGGGTATCTATGTACCTCAATGCTTAACATGTTAAACAAGTGTTCGCTTATATTCAGGATGGTGAATGTCAAATGACCCCCCCCGGTCAAGCATTTGCCGGGTAGTGTTATTATTATACAATCCACACACACGGGTGCCACCCCCCCGTACCCCCTTGCCAATCACATGCCACCCAGCGTAAAATTATAAAAAATGGGAGTTTATCAAATGGCAGGCAAGGCGTTACAAAAGCGAATACTGTCCGATGTCACCAAGCAAGGCGGCGCAGAGTATCTGTTCGAATATTTTTCTTCTGGTGGCACAATGGCGCAACTTGCGACCCATTACGAGTGCAGCAGGGGTTACGTCAGCACGGCACTGCACAAGGTGCCAGAATATACTGCCGTGATAAACAAGGCTCGGCAGGAGGCGGCTGACGCGCTGGTTGAGCAGGGCTTGGAGATGGTTGACGCGCTAGATGGCGGCAGCTCAACGCAGGAGATTGCTGCCACGCGTGAGAAGGTGCAGTGGCGCAAGTTTATGGCTGGCTCGTATAATCAGGAGCGTTACGGCAATCGGCCTCAGACCAATGTTACGATTAGCGTGAGCGACATGCACTTGGACGCGCTGCGCAAGGTTAATGCTGACTTAGCTCAGATTGATGCTGAGGACCGCCAGCGTGAGGCGATGGCAATTGACGCGGATTACGAGGATGTCACCGATGAGCAATGATAATCCGCTAGAAGAGTTTGTGCTGCGTTACCGCGACGACCCTGCGTTGTTTGTGCAGGAGGTGTTGGGCGCGACTCCGCACGATTATCAGGCTGAGTTTCTGCGGGCTGTTGCAGACGGTGAGCGCAAGGTTAGCATCCGCAGTGGCCACGGCACGGGTAAGTCCACGTCGGCTAGTTGGATTATGCTGTGGTTTGTTTTGCTGCGTTTTCCGAATAAGGTTGTTGTCACGGCGCCGACCAGTGGCCAGCTGTTTGATGCTTTGTTTGCCGAGCTGAAGCGTTGGATTAACGAGCTGCCGCCTCAGTTGAAGGTGTTGCTTACGGTTAAGTCTGACCGTGTTGAGTTGAACGCGGCTCCGAGCGAGGCTTTCATTTCGGCTAGGACGAGCCGTGCGGAGACGCCGGAAGCGTTGGCTGGAGTTCACTCGGAGAATGTGCTGTTGGTTGTGGACGAGGCTTCTGGTGTGCCTGAGAAGGTGTTTGAGGCTGCTGCTGGTTCGATGTCTGGCCACGCCGCGACTACGATTTTGCTGAGCAACCCAACGCGCTCGTCTGGCACGTTTTACGAAAGTCAGACGAGGATGGCGAACAGCTGGTGGACACGGCGTTGGTCGTGCGTTGATAGTCCGCTTGTGTCTGACGAGTTTGTTGACGAGATGCGCGCAAGGTATGGCGAGGACAGCAATGCCTTTCGCATTCGTGTGCTTGGCGAGTTTCCTATGGCGGATGACGACACGATCATTCCGTTTCACTTGGTTGAAAGCGCGATACATCGTGACGTTGAGGTGACGCCTGACGTTAAGCCTATTTGGGGCTTGGACGTTGCGCGCTTTGGTTCGGACAAGACTGCGCTGTGTAAGCGGTATGGCAATGTTGTGACTGAGATTACCAGCTGGCAGGGTTTGGATTTGATGCAAACTGTTGGGCGCGTTATGGCCGAATACGAAGGCTTATCGCCTTCTATGCGGCCTAGCGAGATATTGGTTGACAGCATTGGAGTTGGCGGTGGTGTGGTTGATAGGCTGCGTGAGCTTGGTGCGCCGGTTAGGGGCATTAACGTGGGCGAGGCTCCTGCTATGGGCAAGACGCACATGAATTTGCGCAGCGAGCTTTGGTTTAAGACAAAGGGTTGGCTTGAGGATAGGTCGTGCAAGCTGCCAAACAACGACCAGCTTCTCGCGGAGCTGACTGCGATTAGATACAGCTTCACATCGTCAGGCAAAATGAAGGCTGAGAGTAAGGATGAGATGCGCAAGCGTGGGCTAAGGTCGCCTGACCTTGCGGATGCGCTCTGTTTGACAATGGCCAGCGACGCTGCAACTGCGTTATCTGGCGCGATGTCAAGTTGGAAGCAATCTATTAAACGCAATTTGAAGGGTATTGCATGAAGCCAGTTCCGTTCCACAAGCTGTCACCTAAAATGAAAAATATCCGCATGAACCAGTGGATTAAAACTTATATTGGTCGAGGTTTAAGTTTGGAGGACGCTCAGCACGCAGCAAGGTGGCGCGCTGGCCATTGGAAGCTAAATGCGCGTATGGAGAAGGTTCTAGCGGACATTGAAGATGTGTGATATGCAGCCTGCGTGGTATTATTAATTAAACTGTGCTAATGTGCAAAAAAAAAGCTAGAGGATAATGATATGAAACCATGTAAAGGTTGCCCCACCCCCGCAGCGTGTAAACGTGCAGGCGGATGCCTTGCCAAAAAATACGGAAAATAAGTTATGGGTATTTTTGATTTCTTAGGCGACTTATCGTCAAAGCGCAGCAAAGAGCTTGGCCTTGGCGGCATACAGTCTTTGCTTGGCACGCGCCGCGCTGCACAAGCTGGCGCAATTGGCGATGAGATGATGGGCATTACAAACAAAGATAGTTTGCCCGGTTACTTTAATGAGCAAACACGCGAGTATGTTCCTTGGTACGTTGACCTGTTTGACGGCGGTGGATTGAATGCTGCTGGCAGTGTAGCGGAGCAAGAGGCTGCGCAGTCTATGGCTTCTGCAACGGGTGCTATGCCCGGCGGCGCTCCTATGGCCCAGCCTGGTTTGTTGCAAACTGGTTTGGGCAGTCAGCTTTCTGATATGGAAATGGCAAACCGTAATCGTTCTGCACAGATGGCTCCGGGTTTGGGTAGTCAGCTTTCTGATATGGAAATGGCAAACCGTAATCGTGCTGCACAGATGGCACCGAGTTTAGGCAGTCAGCTTTCTAATATGGAAATGGCAAACCGTAATCGCGCTTCTCAAGTGGCACGCAATGATGCGATTTATTCTGCAAGAGTCCAAGAAGCTAATCGTGGCGCCGCCAATGCTATGTCTAATCAAGGAGATCCTAGATTATATTCCGCATCTACAGGATACGCCCCCGGCGCAATGACTGAAGAATTTTTGGATAAAAAAATAGATTTGGGTGCTGCGGGTTATGGCCCTATGGGTCAAGCCATGCAATCGCCTATGATGCAGCACCCTGAGTTTCCACAGTTTGTTGATATTATGAAAAGAGCAGGCAACGAGTCTGTATTCCAAAACCCAGAGCAAGCTTCGTTTGTGTTTAATAGCTACCTAAAGCAAATAGGTTATAAGTAATGGCAATCACAACTTACGCAGAGCTGCAATCAGCCATTACGGATTTTCTTAACCGTGATGATTTGGCGTCGGTTACGCCGACGTTTATATCGCTGGCCGAAGCTGACATGCAGCGTCAGGTGCGTCACTGGCGTCAGGAGAAGCGCAGCACTGCGGAGCTTGACACGCAGTACAGCGCAATCCCCGCTGACTTTCTTGAGGCTATTCGGTTTTACATTACGTCGGGCGAGACGCGTCCGCTTGAGTTAATAAGCCAGTTTCAGTTGCTTGACCGCAAGTATAAGAGAGCGAACACCAGCGGCGAGCCAGCCTACTATGCGATTACTGCCGGTGAGATTGAAATATTCCCTGCGCCTGATGGCACTTACACTGCCGAACTATATTACAACGCGCGCATTGAGCCTTTGACTGACAGCAATACATCCAACTGGATGTTGGAATACTTCCCTGACGCATACTTGTATGGTTCACTCATACACTCCGCGCCATACTTGAAGGATGATGCGCGCTTGCAGGTTTGGGCTGCTTTGTATCAAAGCGCGATTGATGCTATAAATATGTCAGGTGAGAAGGCTAAATTTGGCGGATCAGGCCGTCGCATGAAAATAAGGGCTTATTAACATGAGTTTTTCAGACACATTTGAGACCACAGTTTTAACTTGGTCTTTTACGACAAGCAGCGCAACACGCCCGACTGAGTGGCATATTGCACTTTACACTGCATCGCCATCCGACCCCGGCGGCGGAACTGAAGTATCTGGCGGCGGTTACGCGCGTCAGGCTGTTACGTTTACTGTTTCCGGCAACACTGCCTCAAACAATGCTGCAATTGAGTGGCCAGTTGCTACGTCGGCTTATGGCACGGTTACTGACGTTGGCGTGTTTGATGCGTCTACTGGCGGCAACTTAATTGCTTACGCGGCGCTGACCACTAGCAAGGCGATTGACACGGGCGACGTGTTTAGGCTCCCATCTGGTGATCTTGACGTTACACTTGACTAATGGCTGAGTATCGTTCTGGCTACGGCAGGGCTACATACGGCTCGTATAACTACGGGCTGGATGGCGCTGTTATTGGCGGCGCTAGCACGATTATTATCACAACAACGACGGCAGCGGCATCGGTCCGCGTTAGGCTAGACGCATCTATTGTTGTAGGCGTATCTACGACCTCATCTGAGGCCGTTAGAGTGCGTGAGGCTTCGGCATCTAGCACAGCGTCCACCACAGCTACATCTGCAGCCCAGCGCGTGCGTGAGAGCGATGCAGCATCAGCTTGCGCTTCATCTACGTCTGCCGCGTGTAATCGCGTCCGCACTGCTGATGGCACGATTGCCGCTGCGTCAACTGCCAGCTCTGACATGGTTCGCGTTAGGCCAACTGCGGCTGCGATTTCTGCTGCGTGCAGCACGTCGGCCCATGCTGAGGCGATATACATTAGCAGCGCTGACATTGTTTGCGTTATAACATCTGTAGCAACGTGCAACCGGGTTCAGTCGAGTAGTGCTTTAATTAGCACTCTTCTGAGTACGACTTGCAATGCTGTTAAAAAGTGGGAGCCAATCCCAGATACACCTGAAGTTTGGACTGGTGTTGATCCGTCAAGCAAAGTGTGGCAAGATGCAAGCAGCACGCCAGAAAGCTGGTCGGCTGTTCCCCCTACATCAACGGACTGGACACCCGCCTCGGCTTCGAGCGAAACTTGGGCTGACGCCGCATAGGAGAATAACATGGCTGACACAACCACAACTGCATATGGCTTAACGAAGCCAGAGGTCGGCGCATCCGAGGATACTTGGGGCGAAAAGATCAACACTGATCTTGATACGTTAGATTCGGTTGTAAATGCAATTGGCGGTAAGACTGCTGCCGCTACGTTGTCTTATGCAGATAGCGCGAAGCTGGCGACGACTGCCACAGGCGTAGACGTAACAGGCACAGCCGTCACGGACGGTTTAACTGTAGCTGGCAACGTGTCAGTCGATGGCGGCACGATCAAGCTTGATGGGAACTATCCTGTTGGTACAAACAACGTGGCGTTGGGTAATCAAGCCTTAGATGATGGCTCACTTAGTGGCATTAGTAATACTGCTATTGGTACACAATCACTGACAGCAAACACTTCTGGTCAAAACAATGTTGCGTTGGGGACAGCCGCTTTATATACAAACAGCACGGGCCAATCAAACACATCTGTTGGATCTAATGCACTATTCTCCAACACCACCGCAAGCAGCAACACAGCAGTGGGTTATCAAGCGGCTTATACTAATACAACCGGCTCTCGCAATGTGGCGATAGGTGATGTGGCACTACAGCTTAACACAACAGCATCACGAAATGTTGCCGTTGGTAGAAGCGCACTGCAAAACCTCAATACCACTGGCGACACTTATAATGTAGCGGTTGGTTATAATGCCTTGGCACTGACAACCACAGGACAGTACAATACTGCAATGGGTGCTTCTGCACTAGTCTCCAACACCACCGCAAGCCAAAACACTGCGGTTGGGTATAGAGCTTTATTCACTAACAGTACAGGAGGTAACAACGTAGCGTTAGGCACGTATGCTTTAGACCTTAACACCACAGGTGCTTCTAATACTGCGTTAGGTTATTTAGCATTATCGGCTAACACTACAGGCACTTTAAATGTATCTGTAGGTAAAGACTCTATGGACAGCAATACTACAGGCAGTAACAGCGTAGCGGTTGGTGTTGATGCACTCCAAGCAAACACCACCTCCAACAACAACGTAGCGGTTGGGTATCAGACTTTATATAGTATGTCGTCTACGGGTGACGCTAATAAGTCAACGGCTGTAGGCTATCAAGCAGGGTATAACTCAACGCACAACGTAGACGCTTTTGGCTCTCAAGCATTATATAGCAACACTACAGGTGTTTTATCAGTAGCCATTGGCCGTGAGGCTCTCTACTCCAACACCACAGCCAGCAACAACACTGCTGTTGGGTATCAAGCTGCATATGCGAACACCACTGCGACAGGTACCACCGCCATTGGCTACCAAGCGTTGCTTGATGTTACAACGGGTTCCTGGAACACAGGTATTGGGCATCGAGCGGGTAATTCTATTACTACGGGTGTAAGAAACTTGGCCCTTCAACCTTTCTCTTTGCAGACGCTTACTACAGGCAATGATAATATTGCTATTGGTTATGCTGCTCTAGAAGTCGCCACTACTTCTAGCAATAATATTGCTATTGGGCGTAGCGCATTAGCTGCAAACACCACAGCCAGCAACAGCACTGCTGTGGGGTATTATGCTTTACAATCCAACACTGCTGCTAACAATGTCGCATTGGGTTATGGCTCTGCTTATCAAAACACTTCTGGTACATCAAATACGGCCCTTGGATATTATGCCTTACAATCCAACACCACCGCCAGCAACAACACTGCTGTTGGTTATCAGGCTGCATACACGCAAAGCAATGCTAATGCCGGAGGGGTTACAGCGATTGGTTATCAGGCTGGTTATAACAACGATACGGGGCCACAACTATTCGTTGGTCGTGAGGCTGGTAAATTCACAACAACAGGCGAAAGTAATACTGCCGTAGGCGCATATCGTACTCTATATTCCAATACGACAGGCGCATATAATGTTGCAGTGGGTCGTGAAGCACTGTTCTCCAACACCACCGCAAGCAACAACACTGCCTTGGGGTATCAGGCGGGGTATAGTAATACTACTGGTAGGTCTAATACATTTATTGGAGACGCTGCTGGTAACGCTTCAACATCAAGTTTCAATACCTACATCGGGAAAGACGCTGGTAAGTTAATAACATCGGGCGAGGGAAACACCATCCTTGGCAGCTACAACGGCAACCAAGGCGGCTTGGACATCCGCACCTCAAGCAACAACATCGTGCTGTCGGATGGGGATGGTAATCCTAGATTGCGTGTAACACCATCTGGGCAATTCATAATGGTGGGAGTGTATAATGATACAACTGCCGATGCCGCAAATATAAATGTGCGTTCCGATGGGCTACATAGAAGGTCTACTTCCTCTATTAGGTATAAGCATAGTGTTGAAGATGCGCCGTTTGGCATATCAGAACTTATGACACTTCGCCCAGTTACTTATAAAGGAAACAATGATGGGGACAGGGTATTTGGCGGTTTAATTGCAGAAGAAGTCCATGATGCTGGCTTAACAGAGTTTGTGCAATATGATGTAGAAGGCAGACCAGATGCTCTTGCATATGGCAATATGGTATCACTTTGCATCAAAGCAATCCAAGATCAACAAGCAACTATTACTGCACTAGAGACACGGATCACTGCCCTAGAAAACGCTTAATCGTAACCAGTCAGAAAAGGAGAAAGACATGACGGATACACCAACCGCAGAAGAGATTGCCCAGCACTACACAGCAATGGGTCACTCTGTTGACTTGCTAAACGCTGGGCAACCAGAGGACATGGACGATGCTGATTGGGCTGACACTGTGTCACGCAACGTAGAGCATCTCGAAATCATGGTGGCTAAAGACTTCTGGACTACAGAAGACATGACTGCGGTAAACGCTGCAATCGCAGCTAACTCTTAAACTCAAACCTGAAAGGAGACCGTTATGAGTAAAAACGAAAAGAACCTCATTACTGTCAACGACATCGAATACAACATCGAAGACTTCACTGACGCACAGAAGGCTATGCTTAACCATGTGCAAGACCTAGATCGAAAGCTGGGCAATGCTCAGTTTAACTTGGATCAGCTTTCAGTGGGTCGTGAGGCGTTTGTTAAGATGCTGGCTGACTCTTTGGAAGCGCCAGCGGAAGACGAAGCTGAATAGCTCGCACGATATAACGCAACTGGCCAGCTATATGCTGGCCTTTTGCATATTTGGTACAATGTGCTATATTGGCCGCAATGCGTTTTCCGAGAGGCGACAATGGCTTTAATTGATCTAAACATTCCAGCTGGCGTCTATCGCAACGGCACTGACTTGCAGAGCATGGGCCGCTGGCGTGATGCAAGCCTTATTCGCTGGCATGACGGCGTTATGCGCCCGGTAGGCGGGTGGCGCACGCGCAACAACAACGCTGCAAACGCAAGCATACGCGGCATGGCCACTTGGATCACAAACGACAGTAGCCGCTGGATTGCCGCTGGCACATACAACAAACTTTATGCTTGGGCTGAGACTGGCGCTCGATATGACATTACTCCGGTTGGCTTAACTGCTGGACGTGAGGACGCAATATCTTTCACAGGCTACGGCGGCGCGGAGTTTGGCGCATACGCATACGGCATTGCTCGGCCTGACACAGTTCGCATTCAGCCAGCGACCAGCTGGGATTTGGAAACGTGGGGCGAATACTTGCTGGCGTGCAACGAGGACGATGGCAAGATTTACGAATGGCAGCTCGGCACAGGCACGCCCGCTGCGGTTTTGTCTAACGCGCCGACAAGCAATCTTGGTTGCGTTGTAACTGAGGAGCGTTTTTTGTTTGCGCTTGGCGCGGGCGGCAATCCTCGCAAGGTGCAGTGGTCTGACCGTGAGGATAACAATTCATGGACGCCAGCCGCTACAAACGAGGCGGGTGATCTTGAGCTAAACACGTCTGGCGCATTGATGAAGGGCGTGACTGTTGCCGGGCAAACCTTGCTTTTGACAACACGCGATGCCCACGTTGCTAACTACATTGGCCCGCCATACGTTTACGGCATTGAGCGCGTTGGCACGTCCTGCGGGCTTGCAGCAAAGCAGGCTGCCGTTGTTGTGGATGCGGGTGCATTCTGGATGGGCGTTAATTCGTTTTACGTTTACACGGGCGGTCAGGTTCAGGAGTTGCCCTGCGACGTGTCAGATTATGTTTTCAACGACATCAACCGTGGCCAGATCAGCAAATCGTTTGGCATGTCTAATTCCATGTTTGGCGAGATTACTTGGTTTTACCCAAGCGCAGCATCAACGGAAAACAATCGCTATGTGACGTTTAACTACACAGAAAACACATGGTACATTGGCGAGCTGGCCCGCACAGCTGGCGTTGACCGCAGCGCATTCCGCCAGCCAATGATGGCTGATCCAGCGGATTACAAAATTTACGAGCATGAGATTGGTTTTGATTACGGTGCGCTGACACCTTACGCCGAGACGGGTCCGTTCCGGATTGGCGCTGGGGATCAAGTTATGAGCGTGACTGAGCTTCTGCCGGATGAAAAGTCGCAAGGTGACGTAAATGCCGTCTTTAAGACGCGCTTTTACCCGAATGGCACTGAGCGGTCATACGGGCCTTACTCCATGAGCAACCCGACATCGGTGCGGTTTACCGGGCGTCAGGTGCGGATGCGCGTTGAGGGTCAGCGCTTATCTGACTGGCGCGTTGGCATTAATCGGCTTGAAGCTGTTGGCGGTGGCCGTCGATGACGCAGCAAAACCGTCCACCAGAGCCGCGAGATAAGGACTGGCAGACGTGGGGTCGGCGCATGATGTCGTACCTCTCGCAAACCCGTTCTGCGCTGGTTCAGCAGACTGGCGACGAAAGCGCTGCCGATGATGGCACGTTGATGTGGGACAGGGAAAACTTGTATCCGGTCGTGAGTAAAAACGGCGCGTGGGTTCAGGTTGTGTTAGAAGACGGCAATGCCAGCGGCTCAATTACAACTGACCAAACAGCTGTTGCGATAAACACAGCGTACGCTTTAACGTACACTTTATCATCATCTGATGGCATTACTAGCGGCACACCAGCCTCGCGCTTGGTATTCGAGGAAGCTGGCGAGTACATGGTTAGCTTTTCGGCGCAGATTTCGTCTACATCCAGTTCAACTGTAAACTTCTGGTTTTGGCCTCGCGTCAACGGAGTTGACCTTGCTGGTTCGACTATGAAAAACGCTTTGCATCAAAATGGCGCAACTCTTGTGGTTAGCCGATCTGCAATACTTGACCTTTCCGCTGGAGATTACTTGGAAGCTATGTGGGCCGTTGACAGCACCAGCGGTTTTCTTGATGCAACTGCGGCAACGGCGTTCGCACCCGCAGCACCGGCGTCCACTATTGCAATAACGAGGCTGCATGGATGAGTGAAGAACTAGCGCGCTGCAGGCCTTGGATTGAGGCAGCTTTAAGCTACAGCGGTGGCACTCATAACTTTGAGGATGTGGTTGTTGGCTTGCAAAAGGGTACGATGCAGTTGTGGCCAACGCCAAAGGGGTGCATAGTAACTGAAATCGTGGTATATCCGCGAAAGAAAGTTTTAAACGTGTTCCTTGGCGGCGGTGAATTGGAGCAAATTTTGGATATGCACAACGATGTGATAGAGTGGGCAAAAGCGCAAGGATGCGCGGCCCTAACCATGACTGGTCGCTTTGGCTGGAAAAAACCATTGGCGAAGCACGGTTGGAAGCCACTGCACACGTCCTATGTTAAGGAGTTTGAATAATGGGAAAAGGTGGATCAACCTCTTCAACGGTTGCAGTCCCAGAGTACATTGAGGACGCGGCTCGGCGCAATCTAACCCAAGCTGACAAGATCTCAAAGTTGGGGTTTATTCCTGAGTATGGCCCAACCGTTGCTGCGTTTACTCCCTCGCAGGAAGCTGCGTTTCAAGGCACGGCACAAGCAGCTGGCGCTTTTGGCCTGCCCGGTGGCGGAATGTCAATGGAAGATATTTCTGGTGGTATGCCAGCGCCAACGACATACGCAGGCGGTGTGCGTGGTTATTCTGCTCTGCCAATTTATGAGCAAGCTCTTGAGGCCTTTGGGCAAGCCCGCCCCGGTCAAAAGCAATATATAGATAGCTTCTTTATTGACCCGTTCACAGGCGCTGCTGGCTCAAATATGCAAGCTCCAGTTGACTACACCGTAGCGTCTACTCCGGGTGATTTGGGTGGGATTGGCGCTGGCGGTGGAGGTGGTGTTGCTGGCGCTGGTGCTGGCGCTGGTGTTGCTACTGGTGGCATGGGTGCTGGAACGGCTAGTGGCTCAACTTTAACTAACGATGAAATAGCAGACTACAGCCAAATAATAGCTGACTCAGTCGGCCTTGACAGTTTTGACCCGACGCGCACAGCCGAGTCTCAAATGACGCCAGAGCAGTATGCTGCATATCAGTCTCAGTCTATGAGTAATCCAGCTCAGTTGGCTGCTGACAATATTTACATGAACAATCTCGGCAACGCAAACAGCACCATTGTTGATACGGCTAAGGGTCTACTAAATATTGAGCCTTCCTTTGACAGCCCGTCTAGCGCAGGCTCATACGGTGGTTCTCTTGTTACTGGTGGATTAAGCGGCAATCTCACCGGAATTCCCGGGGTTGCCGGAAACATTGCTGATAACATATTAAGTAGCGCCGCGCCGGAATATGCAATAGGTCTGCAAGGCCAAAACTTTGCCGAGTCTGGTGGGTCAACTTACGATCCAAACATGGCTATCACAAACCCAATGACAGGCAAGACGACAGCTGGCGGGTATGACTTTGATCCCAATGCGTTTAGTTCTGATTACGGGAGCGCAAACTTTGGGTTTTCTGACTTAACTCCCGTGCCAGAGCCTGCTCCTGTTGGATTTACATCGCTTCCAAACACAGGCATGACCGCCATACCGGGTTACACTACTCCCTTACCTACAACCTTTGTAAATGATTACTCAGACCCAGCCACGTTGGCGAAATTCGAAGCAGACAGAGCGCCGGGTGGAATACATTACGAAAGCTCAGGCTCTCGAAGAAACGAACTAGCGGCAGCAGCGGCTGTGAAAGCCAAGGATGACGCATTGGCCCAAACCGTTGACACTTCAGAGGTTTTAAATCTAGCAAAAAGCAAAAATTCGGCTCAGCAATGGCTCAAAGAAAACGGTTATGGGAATTATGATAAAGATGATGCAACAGATGTTCTTCGGAGCAAAGTAGCTGACATTGAAAAGTCTCAATTACAGCAAGGCTTAAAAGACGGCGTTGTTATGGAAAATGACCGTTATAGCGTTTACGTTAATGGGCAATTAGTTTCCAGCGAAAAGAGATCAAGTGAGGCTAAGGCAAGACTCAAGGCGGCGACGAGTTAGCATAAACATGATGTATAAAACTTTAATATCTTCAGCAAAGAAAGGCGTGTAAAATGGCAGGACCAGCTCCAGCACCAACAATGGCGGCGCAGCCTACTGCACAGCCCAACGCAACATACCAGCCAGCTCCAATGGCTCCACAGCCGGGTTTCAACGTAAACCAAGCCGCTGCTGGGGCGTTGCAGGGGGCAATCGGCGGTACGCAGCGCGCAATGCAGGCTCCACTTCAAGTCGGAGCGTACGCAAACCCGTACACTAGCGAGGTTATTGACCGCACACAACAAGACATTGAGCGGCAACGTCAGATGGCAATGAACACGCTCGGCGCGCAGGCAACTGCGGCCAACGCATTCGGCGGGTCTCGCCAAGGTGTTGCTGAAGGCGTTATGGCTGGCGAGTATGGTCGCATGGCGGGCGACATGGCAGCGCAGCAGCGTCAGCAAAACTACAGCCAAGCGTTGCAGGCTGCGATGTCCGACCGTCAGGCTCGCCTTGGTGCCGCGTCTCAAATGGGTCAACTCGGCCAGCAGGCATTTGGCACAAGCCAAGCAATCCAGCAGCAGCAAGCCCAGCAGGGTCTGTTGCAACAGGGCATCCAGCAAGCACTTATCGACGCGGCCAGACAGCAATACGCTGGCTACACTGGTGCGCCAGCGCAGTCGCTTCAAGCACCGCTAAGCGCGCTTGGCATTGCTCAGCAAGGCGGGGCTAAAACAATTACGGAATCACAAAGCCCCGGCCTGCTTAGTTACTTGCAGACTATAGGGCAAATGTGCTGGGTGGCCCGTGAGGTTTACGGCGAGGATGATCCAAAATGGATGCAGTTCCGCGAGTGGGTTATCGGTTATTCACCAAACTGGTTTTACAACGCTTACAGCAAATATGGCGAAAGAGTGGCAAAAATTGTGGCAAAAGTGCCAGCGCTTAAACTTGTCATTCGCCCGTTTATGGACGCTAAGCGCAAGGCAATGGGGTATAAGTAAATGGTCATGAATCCGCAGCAGCCAAGTCAACCGCGTGGCGGTCTCCTAGGCTTATTCGACAAAGCAACAACGGTAAGTGAGGACACGGGCCTTAGCCCTTTCCAAAACTTTGCTGCGGCGCTTGACCCTTTAATTATGAAGGACATGCGCATTGGCGCAGATATTCGCAAGCAAGGCGTTCAGCGCGTAGCAGACATGTCTCGAAACAAAACTGTTGCTATGCTTCGAGCGCAAGGTCGTGATGATTTAGCCGATGCTGTGTTAAACCGCACGATTGGCGTTAAGGACGCGTTTAGCGTTATGCAGAGTGAGAAGGCTGCTGATTTGGCGTTTAGTCGTCAAAAGCAGCTAAAGCAAATGGGTACTGGCAGCAAAGTGGACTTGACCACCGACATGAAAAACTGGCTTCAGGTTAAATCCAGCAAGCCAGATTTAACCTTTGAAAGCTATCTGGCTCAATATAAATCACCCAAGGGCATTCAGAGTAAGGGAGTTTATAGAGATTCTAAAACAGGTGATATTATCGGTGAGGTCAACTTTGACCCAGCCTCCGGCCAATACTTCCAGCTAGGTGAGGGCGGTGAGCGTAAAAATTTAGACATTACAAAGTACACTCCGGTTCTGGATTCGACTTTTGGCCAAACCATTCCCAACTTTACCCAGTTCAATAAACTGAGCGACGAATTAACAACAGACCGCTCAAGCATTAAAACTTTTGAAAAATACATGCGCTCAATAGGGAACACCAACGAGGGTTTGCGCCGCTTGGCGGATCAATTTAGCGCAAACGCAAAAACACTGCTTAGTGGTTATTTTGGAGATGAATACACAGAACTTTCACCATCGGAACTAAATACTAAAGTGGCTGGAAGCCTCTTGCAGGGGTTAATTGGTCGATCTCGATTAGAGGTAGTTGGCGGTGGAGTAATGACCGAACAAGACGCGCTCAGAATTATTCAAAACCTTGGTGGCGATGTAGATCTTCTTCAAAATGAAGAAGTTGTTGCAACCCAAATTAAAAATCTTCTTGAGCAAAAAATGGCATCGTTCGACCGAAGGAAAAGGGTACACGACAATGCAATTAGGCAAGTTTATGGGTCTCAAGGATATGAGCCTATAGAGCCATACGAGATAGACATGAGCGTTTTTAATGCGTCTTCAACATCTTCAGGCAATGCAAGCGCAGCCTCTTCAAGCAATGGTAGGGAAAGGGTATGGGATCAATCCCTTAACAACGGACAAGGGGGTTTTAGATAATGGTTGATGTAACGCTTCCGGACGGAACAATACTGCGAGACATACCCGACACTATGAGTGCGGCGGAGCAAGAGGCAGTGGTGCGTCAATATTTAGTAAACAATCCAGTATCACCCAAAGAAGGCAAAATAGACGCGTCTGGCGAATACACTGAAGAGGTCTCATACGGTGCTGGCTTGGCGCGGGCGGGGCTACAGGGTTTAAGTTTTGGGTTTGCTGATGAAATTGAAGCGTTTTTGCGCAAGGGCGACATGCCGTATGAAGAAAAGTTGGCTCAGGTCCGGCAAGCTATAGACCAGTTTTCAGAGCAAAATCCCGGCACAGCACTAACCGCAGAAATTGTTGGTTCACTTCCAACCGCACTTTTGGGTGGAGCTGGTTTGGCTAGAGCTGGCGTAACTGGCGCGGCAAAAGTTGCGGGCTTAGAGGGCGCGCTTTACGGCTTCGGCGCTGGAGAAGGCGGTGCGACTGAGCGTGCTAAGTCGGCAGCTATCGGCGGAACTGTTGGCGCGGTTACAGGTAAGGCGTCTGACCTTCTTTTTCCAAAATTAAATAAAGCCGCCAGCGAACTGAAAAAGAAAGGGGTTCGTTTGACCCCGGGGCAAAAGTTTGGTGGGAAAACAGCCGCGTTTGAGCAAAAGCTTACGTCTGTCCCCTTTGCCGGAGACGTTATTGCCGAGCAACAAGTAAGGGCAACCGCAGACTTTAATAGAGCTGCAATAAACAACGCCCTAAAAGTATTAAATGAGTCTGGAACCAAAACGCGCGCAGCGTTGTCAATCTTGAAGTCGGGCCTAAAAGTTCCAAAGAATTTAACCGGAAATGATGCTTTTGATTTTGCAAACAGCGAAATCTCAAATGCTTACGATAAAATAATTCCAAAATTATCAGCAAACTTTGACTCCGAGTTTGAAGACGAATTGCTTAAAATTCTTGTAAAAAGCGACGAGCTTGGGGATCAGGGAGCAAAGCAATTTTCAACAATAGTTAACAATATTATTGGCAAGACTGGTGATAGGCTTGTTTCGGGAAGGCAACTAAGCACTATAGATTCCGACCTTGGGGCTAAGGCTATAAATTTTTCTACAAGCAATTCAGCATCTGAAAGGGAGTTGGGTACTGCATTGTTTAATGTTCAAAAGTTAGTTCGAGACAGTATGAACAGTGCAAACTCGGAAGTTGCCGAGCAATACAGAAATGTTCAAAACGCTTGGAAAACATTGCTTCCCGTCAGAACGGCAGTTGCCAATGCAACCGCTAAGAAAGGGGTGTTCACCCCAAAACAACTTGCTCAAGCCTCTAAGGCCATTGATAAGTCAAGTAAAAAGTTAAAAACAGCGAAGGGTCAAGGCGTTCAGCAGAAATTTGCACAAGAGGCAGAAGAGGTGCTTGGGCTGACAACAGCCGATCTTGGGACAGCTGACCGCGCAGCGCTCATGCTTTACTTAAACCAAGTTAAGAACAGGCCAAAGGCTTCTATCCTCGGCGGCCTCGGACTTACCGTTGCCTCTCAAGGAATTTATGGAAATCCTTTGGGGCGCGGCGCTTTAACTTCTGCCCTAGCTGCGCCCGGCTTATTAGGACGACAGGGCGCTCCTGCTATTGGCGCAATGACGGGTCGAGCATTTGAAGAGGACCAGCAATAATGGAACTTAAACCAAAATCACGCAGCGAAATCGAAGGCATTGTGCAGGGCGCAATCTCGGATGCGGTGGACTTTGTTGAGGGCGAAATTAGCCAAGATCGTATCAAGGCCCAACGCTACTACGATGGCGAGGTTGACCTTGGTTACGAGGATGGCCGCAGTAAGGTTGTAGCCACAAAGGTACGGG
>Ga0208643_1000430_pt1 | contig 28357 bp, 27 predicted proteins | sample VirMetDEL_Nov_12_FD_184516 | JGI IMG/M metagenome (GOLD analysis project Ga0208643, IMG submission 184516) | Aqueous microbial communities from the Delaware River and Bay under freshwater to marine salinity gradient to study organic matter... | ecosystem: Environmental > Aquatic > Marine >... | reverse complement strand
CCTCAATATACAGCAGGAACCTAAAAATTACATAGTGGGGTTATCAATCCTCTGCTACGTCGTTCTCCAGTCCAGTGTGTATATCGGGTAAGCCACGCTACGGTTAGTCGTACTTCCTACCCCAAGAGGGGAAGTACGCACCAAATTCTAAGGGGGGAGTTATGAAAAGACTAACCAAAGCAAGGCTCAAGAGAGAGCTGTTCATACTTAAGCAGGATATAAAAGACTTACGACAAGCTGAGAAGATTTGGGAAGGACTTCTTGCTAGTTGGCCTGATGACACCGACTACATCTATGTGGATGAAGAAGGTGCAGTTGAAGAAACTACTGGAGCATTACACTAATGACGCTAATGAAAAACGCACTTGATAAACAAACTGGCGGTAACCATTACAAGGATATGGCTATCCAACCGGCAGAGTATGCTGAGAAGAATGGCCTGTCCTTGCTTGAGGGCAACATCGTTAAGTATGTTTCGCGGTGGAAAAAGAAAGGCGGTCTAACTGATCTACAAAAGATCATACATTGTGCAGAACTCATTATAGAAATCCATGGCATAAAAGAGAACAAATGAAATTGACTATAGAGTTAGACGAAGAAGATGTAGAAGAAGTTATGCAACTTATACAAAGGCTTACTGAAGTAGTAGAAAAGTTAGAGGACTACGTGGAGGAGAAGCAAAATGCAGTTTGAATATTACGCAACTATCGTGAAAATTGTGGATGGAGATACCGTAGATGTCGATGTTGATTTGGGCTGGAATGTTGTTATACGCGGTAGTGCTGGTCGCATCCGTCTGCATGGGGTCGATGCTCCAGAGTCTCGCAATAGAAACGTGGAAGGCAAAGCACATGGCCTCCTTGCCAAAAAATTCGTACAGGAAAAACTTAAAGTGGGAGGAGTATATAAACTCCGAACAAAAGAGAAGGGCAAATTTGGAAGATACTTAGGTGACTTTCAGGTAGGTAACAAGTGGTTGTGTGCAGAGCTTGTGGCTAACCAACTAGCTGTACCGTATACCGGACAGAATAAAAAAGAGATTGCGAAAGCGCATGAAGTTAATCGCCTGTTGTTAGTTAAAAAAGGACTTCTATGACGGCTTGGAGTTACAGTAGCATAAACACGTTCAAGCAATGCCCTAAAAAGTATTATCACTTGAAGGTAGCTAAAGATGTGAAGGACGTAAGTAGTTCTGCTATGTACTACGGTAACGAGGTGCATAGAGCGGCGGAACATTACGTCAAAAAAGGCACACCTATACCTACTAAGTTTAAGTTTATTAAAAAGACTTTGGACTCGCTAAACAATATACAAGGTGAGAAACATTGTGAGATACGTATGGCCTTAGCAAAAGAAGATGGCGAATACGTACCTACGACTTTCTTTGCTGACAACGTATGGTGGAGAGGTATAGCAGACTTACTCATAGTCGATGACGATAAAGCTTATCTAGTTGATTACAAGACAGGCAAAAGTGCTAAGTATGCGGACACCAAACAGTTAGATTTACTAGCAGGAGCTACGTTCACGCACTACCCAGAAATTAAAAGTATTAAGTCTGCTTTAGCATATGTAGTGAGTAACGAATTTGTGCAAAAGAAACACACGTCAGACATGCGTAAGTCATACCTCACTGTGTTTGATGACGAACTAGAAAGACTAGACTCGGCAGAAGAGAACGAAGTGTGGAACGCTATCGACGGTCCACTGTGTGCGTACTGTCCGGTAACTAAATGTGAACACAATAGGAAATAATTATGGCTACAAAGAAACGAGATTACAAAGCTGAGTACGCTAAGTATCAGGGTACAGAAGAGCAAAAGAAGAATCGTGCAAAACGTAATGCTGCTCGACGCAAAGCTGCAAAAGAAGGCAAAGTCAGTAAGGGCGACGGTAAAGACGTAGCACACAAGAAGGCTATATCTAAGGGTGGAAAGAACCCAGGCAATACTAAAGTAGAAGTAGCCGGTGCTAACCGTTCGTTCAAGCGCAACTCAAAAGGCAAGTTAGTCTCAGAAAGAAGCACTCGTGAACGGAAAGCGTAATGCAGACAATAACTAATGCAAAACTTCCCTGCGCTAACGACGAAGAAATACAGTACGCCTACGAAGATATTGTTAAGGAAGCAAATAAATATAACCACTGGGGTAATAAGCCAGATATACCGTTAGTACCAATGCACACCTACAAAGGTGATGTTCCTAGTATAAGAAGAATTAGTTATCGCACGTTACAAAAGTTTAAATGTAGTTACGATGACGAAAATCAACCTGTAATAATGAGAGGTGCATGGGAAATTATGATTAACAAGTACTCCTCAAGAAAAGCGTTTAACGACGAAGTAAGGGAAAGGTTCTTACGTTTTTACAAAGCTACTATTTTAAGTTACGAAGACGCTGACAAATGGAGGAAGAAAATAGATAGTTTAATGCACAAAGAAAAGTACAAAAGGCGTTTCTACAGACAGACAAACACCGAAGGTATGTATACTAACCCTAGGTATTTGTACTCTAACATAGACTGCAATTTTTTTATATTTGGTATTGGATATCATTTTATAGAAAAAGAAAAAATACAAGTTGTTAAATCAATTTATAGACACATTAAAAGACTAACCGTACTAACCAACCCACATCAGGAGAAAACTAAATGGCAGCAATTAATACAACAGGCGATTTAAGAAAGTTTCTTTGTAGCTCTATTACTTCAGTAGCAAATGGAACAATGGATATAAGTAAAGCCAGAGAGGTTACAAAACTTGCAGGGCAAGTAAACGAATCTTTCTACTCAGAAGTTAAAGTTGCAAGGTTGCAAATAGATTTAAAAGAAGAGTCGGATAAACTAGGTTCTTTACCAGTAGCCGGTAAATAACTAATGCAAGTAATCGATGATAAGGCGATCATACTTAGAACTAAACGTCCGCATCTAGTCACTGAGGCTATCGAAAGGTGTAAGGTTTTAAGCGAAGAAGATGGGATGTATAAAGTTGCAGTTAAATGGGACTTAAAAGGAGCGCAAGCACTAGCAAAGTTGAAGGTTGAAGGTACACCTTCGCCCATTACACGCGACTATGAATGGACTGGTAAGCATGAACCCTTTGCCCACCAACGTGAAACTTCTGCTTTTCTTACACTACACAAGAAAGCTTTTTGTTTTAACGAGCAGGGTACAGGTAAAACTGCTAGTGTAATATGGGCAGTGGATTACTTGATGAACTTAGGACACCTCAAACGTGTACTTGTAATCTGTCCTCTGTCTATTATGAAATCAGCATGGCAACAAGACTTATTTAAGTTTGCCATGCACCGCAGTTGTTCAGTTGCTCACGGCACGTCTACCCAACGCAAAAAGATAATCAACGCAGGAGCAGAGTTTGTCATCATAAACTTTGATGGCGTAGCTGTAGTTTCAGAAGAGATTGTCAATGGTGGGTTTGACATGATCGTAGTTGATGAAGCTAATGCGTATAAAAACGCGCAGACAAACCGTTGGAAGACGCTTAACAAACTTGCGACTAACATTCCCTGGATGTGGATGCTTACTGGTACTCCAGCAGCTCAATCACCTGTTGATGCTTTTGGTTTAGCCAAATTAATTAATCCAGAGGGCGCACCTAAATACTTTGGACAGTTTCGTGACAAGGTTATGTACAAGATAACTCAGTACATATGGAGACCTAAGCCAGATGCGGACACTACGGTACATAAAGTTTTACAACCGGCAATTAGGTTTGAGAAAGATCAGTGCCTAGACTTACCTCCAGTTGTGCATGTGGAACGCGAAGCTCCACTTACTAAGCAACAAGAGACTTACTATAAGTTATTGAAAGATAGGATGATGATGCAAGCAGACGGAGAACAGGTTACTTCGGTCAATGCTGCTACTAACTTAAACAAGCTGTTGCAAATCTCAGGGGGTGCCGTTTATTCCGATGACAAAGAAGTTATACAGTTTGATGTAAGTAACAGACTAAAGATTGTGAAGGAAGTAATTGAAGAGTCATCACACAAAGTACTCGTGTTTGTACCTTTTACGCATACTATAGAATTGCTTAAAGAGTTCTTAACTAAAAGTAAAATTACTTGCGAAGTAATCTCTGGGAAAGTCACGGTTAACAAACGTGCTGAGATTATTAAGACGTTCCAAGAAGATGACGACCCACACGTTCTTATCATACAACCGCAAGCCGCGTCACATGGTTTAACTTTAACAGCCGCTAACACAGTTATATGGTACGCACCAGTTACTAGCGTAGAGACATACCTACAAGCTAACGCCCGTATAAATAGGCCCGGTCAACATAACTCTATGACGGTAGTACACGTAACAGGAAGTGCTGTGGAAGAACGGCTCTACACGATGCTTCAAAATAACATCACTAACCACAATAAGATCATTGATTTGTATAGACAGGAAATAGATGCTTGACAATGTAAAAGACTCTGCTAAACTGGTTATCCCTTTAAAAAGGAGCGAACATGACTAAGTTAACAGCAGACAGAATGGCCTCAGATTATATGAAGTTGAGGCACACCATCAAAGATAAAGAAGACGAGATCAAAAAGCTTAAAGCAATACAGGCTAAGATTTCTGACAAGATGCTAGAGCTATGTGCAGAACAAAACGTAGATAGCTTAAAGACTCAAGAAGGTACTATTAGTCGCAGAGTAATATCTCAATACTGGACAAGTGACTGGGAGAGAATGCACGAGTTCCTTATAAAACATGACGCACTGCACTTGCTTGAGAAACGAATCCACAATGGCAACATGAAAGAGTTCCTAGCTGAAAACCCTGACATATGTCCTGAAGGGCTACAGGCTAACAGTAAGTTTGCTATCTCTGTACGTAAGCCGACAAATAAGTGAACCGACTAGAAACACAAGACGGATGCTTTTTAGACCCTGTTACTTACGCACCTAAAGCGTCAATCAAAGTAGTAATAGCAGACGAAGGTTTGTTATCTAGGAACTACTACGACTACTCAGGTAATCTTAAGTGTTGGTCTTTGGACTCCAATACCCCCGACCCTAGTGTGCCGGTTGAGAACAGAGAGTCTGCCCGATGTATTGATTGTGTGCAGAACATAAAAGGTGCAACCGGATATAAGAGTAAGCCTTGTAAGTTCTATACAGTTATTACCGTAGTAGAAGAAGAATCTAAAACAGTGTGCAGTTTACGAATTGGAGGTATTAGCTTATTTGCCAAAGCGGTAAACAAGATGACTCTATATCAGTACCGAGACTATTTAAAAAGTAACGGAGAAGAACTCAACACTGTTTTGACAGAGATATATTTTGTTGAGACTTACAACCTACACAAGATGTATTTCAAACCTGCTCGACCAATTAGTATGGAAGAGCTAGATGCTGTAAACAAACTCGTCTTAAAAGACGGCGAATATATTAACCCTTTTGATAATGGAAATGAGAATATGAAAGACAACGAGCATATAATTAAAAATGTACTCGCGCATTACCCACGTATAAACCAGCCATACAAATGGAGTGACCAGCAAAATAAAAGTGTTCCTTGCGATGCAATGGAAGACGGTGCTTCTTATGACTTAGGTTTTAAAATGAGTTTAGAGCAAGCTAAAGAACTGGATGCTCTAATGAAAAAAGCTTGGGAGGCTAGGAAAAAAGCTGACGATTCGTTCCCGCAAAACAAACTAAAGATGAGTTTTAAAAAGCAAGACGATGGAACTTATGTGGGTTCCGCTAAGATAAAAGCCCAATATAGCGGTAAGAAAACTGGGATACCAAAGCAGTTTGACGTAAAAAATAATAAGCTTGAGCCAGACTTTGAGCTTACTCATGGTAGCTTAGTAAATATAGCTGTTAACATTACACCGTATAAACAAAACGGTGGTGGGGTATCTCTTCGACTACGCGGGGCAATGATTAAAAAACTAGAGCCACGTATGGAAGCGTCTCCTTTTGATGTAGAAGAAGATGGTTTCACTATAGGTGAAGAGTCAGGTAGTCCGTTTACTGTTGAGGATTCTGGAGATGATTTTGAAGAAGCTACTACAACTGCTTCTGAACCTGATCCGTTTGATGACGAAGAAGAGCCAGTAGCGGAGCCGGTAAAACGTAAGAAGAAAAAGGAAGAGCCAAAGCCCGACGGTGAAGACTTATCTTCTATTATAGACGAATGGGGGAGTGACGAAGACTAATGAGTTACGGTTATACAACTCGACTCGATAGCCTTAATAAACAGGCAGACCGAACCTCACTGGGAGTAAAACTAGGAAGGGTATGTATTAAGCATGACATACCTGTTTCCGATGTTGCCTCTCAGTTGGGGGTCAGCAGACAGACGGTCTACAACTGGTTTATGGGTACGCACGAGCCGCACTCTGACTTAACTAGTGCGATTAAAAAGTACATAGATAAGTTTAAACAATAATTAGAATTGGTTACATAACCAAGAGGGCTTGGGGGTAATCTGCCCCTGCAAATTATATGGAGAACTTTAATTTAATAGAACATGTAGTGCCATCGGGAGGGTGGTATTGTGCAGTTGGCATACCCCCCGGCAAGAACCAAAAAGTAATTCACAAGTGGACAAAAGACAAAGAAGAACTACAAACTGTATTTGATACCTTTGCTTCCCAAGGTAAGCACGTATACTTCGGGCTAGCTAAGTACAAAGAAAATACTAAACGTACAGCAGACAATGTAGAGTCTTTGCAGTCTTTATGGGTAGATATAGATTGTGGTGAAGGTAAAGCAAACTCCATCGAGCAATCAACAGGTCTACCCGAAGGTTACGCTACACAAGCAGAAGGGTTACGCGCTTTAGCTTCTTTTACTAAAACGCTAGGTCTACCAAGGCCAACACTGGTTGACTCAGGTAACGGTGTACATGCGTACTGGTCGTTTACTGAAGAAGTACCTAAAGAGCAGTGGATACCTGTAGCTAAACGTTTTAAAGAAGTGTGCGTTACTCAAAAGTTTTGCGCCGACCCTAGAGTATTTGAAGTAGCACGAATACTTAGAGTTCCTGGTACTCTGAACGTTAAGTACGATACCCCTAGTAAAGTAAGTGTAAAACATGTAGCGGCTGCCATTCCGTTTAGTGAGCTACGCGACGTGCTTGGTGTTGACGAAGACGCAGTAGAGATACCTAAGACCGCAAAGAATCTTAGTTGGGAAGAACGTGTTTTTGCAGAAGACCATACTACTTCGTTCAAAGCAATTATCACCAGAGAAAACCCTTGTAAACAGCTTGTTGATTGCATTAAGAATCGAAAGACTTTAGCTGAACCTAGATGGTTCAATGCTTTATCTATAGCTAAACACTGTAACGATTCCGATAAAGCAGTACATGCGTTATCTAAGGGCCATCCCGATTACGATCCTGACATGGTTCAGCGTAAGATCAAGGGTATAAAAGGACCGCACGGATGTGACAAGTTTGCTGAACACAACTTGGTTGGGTGCGAAGGGTGCGTACATAAAGGAAGCATTACTAGTCCAATACAACTCGGCAAAGAACCGGAACTGTTTGAGGAAGAAGAGGAAGAAAAGGATACCAAAAAACCCCCGTACCCTAAGAATTACTATAAGGCAAAAAGTGGGGGGATATGGTTTCACAACTTGGAAGATGAGAACAGCACTGGGCCTAAGTTAATTTACCCGTATGATTTTTATGTTGAGAAACGAATGTGGGACCCCGGCGAAAGCTCTTACCAAGCTGTGTTTAAGTTGCACAGCCCTCGTGATGGTCTCCGAGAGTTTGTAATAAAACTGTCTAAGGTAACAGATGAGCGACAACTAAAAGCGTTGCTATCAGAAAACGGAATCTTAGCTCCCAAAAAACAATTTACACTTATAACGCAGTACATTATGGATTGCATTATTGAGTTGTCAAAAAGAAAAGAGGCAGAAATAATGAGAACACAATTCGGTTGGGCAGACAACCACACTAAATTTATTGTAGGTACTAGAGAAATCACAGTGGATGGGGTGTATCACTCTCCAGCTTCTTCGGTTACTGAAGACCTTGTAGATTACTTTGAACCCGCAGGTACGTTAGACAAATGGAAAGAAGTTTTTAACTTATACGATAGGGAAGGTTTAGAGATACAAGCGTTTGCTGCACTGTCTGGCTTTGGTGCACCCTTGTTACAGTTTACTGGACAGAAAGGTGCGATTATTAACTTAGTACACAAGGACTCTGGTACAGGTAAAACAACTGTACTTAGGATGGCAAACAGTATTTGCGGTGACCCTGAACTTCTTTTAGGTACTCCACGCGACACGGCGGTAGCAAAGATAACTAAGCTCGGACTACTCAACAATATAGTAAACACAATGGATGAGTTAAGTAACATGCCCGCTGAACAGTTGACGGACTTTGCTTACGCTACATCACAAGGCAGAGGTAATGATAAAGGAGACCCTCACGCAAACAAGCTACGCAAGAACAACACTACTTGGCGGACTATATCTTTAACCAGTTCTAACTCTTCGTTCTATGACAAACTACAAGGACTAAAAGATCACCCAGATGGGGAGATAATGAGGATAATTGAATTTGTTGTAGAGCCTTTAGATGGAGAGATTGTTTCTCCTGAAGAGGGTAAAGAAATGTTTGACCATCAACTCGGTGAAAATTACGGTCATGCCATTGTTCCTTTTATACAGTACGTGATTGCAAACTTTGAAGACTGCATGGAGTTAATAAAAGAAGTACAGGGTACGATAGATAAAAAACTTAAACTAACAAGTAGAGAAAGAAACTGGTCTGCTATGCTTTCAGCTAATATAGCCGGGGGGATAATTGCTAGGAAAGTTGGGTTAATAAATTTAGATATAGGTAGAATCTACAAAAAAGTTGTACCTGTAATTCAAACTACAAGAAAGGACACTACTCCGCCAGTAGATACTGCAAGCGCAACTATTGGTGAGTTCTTAAACCTGTATAACCAACACTTGTTGATAATTAATAATAGTGTAGACAAGCGAGCAGCTAGATCAACTTCTCCAGTATTAGAACCCAGAATGGGTTTGTTGTTACGCTATGAACCAGATACTAAACTTATGTACATTACTGCTAACGCACTAAAGAAATACTGTAACAATAATCATGTTGGGTACAGAGCACTAATTAAAGAGTTGAAAGCTAAAAAAATGTGTTTAGCTGATGCCAATAAGCAACTAACAAAAGGTACTAATGCAGTAGCTCCACCAGTACGGTGTAATGTTTTTGACTGCTCACATAGCGACTTTATAAACATGGATGCTTTTGCAGAAAAGGCGAAGGAAGATAATGCAACTGGAGAAGGTGAACTACCAGATCAACTGGAAGAAGTTTAAAAAAGGTTGGTCATTTTTTATACCGTGCCTCGACCCTAAAAAACACAGACGCATCATACTTGCAGAAGTTAAACGACTTAAATACAAAGTAGTTACTAAAGTACGTATAGAAGATGGGGTGCGAGGCATTCGGGTATGGAGAGTTTAACCTTCTAATTCCTCAACATATTTATTACGCAGCTTTTTATCGAAGCGTAAACCGTTTATAAGTTCTGAGGCAGATTGTTGTCGGGACTTAAACGATCTTTTTAGTAAACCTGGAGATACTTTTTCAGGAAACGCTTTAGCAAACTCTGCATATTCTTCTAGTGCTTCACGCGTAGTTTCGTTGTCCCCAGTTGTTATACCAAGGTAGTATTTCTTTAATATATTTTGTCGTCTGTCTAGCACTTTGTTTTCAAAGTTTTTACCGGCGGATCTAATCTCATACAAAGTAGACAAACTTGCAGGAGTAAAACCAAAAAATTGAAAAGCCAAATTATACGCATTGAGGTCTTCCATAATAGGTTGACCATCTACAGTTCTAGCTCCGTCTTCTAAAAAGAAGCGTCCTGTTTTTAAAACATTTCTAATCCCGCTTGGAGCTAATGCTTCTAAACGTCCGTTTCCAAGTAAAGCATTCTCTGCGCCAAGTAAGTAACTACCCATTGGTCCCATTGCTTGGGAAATAGCAGTTAAAACAAGCCCATTTTGTTCTAGGCTGTACGGATCTTCTCTAAACACTAGCCCATTTGCTAATCCAACGCGATTAGATATTTCTAGGTTCATGGCTTTATTAAGTGGGCCTTTGTAAGCAAGATCCCCTATAAACAAACGCAAATCATCTTTAGCATTAAACGGTTCGTCATCATCTCCAAATATCGCTTGGACCATATTTGCAAAGGTAGCAGCCGCCCCGAAAAAAGGTAACCCATTTACTCCTGCTATAGCACTACTCATAGCAAAAATACCTAAAGTTTGTCTTCGAGCTATCCGCTGTATTTCTGGGTCTTGGTTCTTTAAAGATTCTCGCATACCTCTAGCAATAACAAATGCGCTGTTCCAGATAAACGATTTAAACGTAAACATAACACGCCCTAAACCACCAAATGCGTTCTGCATTAGTTGCGGTCCTTCCGCTGCCATGCCTGAAGTATGTACATCTATAACGGTGCTTACGGCTTCATCTATTGCCTGAGTATCTGATTTACCCGCTGCCTTAGCTAAATCATAAGTTGCTATTGCTGTAGTAGCTCTACTGTAAGTTTCTGCATACGTAAAAGGTAAACTACCAAGACTCATAACCTTAGCACCGAAAGAGTCGTAATCTTCTGTTCTTTGACGAGAACCTTCTAAGATTTCTCTTTGCTGAGTATGCTCTAGTTGAGCTTTATCCATTAAGCCTTCGTACAACTTTACATACTTAGGGTCTTTACCCCAGTACTCTTCGCTTGCTTTTCTACCTGTCGCTAGCTTCATAGCGTTAAGCACAGCACTATTGGCTTTACCTATACCGTATTGACCCGCTAGTAATGGCACTGTGAGTAAAGGTACAGAACTTAAGTTAACTACAGCAGAGGACACGTTACCTAGTAGAAAAAGGTTATAAGCTGACGTAGCTGCAAAGGAAATCCCCGAACCATAATTCGGACTTTGTATAAACTCCGCCCTCCTACCAATCTCATCACGCACTGCGGCATCAGTCCCTATACCTTTGGTTAGTGCTATCTGACGCAAGTTATCCTGTATCTTAGGTAAGTATTCTAAGCTGGCTTGTTTACGCACCCATTTCAGCATAGTGTCACCGTACCCACGAACTATATCTGGGGATTCACCTTTCACTAAATCTGCTTTCATTGTGCGCTGCATAAAAGAATTAGCGGGGTATAGCGTTAACATTACTTGATAGACTTCACTACGTTGTTCAGCAGGGAGTACTTCCATTAACCGCCTAGCAAAACTACCTTCGGGGAATGAATCACCGTTGTATGCCGCTTTGTCTGTAGTGTTAAACAGTATAGGATCGCTACCTACTTTATCTGCGTTCTCTTGTATGTACTGATCTCTTTTACGCGGGGACACAAAAGCTTCTACATAACGTTCACCGTTATAATTAAACTCAAGAAAGTAATCACCAAAACGTAAAAAAGGGACGTATCCAATAGCCGAAGTTTTTGCAGTAAACTCATCTCTAATAGCAGCAAGTTGAGAATTATTTTCTGCTTGGCTTTCTACGTACTTACGGAATCTATCGTACATCTGTCTGTAATCAGTACGCATTTCTTTGTACATTGCTTGTACGCGTGGATCTAATCTGTTTAGACGGTTGCGTAACGCTTCATATGTAGCTCTGTTTGCATCGGTAACTTTGAATTCTTTGTCCACATTTACAAGGTCTACAGCAGCACGTCTAGCGTCGTGAGCTATTTTAGATAAAGCTTCTACTTGAGCGGGTAACTCTTTTGCTAGTTTAACAAACTCCCTGTGCTTATTTTGGGCTGTTTGTATACCTCGTTCAATAGTGCCTTGACGTTGCAGTATGGCATCTTGCAAAGCTTTTATTTGTGGGAACTTTTCTCCAAATAGTTTTACGAAATCTTGTAGCCTAAGCGCCCGCATAGCTTGAGATACAAAAGTGCCACCACCTTGAGTGTCTCCCATACGTGAAAGACCGTCTAATAGGGCTTCTTTCTTTTTACCTGCAAGTTCCCCACCAGTATTTAGTGCTGTACGTATAGCTCCTACACCCATCTTAGGTGTACCCAAGAACAAACGATCCGACAATGTAGGATCAACACCCTGAGATACGTCTAGTATTTTATCTACAAAGTCTAAGCCCTTGGTGTACGCACTCTGTTGTGGACGGAAACCAAAGAAACGCGCAATGGCTTCCATGATGGTATTCCACAAGTTTTTATTAGCTGGAGCATTGGGTGCTTTAGTATCCTTAAGCAGTGCTTGAAACTCAGGGTTACCTACTAACTCTGCGGTAAACTCTTGTAAGTCTTGACCACCATAAACATCGCCCATCTGATCTTTTATATCAGAGTAAAACTTAAAAAAGTCTTTAGTTATCTGTAGGTCTGGGTTGTTAAGAGCTTGAGACAAAGAAGCATGGGCTGTTTCATGCAAGAACGTATGTTCTGTAAGTCCTGTTTCGGGGTTAATTACTATAGTGTCTGTATTGGGATCGTAGTACCCGCTTGAGTTTTCTGGCGTAGCACCTACAACTAACTTAGTAGCTAGACCTTGTGAGCTTATTTTACGCAGTACCCGTTGTATTTCAGGAGCCTGAGACGGGATTAGCCTGTTAAGCAGTTGCTTGAAGTTGCCACGTTCCGCTATGCGCCGTTGCTCTCTGTTGAGTGCTTTACCTGTGTACGTAGGCTTATTTTGAAGCCCCATTTCATTAGCCAGATCCGCTAAGTCAGAAGTACCAGCATCTTTTTGTTCTTTTGTTAGTTTTGTTGCTCTAGTTGTCGTCCCCGATTTACCTCGTAACCCCGAAGAAGCAAAGGCTTCGCTCACATCTACAGAGGCATCAGCTTCTTCCTCAACTACATTTTCAGTTATATCCGTAATATTTTTTTCTGCTACTATAGTTTGATTAGGATCAGTCCTTTCTGTAGGCACCGCTGCTCGTATACTAGCTGCTGACATAGGTGCGTTAGCTTTAGGTTGGACTACAGGCGCAGCTTTTTCTACTTCATTTTTTACTTCATTTTTTACTTCATTTTTTACTTCATTTTTTGTTTTGTCTTTTACTTGATTGTTTACTTGATCTTTTATTTCAACTTGGAATTCTGGACGAGCAAGAAACTCATCTATCTTTACAGGTATAGTAGCGCTTTTAGTATTATTTTTAACTGTGTCAAGAACGGCTTTTACTTCTGCGGCTTGGGCAGGATCACTTAAGTCCTTACCAGCTAAAGGACCACCTTCACGTAATATCGCTGCGGTAGGTCCAATTCCAAAGTTTTCTTTGCCCCACGCTTTTAATCCTATCTTGTCCGTAGGAATGACTGTAGAACTTACCGGAGCAGGAGGTTCTGTAACTTCTGGCATACCGCCAAATATATCTCCTTGCCCTGCTGTTACTGCCTCTTCACTTACAGTTGTTGACGGTGTGCCAGCGGGTAAGTTTAAATCTAATTGCTCCGCGCCCAACAACTGCTTACGCCTTTGCGTATCAACTTTTTCTTGAGCTTTTAAAGCAGCTTGGTATTTCTTTTCTACCGCTGGAGTTGGCGCACCCTCAGTAGTAAACATATCTGTCTGCGCTGCTTCTAATTTTTTATTTGCTGCTTTTTGGTCTTTTACTAGCTTATTTGCCTCAGCTATTTCAGCTTTTAGTTTCTTTTCCTCTATTGATACTTTGCTTTTGTTTTCTCTAGCTCTACGTTGAGCCTCTTGTTTTATTTGAAAGTTAGCAATAGATGCTTCTGTTTCTTCTGTAGGTAATATAGTAGATGCGACAGGCGCACCAAATAGATCGCCTTGTGTGTCTTGAGCTTGCGTATCTTGTAAGTCTGACGCAAACGCGGCATCTTCTTTAGCTTTTTTAGTAATTTCATCTCTTACTTTTCTGGCTTCAGTTAAGTCTTGTAATCGTTGAGAACGTTGTGACCCTTCTCTAGCACCTTCTATAGTGCCACCAACTGTACCAAACCCTCCACCTGCTACAGCACCACGAACACTTGCTTCCATGATCCGGTCGAATTCTTTACTACCAAAGACATCAGGGTTGTCATCAATAAATCTTTCAGCAGCTATGCTAATCCCTTCTTGTGCACCCTCAGTTATACCTTCAAGACCTAGCCCAGAAAACAGTCCCGCAGTACCCGAACGCAGCACACCCTGAGACATACCTGATTTCTCAAGTAACTTAGTAGCTATTCCTGCCTTCATAGGACCAGATATATTTTTAGCTAGGGCTAACGGTAGTATTGAATCTAGGCTTGCTGCCGCTGCACCAAACAAAAGAGCCGTACCAGGCGCGGTTTCACCTGTCTCACGATAGACGTTCTCAAAGACTTCAGGTGCGTTAAGTGCGTATGAACCGAAAGCTGCACCGGCTAGTTGACCCGTTGCCCTAGCTGCGCCCGCTACGGGTGCGAGTGCTCCACCTGTTAAAGCAGTGCCTATAGTAAGCCCAAGGTTACCCACCTGCTCACCGATAGTCTCACCTACGAACCGAGTAAAGTCGCCTACACCTTCTACATCTTTAAAGCTTTCAAACTGAGTAGGGTTTAATCTTTGACTAACAGCTTGTTTTTCAGCCGCTTCTGCTAGTTGTTCTTGAGCATACTCATCCGCACCCACGGCACTTGCTGCTATAGCAGGAATAACATCAGTAAACGTAGAGCCTAGACGGTCCAAGCCTCGTGACACACCACCAGTAAACGTGTCTACTAAACCTAGTTCACGAGGGGGTAGCTCAGACGGAAGTGGAGGAGCTGCTTGAGATATTTGCTCACGCAAAACAGCGGCTAGTTCCGACGCTACTGCTGTATCTCCTGCTTTATCCGCAGCTAAAAAGGCAGCTTCAACTTCTTTAAAAGTAGCCATTACTGACGTGGGTTACCCGAATATTTAGCTAGTGCTGCTGCTAACGCGGGAGTCATGGCGATTTCTCCTGTACCACCTAACCCTGCTACCTTTCGTACAAAATTTGTAGCCGCGTCTAATCGGAATTGTGCTTGTTCTGCTTCAGTAAGATCATCATAAGACGAAACGCCCGCTAACATAGCAACGTCGCTTTCCATTTGTGCCCTGTTTTCAGTTTGTAAATACGTTAAAAAAGCTTCAATAAGGTCTGATTGTCGTCGTTGATTGCCCGCAGCAAGTGTTGCTGCTACTTGCTCTGCATATATTGCATTGCGCTCTTGATCTGCACGTCTCTTTTCAGCCACTTGCTCACGTCTAGCTTGTTCTGTTCCTGTGGCTGCACCGGCTAGTGCCAAAGACTGCCCTGTAGTAGTACCGCCCGCTGCCGCTGCACCTTGCTGACGAAGCATATCAAAGTCTATATTTGCTCCAGCCAGACCAGATTTTTTAGGAGGAGGTGGAGGAGGTGGAGTTTTTCTTATAATTTCTTCTACTGTTGTATCTGGTACTTCTTCTGTTTCAGTATCGTCTCCACTTAGAATATTACTCGCTACTGATGTTCCAAGCCCCACTGTACCCACTGTACGAGCAGGACTAAATTGTCTAAAATTTTCAAGCTTGCCTGTTTTCGGGTTATTTCTAACTATTGTTCCACCATCTATACCCCTAGCAGGTTTAGTAAAAGGCACTTGTGCTCCTTTCTTTATCGCTTGTAACGCTTTAGGACCCAACTGCTTTAACCCAGCTAGCCCAGCTATACCAAGTCTGGTAGCTGCGATCTGCGGACTAAGAGAAGCAAGAAGTAACGCAATATTAGTAGCAGACCCTAACTTATCATCAGCGTCAAAAAAAGTATCACCTATAAGTTCCCCTGCACCTGAAACAACTTTTCCAAAATCAGGCATGTAATCTTTTGTTGCTTCATAAATACGTTCTTGTACACCTCCACCTTCGTCAAAACCCTCTACGCCAACTTCTTCTATATCTTCAAAAGACATAGCTGGGTTTAGTTGAGTAAGCATATCGTTGGTTCGGCCTTGCATTAATAGATAGTTAGCAGCTCTACGTGCTTCTTCTGTGTCTCTCTGACGTTGCTGCTCTTGCATTCGTCCAGCTTGACGTAATGCACCTATACCGCCCATTTCTTTATTTGCTGCGTAGCTATCAACAGCTTCTTGAGCACCGGGAAACATATTAGCAAAACGATCTTTTCTTGCTTGTTGTTTTATTCCTAAACCTTGAAGGTAGCTTATTGGGCTAGGATCATCCATCGCTACTAATTGAGCTGTTAACTGATCGCCAGTCATACCAGAAGGAGTCATTACTTCTTGCGTTTCAGTAACGTCGTCTTCAACCTCTAAAGTTCCCAGCCCTTCATTTCTTGCTCTTACTATACGATTAAACTCTTCCTGTTCTTTACGTCGTTCTTTTGTTGCCTCAGTTTCGTCAAAAAGACTTGTAGCAAAATCCCTTGCATCCCTAAGAAAGCCAAGACCTTTACGCGCCGTTTGCCTAGATGCTATTAAACCCGGACTAGGTTCTCTAACACCTCTTTCTAACTGACCCATAATATTTTCTACATAGGGCCGAGTTTGCATAGCTTGCGGAAGAACATCGTAATCCCTACCAGCAGCAATAAATTTATCAGCATTTCCTGCACCCGCATTGTATGCAATAAGCGCAGCTTCAGTATCACCGTCATACCTATCTAACATAGCTTGTAAATATTGTTTAGCAAATTCTCTACTGGCTTTCGGATCAAACCTGCTTCCCTTCATAGGAGCAACACCAAACCCAGGGTCTGCTGCTGTGGACGGCATAATTTGATATGCACCTTCTGCACCGGCGCGACTAACAGCAGTGGGATCACCACCACTTTCTGCGATCATTAACGCGGTTAAAAGGTCTTCTATTTCTCTGCCTTGTTCTTTAGCCCTGCCGCCCGGAGCAAACCCTTCTACCCCACGGCCTTTAAGAACATCACCGTAAGTAACTTTACCGTCTTTGTTTAGATCAGGAAAACTTGAATCTTTAACTTGGCTACCATTAGTACCGTCGAATCCAACAATCCCACCATCAGCCATACGTTGCATGTTAGAAGCATTCATACTAGGCATACCCATTGATTGACGAGCTGCCATTTGTTGCATTTGTTGCCCTCTTTGCCTAATCCCAGGCGCAAGTTCGGACACTATTTCTGACCTAGCACCGGACAACGCTTGTAGTCCTAGTTGATCTTTAACTGTACTAGGATTAGTTTCCATTTGAGCTTGTATGTTTCTAGCCGCTGCTTGTTGTTCGTTATTTACTTTTTGGAGAGCAAGTAAGTCTACTAGTTGTTGGCTTTGCGCGTAGCGTTGTTGTAACGCTTGAGGGTTGTTTGCGTAAGCATCTTCTCGCATTTGTACTTCTTCAAATATGCCAGCCATTATGTATTCCCCTGCTGCGTAGGTACTAAGCCTATACTTTGAAGTAATCCTATAATACCAGATGCACCACCTGCAAATTGTCCTAACGCGCTAGGCTCCGCATACTGTCTAGTTTCAGTACTAATCGGCAAGCCTTGTAGTAACGACTGCTGGTACTGTACTTGTTTAAACGGATAGTCTCTTTCGGTTTCAAACTGAGCTATATCTGCCATAACTCCTTGGCTTTCAATAGCACGTTGTTCTGCACCACCTGCGCGTTGAGCAGCTAAAGCTTGCAATCCATAATTTTGTTCAGTATTAAATTGATTCTGTGCTTGTTGAAAAGCGTCTTGATAACCTGCGCCTGTAATTCCTGCCATTCTATCTAACAAGCCACGCTGTAGTTCAGCTTCCGCAATCCCTTGACGTGACCCACCATACGCTCCTGCCTTACCGTACTGACTTTGCAGTCCTTGCTGGGCTATATCAGCTTGTCTTCTTGCGGCTGCATACTGCGGTTCAAGTGCGCCTTGTAAGTAAGGAGTCATGTATTGTTGAAGTACGCTATCTGTAGCGGGAGCATAAGTCCCTGTTTGCCCCATTGCGGCTTGCTCGGCGGTAGGTGGGGTATACCCTGCACCTGTAAATGATCCTGCCATACTTGCTTGTGGGACGGCTAAGTTAGCCAGTCCTGTAAAAGCTTGATTCTGTAGTTGCGATTGTGCAGCAGTAAGTGGTCCTTGGTAGGCTTGATAGGGCATATCTGCTAACGCAGCACCTCTACCCAGCATCTCGCTAACGTAAGGCCCAGCAAAAGGCGATAACGAACTACTTTGTCCTAGTATAGTTGGAGTTGCCATAGTTGTTTCCTTACGCTAAATATTGATTAGGGTCTATTTGCTTACCCTGATTAGGATTACCAGTGCGATCTTTACGCACTCTGTCCATCATACTGTATAGGTTTTGCGCTCCTGCATCGGAGTTACCATTACCCAAGTGGCTTACCACATCTGCGGGTATAACAAACTCGCCATCACTTAAAGCAGCGGGTTGGGAGTTACCTATCATAGCAGGAATATCATCAGCCATACCATCTGTAGAACCACCTAAATAGTATTGGTTTATATCTCCACCTTGGGCATATTGGTCAGGGTATAAGTATTTATTAACATCAGCTACAGTAGTGTTGCCATACAACTCTGGATACAGCGTACTGTAATACTCAAGAACTTCGTTAACATCTGTGTTACCTGCATTTATAAGACGAGTAATAAGGTCTTCTTCTTCTATACCTAAATCAGTAGCTAATTGATTCGGAGTTTTTTCTCCTGAACGCAACTGCGCTTCATAGCTAGGGAAAGGGTTAACTGGTCCCATTGGACTTTCATCACTAAACTCATCAACAAAATCAATAACAGAATCAGTAGTAGGTGTAGTAGGTGTAGTAGGTGTAGTAGGTGTAGTAGGTGTAGTAGGTGTAACAGGTGTATCAGGTGTAACGGGTGTAGCAGCAGTGCTAGTGTCCGTTGGGATCGCACCTAAGAAAGAATTAGCTAAGGCTATATTGTCTGCTTCTTGAGCTGCCAAAGCTTCTGTATATGCAGCATTTTGAGCCGCTATCTGCTCTGCACCTATGATGGCAGGAAGTCCACCCTCTGTAGTGCTAGTTGGTGTGTACTGAACATCTGTAAAGTATTGTCTTCCTGCACCACCGGGCCGTCTACCAGTGTTATCAAAAGCATTGGGTACTAGCTCTCGTGTTGCCTTATAGTCAGGAATACCGCCCTGATAGCCTAAACTTCCTTGGGACTGAGTGTCTCCACTCATACCTAACAATCCACCTAATCCACCCCCAATAAGACCGATTAAGTTTTGATTCTTATCGTCCCCTAGAAAATCCATAACCTTACTACCAAAACTTTTGCTGTTTTGATTATTTGTAAGTCCTAAATCTTGATTTAACGCACCACCTAAATAGTCTATAGGACCACCACCAGTAGTAAACTTCTGCACAGGTCCACCTTTGTTATATATGTACGGCATAATATCCTCGTCATTGCTAATGTCAGGTGCAAAAATGCTTGGCCCTGCAATATTGTATAAGTAATCTATGTCTACTAGCTCGCCTGGGCTTGTTTGTACTATGCGCTGCCCAGCAGAAGATGTACCAAAACCACCACCTCCGCCACCTCCGCCACCATCAGATGATTCAGAAGCCACAGCGGGTGTTTTAGGTTCGGGCGCAGGTTGATCTGTACCTGCATTAGTACGTGGTATAGCAGCAGGTGTTAAATCCCCAACTGTCTGTACTTTAGGTGTTGTAGTTTCGATGAGTGATAAAGACTCTGGTGGAGGTGTACCCTTAACAACTGTATCAAGATCACCCATATCTCCGATAACATCTAATTGTTCTACTCCACTCGATCCAATCTTTGGTTCTTTTCCAAGGTCAACACCGTAAGCAGTGGGGGGAACTACTGCATCTTTTACTTTATTTAATCCTTCTATCCCATCTTCTACTGCATCAACACTTACACCTAGCTCTTCAGAAGCTTGTCCTACTAAAATTTCTTTAATTATATCTTGGTTTATTATTTCGTCTGCTGCAACTTTACCTGTAAGAACTCCAGTAACCCTGTTTAATATAGCGTCTAGCCCAGCGTTTCCGGTCGTCACTCCTGTTTGTGTACCCGCACCAGTTGTACCTGTACCTATTACTGGGCTACCGCCAGTTTGCCCCCATACTACTGTACCGCTTTTTTGTACGGGAGCGCCGATTATTTTAGTAGGGTTAGGCAAATTTAATATTTCAAATACTTTGTCTATACCTTCACCAACTTTTCTGCCTACAGTATTTATGCCGCCTTGGACTGTTTCTATTCCTTCTTGAGCTACGTCTATCCCCTTGTCTAATAGGCTTTGAGGATCATTTGCTGCCGCCGCTTCTTGTTGCGCCCCTATATCTGCTAGGTAATCAACTATGTCTTGTTGGCTGGGCTGAGGCACACCTGCTTGTTTAGCTTTACCCGCAACTAAAGCATTAATAGCTAGCTGATTACTTTCATCCTGCCCCCCAAATTGAAGTATGTTCCTGACCATATCTTCGGTATCGCCTTTCATCTGATCTACAGAAAGACCTAAACGTTGCGCTTCTAACTGTTCGGGAGTTAATTGAGTTTCTAACTGACTAAGAAGAGCATCGGAGGCTTGTGCGTCCATAATTGCTTTTACATCTTGATACCCCATCCCTGAAAGTAAGGCTCCGTAGGGCACAAAACCCTGTGGGGTGTATACCATAGTATCTTCTTTTGGTTCTACGAGAGTACCCATACCTATCCCTACGGTGTTGGAAGCGTTTCTGGCAACGCTGATACAAAAACTACGGTTACTAGGGTAGACGGCACGGCAGGGCGGGGACTTGCAGCCGCCTGATAATCAATAGTTATACCTGTATTGTCTGTTGCCCACATAAGTTCTACATATTGTCCTGCTGTTAAGTCTAGGGTAAAACTGTACTCAAAATCATCTACTCCACCTGACCCTGCTACGACGTGCATTCTAGCAGTATTTGCTATGTCTACCCCACTTCTACGTACCCAGAACGACAGCTCTTTTGAGTTAGCATTGCTGCTAGTCAACTCTACTGAGAGTTCAAAGTTATAGACCCCTGAGTAGAGTGGTGTAATTCTTGTCTTTGGTGTCCCCGCTATACTTATGGCTTCACCTAAATATGTATTCTCAAACTGTAACGCATATGCTGTATTTATAACACTGGCGTTTTGATCTGTAGTAGAAAAGAACTTTGCATTAGGAGACTCTACAAACCGACCTCCCTGTTCCCCAAATACATTGTTAACTGCGTTTGCTATCAAGTTAAAGAAGAGACGCAAGATGTTGTTTAGGGCATCAAGATACTCTTTTAACGGCCCAGCTTTAGGTATCGGTAGCGCAGGGACTTGAACTTTCTGTACGAGCCGCTCTGCCACTAGCCTCTCCTGCCATCAGGACGCATCTCCAACCGTGGTATACCTAACTTCCATGCTACACCTAGCTCAGTAGACTCAAGCTTAAACGCCATCTGTCTACCCCGTACACGCACAAATACTTGTCCTGTAAACTTCTCAATAGGTACAGTAGCAGAACGAGTTACCGTAGCGTTGTCCACACCACCCTCAGACGTAGGGCTATAGTAACCAGAACCAGAGTTCTCCATAGGTAACAAAGTCATTACTGCCGCAGGGCTATCCACTGTAGACCCCTCAAACGTTACGTCAGGCAACATACGATTGATAAACATAAACCTGTCACCGTTATCCAAGTCAAACTCAGAGGATAAGAGCGTAGCTGTAATAGCGGAAGGTACACCCGTTTGGTTATCATCCATACCGACTTCATGATTAACTAAGTTGTTACTATAAGTAGCAGCTAAAGGATTCTCTCGTAGATCAGAGTCTATCCAAGCACTACGTGCTAGTGTGCCGTAGTACCAAATGTCTTGTAGGTAGTTGTACACCACATAACGGTCATTCTGTGTAACCCCGGCAGAACAATAGAACCACCATATCTCATCAAACCGCTCATTAGTGCCCGCTACAACTTGTGCATACTGAGTGAAGTTAAAGTCATTAAACACGTAACTTCGTACACTACACGGTAGGGTCTTAACCGTACCATCGTACATATAGAACTTGTCAGTACCCATCCAGTACGCAATGTTACCTGAATAAGCTGCTGCATTAGGACCGGCTACTGTTATGTTATCGCCTAGTAACTGAGCACCCCACACCTCTGGTGCGCCTAAGTACTGCATACCGTACAGCGCAGTGTCAGTCCAAATAAGAACCTCTTGCCGTGCTTGTAGGGTTGTAATGATTTCACTGCCCCTAGACAGACGTAAGCTACCTGCTTGATTAGTCGCCGCAGGAGTCCAGTTAGTCACATCCTCTTGGTCAGACCAGCGAATCAACATAGGATCAAGAGTGGCACTGCCCAGTGCGTTTGAACCAAAACAAAAGGCAAAACGGAAGATGTCTGATACAAAGGTCTTGTTAACTATAGTAGGCACGTTAGATGCACCACCGAGAGAAGATACGTACACTGCACGAGTTGTCAGATCATTACTCGCATCCCAATAGAATATAGGCCCACCCCTGTAGCCAAAGAACAAGTCCTCACCAAAGTTAGACTGACTCCATATCCGCATAGGAGCATCTGTAGCGCCACTGCTTCCCCAAGTGCCTGACCCCCAAGTACCCGCACTCCAACCTCTGAATGGGACAGCAATTTCGTTACCTGTGTTTATCTGGTAAGCCGCTGTGACTGTACCTCCACCCGTAGCAGCAGACGACGCTTGGCTTGCGGCAGTGATGTTGTAGGAGTCCTCGTCTATAAAGCTAATCTGAAACTCACCATTCAGAGTCAGACCACCCACTGCTGAAGCACCACTAAACGTAACAAAGTCATTCTGAAGCGCACCGTGTGCAACGTCAGCAACAAGAACAGTAGTAGAGTTCAGCGTTGTGGTAAACGGGTTTGTCAGCGTTGCTGTGGCTCTAATAGGAGTAATGTCAAAGTAAGCTCCACCACGCTCGATGTAGTACTTGAGGTTAGTGCCTACGGCTACAAGGTTCTGTCTCTGGAGAGTAACCCAGTTAAGCATAGACCGGCACACACCAAGAAAAGTAGCAGCAGATATACGCGCCCAACCCCCAATCTTCTGAGGCATACCCCGTCTGAACCGCACCTTATCTGTCTCGTACCAACTGCCTTCAGCCGCATACCGTGTATTTTCGCGGTCAACTCCCGGCTTTAACTGTAGTTGTTGTAGTGGCATGGACTAACCTCGTTATAGATACTCACCTGTTCTAATCATTTCGGTAAGCTCTACTGCTCTGCTCCCGACCTGTCTAGCCCACTTGGAATCTAAGAATTCATCACTAGCAGAACTGTACTTCCCTGCTTCCATAGCGGTCAAGGCGCGTCGAAACCCACGTAACTTCGTGGCTCCGAGGTTGAATCCGATGTCAATAATAGCATCTTTACGTACATCATCAAGGCCGTTGAACCAAGGGTACTCTGAGCTTAACTCTTTGATGACACGTTCTATATCATTCTCAAGTAGGTACTGTACCTCATCATCGGACAATCCTACCCCGTCGTTCATATCGACATTGCGTCCTATACCGAGGGTATAAAAACCAGCAGGGCATTTGTAGATTACATGTCGTCCATTAGTCTTAACCTCACCTTCGTGACGTTTTAGCATATCAATTAGCTTTTGCATTTTACTTCTTTCCATTACTTCCGCCGTAGTAAAACGCTGCCGCAGTACCTAAGATTCCGCTCAACTGCCCTAGAACAAGACTAATGATCGTCTCGTCATTCTGATCGTGAGGCATCATAGTTACCATAAGCACAAACGCGCCATACAGAATAAGGGTCAATACAGAAAAGAGTTTAGGAGTTAGGTCAGTAGAAAAGGCTGCTCTTGCATCTTTCCGGTCTTCGACCTCAGTTTTAAAAGACTCTAAGTCAATCTCCATTTCTTTAATGCGATTCTTAAACTCTTCATCAGCCTGTTTAACAATAATTGCTTTTTCAGGCTCTCGTTCTATAAGGTCTTCAATCTCGTTTGCAGTTGTACTGCTTGGCAGCCCTAGTTTGGAGGCAGCTATCTTTACAGCCATTCCAGCCATTGGCCCACCTGCTGCCTGTGCAATCGTGGGGGCTAGAGACTTAAGTAAGCCTCCTAATTTCATCATGCGCCAACCTTATCTGTTGGCATATTCTCTTCAGCAATAATGCCGTCTATGGTATCGCACACATCTCTAACGACTACGCCAGTGGTAGCAGACAAGGCAGAACGACCTACCGCTCTCATACCTTTGTATAGCTGGTTACAGTACAGGTCTTTGTTATCCATGACCTGCTCAATAGAAGTACAGCTAGACAGCATAACAATCGCGCTAAGTATCAGTATTCGCATTCTTTTGCTCCTCTATGAATCCTTTTAGTCTTGATTTATATCCATCCATGAAGTGGTCAGAGATGGCATCAGATACACCACCGTCTTTGTCCTTCTTGGCTGGGTTTATAAAGTTCTTACCAGAATTAGCAAAGTATAACATTGTCTGTGACTTAGAAGGCCCGTAGCAGAACCTTGGTATCTTAGCCACAATGTCACTGCCCATGACGCAGGAGATTTGGTCGTCTAGCTCCATAGGACGCTTGAACCCCTTGAAGAATGTATTAGGTTTGCCAAAGGTAATCAGGCTGAGGTTAGGGTGCTTCTTGTTTAGTTTAGCCGCTGTTAGCTCTGCTAGAGCACCACCAAGACTATGACCACACACTAGGGTACGTTTCTTGTAGTCGATAAGCTTTTTAATTTGACCCCAGACAGAGGCATGAGCAGTAGCAAAGCCACCATGACAAAAGCGACCTGCATACGGTACAGGGATAGCACTGGCGTTCCAAATCCAGTCAGCGGCTTGCTGTGTGCCTCTAAAGACAATGATGTCTACTGACTTACGCTTAACAACATAAGCAGTGGTGGAGGTCCACTTACTTTCAATCTTAAAACTGTCGAAGTAGTTATTGTCGTTGTAAGCCTTCATCGACCACGAGCAAGCCATTGTTAGCAATACAGGATCAAGTTTCATAACAACCTCATAGTGAGCCAATAAAAGCGATTATCCAACCTGCCCCACCTACGCATAACGCGGCGGCTATCATAGCAAAAACTAAGTTTTTAAGCTCTTGTTCTTTCCTAAGTTTCTCACGCCTTTCCCGATTTCGTTTGATAGCCTCTTGCGCCCGTCGGTATCGCTCTTCCTCGCGTATCCGCATCATCCGCTGATACAGGGGCGTTTTACCTTTAGCCATGAAGATTTTCTTAACCTGCTCTTCATACTTGGCTATCTTCATTTCAGCTTCAACTACCTTGAGTGCGTAGTTCTCTACCGATCCTGACGCATACGCCCCCGAAGCGGGACGGCGTTCTAGTTCTTGCTTTGCTTCTTGTACTTTATCTTTAGCATCGTAGAAAGAACCGAGCTTTCCAATAAGGTCAGTGGCATCCTGCCCCGTTTGAACTCCTTGTTGAATAAGCTCGAAAGCCTTGCTTGCTGCTGCAAGTGCTAGTCCAATCTCGATCATTTAGCATTTACTCAGCTTCTTCGCGTGGGTCAACCCAGCCTTCTACAGCCGTGAAAGTCCCATCTGCCGCACAGGTATACTTGCAACCGTACCAATCGTCAGGCGTTGTTACACCCTCGATCACTGTAGCATTGCTGGAGTTAAGGTCACCGATGATAAAGTCTAAGGCAGACGGATCGCCCATCTCGATGTTGTCGGCAGTCACGTTAATACCGTAGTCATCAGCCACGAGGTATTTGCTAGTATTGGTTGCAGTGTCTACTATCGTTTTCATAGTCCTATCCTGTTAGTAAAAGTGAAGTTGTTGAAAGAGCAGTACCCGCTTTCGTGCTAGTACTAGAAGTTGATATTGTACCATCGTCTTGAACGAAGTAGGCAGTGTTGGGCGTGAGGTCAGAAGAAAGGTTCAAAACCACCGCAACCGCTGGGTATGGTAAAGCTGCGGTTTGATAAGTTATAACAGTTCTGTTTGCGTTGGTATCATAAACACCCATGCAATATACAGTGTTAGTTGCGTTAAAAGTAGTAACATCTGATACGGTAATGCTTGTGCCGCTTACGGTTCCAATAGCCAAATTTCCTAGATATGCGGAATTAATATATGCGCGATAAACTAGTATCATTTTATTGTTAACAGGGTCAAAAGACATACCTGTAAAGGAAGTGCTGGTTGAAGTGCCTACCCTAGTCTCCGTACCAAAAGAAATGCTAGTACCGCTAACCGTCCCCACTATACAACTTCCACCAACTACATCACTGTATAAAACAACCACTTTGTTGCTATTTGAATCAAAACCAGCAGAAACATAGTTGCTTTGAGTAGCGTTAAAAGTAGCTTCTGAGCCGAAGCTGATAGACGTTCCTGAAACAGTGCCGACGATTGCTTTACCTAAATTTCCAACAGTGCCGTCATTGTAGGCAACGACAACTTTATTACTGTTAGAATCAAAAGTAGCAGCAACGTATTCAGAGTTCCCAGAATTATAAACAACTCCAGTACCAAAACTTATTGAAGTGCCACTGACTGTACCTACGATGGCTGTACCGTAGTTAGAGTTACCTGTATCACGATATGCTATAACTATTTTGTTTAAATTAGAGTCAAAGGTGGTAGCTATATAGTCAGTGTTAGCCGTTTCAAATACAACTGGCGTACCAAAGCTAATAGACGTTCCCGAAACTGTACCCACAATAGCTGTACCGTAACTAGAATTACCCCCATCTGTGTACGCTATGACAACTTTGTTAGCGTTTGAATCAAAGGCAATAGAAGTGTACGACATTGAGCCAGATTCAAAAGTAACTTCGCTACCGTAGGAAATTGAATTACCGCTTACAGTTCCAACAATTGCTTTACCTATATTTCCAGCACTGCCGTCGTTATAGGCTAGAACTACTTTGTTGTTTGAAGAATCAAATGCAGAGGCTACATAACCATTTGCAACTGAAGAAGCACTTACAGGAGTGCCTAATACTGGAGCTACAGCGGCTAATCCCGTATTCGTTATAGCACCACCTTTACATACCACCTTGCCTGTAGCCGCGCTTGATATGGCTTGGTCTGTGATGCCGATGAAGGATGAGGCGTTGGTATCCGCAGCAGCAAGCACGACGGCTTTACCATAGTTTGAATCGCCTTGATCTCTGTAACACGTTACAACCTTGTTAGCATTTGAGTCGAATGTAGTTTCAATGAAGTCGGTATTGCCTGTTTCAAAAATAGTCGCTGAACCAAACGATATGCTAGTACCGCTTACTGTACCAATAATAAATGAACCGCTGTAGGGACTAGCAGGGTTTTTGTAAGACACAACAACTACATTAGCATTTGAATCAAAAGTAGCTTTAGTATCATACGCTGGCCCAAACGTAACTAAACTACCAAAAGATATATTTGTACCTGAAACAGTAGCTACTACGGCAGTACCAGCATCGCTGTTATTTGGGTCTTGAAAAACAATAACCACCTTGTTTGCGCTGGAATCAAAAACTGCTCCAAACACATCTGCTCTTTGCGTTAAGAACACAGCCGGAGTACCAAAACTAATAGATGTTCCACTTACTGTACCTACGATGGCTGTGCCATGACTAGAATTACCATCATCTCTGTATCCAATGACTATTTTGTTATTACTCGAATCAAACGTAATTGCAGCAAACCTAACCGTAGCAGCCTCATAAACCACAGGAGTACCAAAACTAATGGACGTACCACTTATTGTGCCGACTACCGCTGTGCCATGAGCACTGTTTCCAGCATCTTGATAGGCTATAACGATTTTGTTATTACTTGAATCGAACGTGCTAAAAATATAATAAGTAGTAGCTGATTCAAAAACGGCTGGTGATCCAAAAGAAATGCTAGTTCCTGAAACCGTACCTACAATAGATGTGCCGTAGTTAGAGTTACCCCCGTCCATGTAAGATATAGCAACTTTATTAGCATTAGAGTCAAATGTTACAACACTATAAAAAGTATTAGCTGATTCAAAAACAACAGGAGAGCCAAAACTAATAGAAGACCCAGAAACTGTACCTACAATAGCTGTTCCATAACCACTGTTTCCTTGGTCTCCGTAAGCTATTACTACCTTATTACTGTTTGAATCAAATGCAGCCCCAAAATTAAAAGAGTTAGCAGCTTCATAAACGACAGGTGTCCCTGCACTTGGTCCTCCTCCGGTAGCACTAACAGCCTCAACCTTCCCATCCGACCTTAACGCTACCGTGACACCACTGGCTAACGTGCCTTGGGCCACGAAGTTTGCACTTTTTACACTGCTCCCTGCGGGGAGTAACTCGCTTAGATTGCTCATGTATTCACCAAGTTAATGCTTGTGGCTGAGAGGGCTTCACCAGCGACGATAGAAGTTGAGCCAGTGC
>Ga0208643_1000429_pt1 | contig 28378 bp, 37 predicted proteins | sample VirMetDEL_Nov_12_FD_184516 | JGI IMG/M metagenome (GOLD analysis project Ga0208643, IMG submission 184516) | Aqueous microbial communities from the Delaware River and Bay under freshwater to marine salinity gradient to study organic matter... | ecosystem: Environmental > Aquatic > Marine >... | reverse complement strand
CGGCCACAGGGTCGTATATGCCCTTCTTCGCATCTGCAATGAGGCTCTTCTGTGTTGACCGTTGAGATTTAAGGATACTGTCCGTCCCAGACTTGCTTTGAGACTTCAGCACAGTCTTCTGATTTGCCGTGAGATACTTGTTTGCTGTGATGTTCTCGTTAAATTCTTTCCAGCCAGCCTCGGTGTTGGTGTTCTGCCCGATGAGTTTGAGCGAGTTGAATGAGCCGTTCGCTAGGGTCTTCTTCTTCTGGACTGTTCTCTCATCCTCAGTGTATTGGCCGCTAAGGCTGTCAATGGCTTCCTCTGCCCCAGCAAAGTTGCCTTCACCAGCAAGAACCTCTGCACGCAGCACCTTGTTGGCGTCCTGCATCTCAAGTGCCTTGACCTCGATAGATGCCTTGTTAGCGGCTGTGGTAGCCTCGTCCTGCGCTCCAGCAGCGAATAGTGCGTCCTGATCCCGCTTGAGGTTACTAAGCGCACCAGCGTCCTCTGGGTTTGCTTTCAGTTGAGAAGCATATACCCCCGACGACATATTGATGTTGCTGACGTTGACAGCCTGATCATACACCACACCCTGCTTAGCCGAGTAGGTTGCACCGTCATTCGCAAATGCGTCTGTCGCCAGCTGCATATCACTGGCAACTCTCCGGTGGCCTTGGTTGCGGATGTTCTTACTAGACCAGCCAGTCCACTGGTCATTGTAGTAGTCGTTAAGCTTCTTAACCTCACCATCCCTGTCGATGCCTTGACCTACTGGGATGTTGGCAATTGCACTGTCGCGCTTTGCCTTGAGCTGGTCGAGCATAGCCCCACCTGCGATCATGTCAGAGTCATACTGCTTCTGGATGTGGCCTTGATATATCTCGTTGGCAGTCCCAACAACCTTGCCGACCGTAGCCGTCATCTGCTGATCTGCTTGGGCCATGATGGCGTCAGCCTGTAGTGTGCGGTCGTTTACCTTACGAACCCGTGGTGCTGCTACTGGGTTGACTGCGAATGAATGAGGTATTTTCATGTTAGATAATTGACTTAAAGGAACTTGTGGTTGTCCGCGCTGCCTGTCCGAAGTTGAAGGAGTTTGCACTCGACACCATCCCTAGCCCAGAGCTTGCGGATGTTACTGAACCAGCGGTTGAGGCTGTGCTGAAGGCCGTACTGCCAGTTGTAGCAGCAGCCGATGGCAATCCAGCAATACCAATACCAGCACCTGCCGCCGTCTTAAGTAGTTGAATGCCAGCACTTTGCTTGGCTGCATACTTGGTGGACTTGGCTAAATAGATCGAAGACTTGTAGTCCTCATCTGACTTCCACTTGTCCTGCGCCCGCTGGTTTCCACCAGACACAAACACGTTCTGCACGTTGGCCTCTTGGACTTCACGCTGCTTGACTAGCACGTCGGCGGCTGAACCCTCCATAAGGACACCTGAGTTAGCGTAGGCGGCTTCCTGCATGGCTCTGAGGCGTCTGTTCTCCTTACGCTCCGCAGAGGCCACCTGTGACTCCTCAGCAGAGTCCAATTGCATCTGACGTTCTGCCGCATCACGGTCAGCCTTAGCCTGTGCCTCGATGCCCTTGGCCGTGGCCTTGCCCTGCTCGTTTGTTTGATAGGCTCCGTAGATGCCCGTTGCAGCCGTTATTGCGATTGCTGATACCATGAAGCTCATGTTAGTAATTTCTCCTTTTGTGATTCTGTAATTGCGACACCCTTGATGACGTATCGGCTCTCAAGAGTTTCGATGTCAGTTGCGTTGTCTGGATTTGAGTGGACGGTTTGCCATATGCAATCCTCTAGGACGTTCACGATCTTCTGTGACCCTGCCCCTGAGACGAACGTGCATGGCGCTGTAAGCTCCTCTACGACGTCCCCGATCATTACGCGACACTTACCCTTCAGTATAACGTTGAAGTGCTCTGTGAGGTGTTTGTGTCCAATTACGACGGTGTCTGCTGGCATGAATATCTCGCGGACGTAGATGTCTGGAGCGAAGTTGTGAGTGACAGGGCATTCTACCTGCGGATGCTCAAGGAACTCCTTTGTGATACCTTCGATGTATGGGATGTCTAGTGTTTGCATTATCCTTGTGAGATTCCTAGTCGATAACCTAAGCCCGACAGCGTGAAATGTCTATGATTATCAATCGTGATGTCGATGTCGAGACCTTGATCGTAGTCTCCTCCAGTCGTAAGCTCAAACAAGCCGCTCTCCCGTTGACCTGCCGACCAGCTTAGACCGTCCGTAAACGGTGCTGCCTTGCCGTTGATCTTAACGTTGCAAGTGCCAGAGTCGATAAGGTACAGGCTCAGTTCCGTCAGGCGCTTTACCATGCCACTTGGGGCCACCTCAGAGATGTCCGTAGGATTAACACGGCAATCGATACGTCTGCCAATGGTAACCCTACCAGTGGTGGCTGTTGGGGAAATAATTACCCCACAGTTAGCGGGCAACACGTTAGTGCCAGTAACGGTTGGAATCACCAGAGTGCTGCGAGTGTTCTTTACGACATAACTACTGGCTGGATTGTAATGATCCGACTTTATCCACATAATCGCCTGACCGTTGTTGACGAAGAAAGAATACTCACCAAAGCCACATGGACACGGAGCGCCATCTTCAAACAAGACCAGATACGGAACCTCGGATGCACTAAACGGTGGGGTTAGGTCAAAGTACGCATCACCAAATCCGTCAATAGTCGGATTGGTCGCCGCAACTGACCTTGTCTCGATTGTGTAATCAATATCCCGAACCAGCTCGGTATCGTCTGCGACCACAATCAAGTTGCCGTCATCGAACTGATCCATGTCTTGACCTGCGTCAAAATCCGCATCCACCCAAGTCGTTTGATTGTCAAGGAACACAGTATCGTCATTAACGCCACCGAACTTCTCAAGGAAGTAGAAGTTGCCGCGTTTTACTATGCCAGCAACGATGTCGCCAGTGTCGGAGTAATTAGACGCTGCGGAGATAATTTCACCGTCAGTTGATACCGTTGACCACGCCCGAACCTCCTGCATACCCTCGTACGTGAGCGTAGCGCCAGTGCCGTTGTTGAGTAAGCAGAATAGCGAGTTGTATGGATGGCGACGGAAGCTCATCTCTTTGATGCCGCTCTCCGTGATGTGAGATGCAAACAGGCTCATCTCGATGGACTGCTGCCCGTCCGAGGCGAAGTCATACTTGGATGCCCTTACTCGCTCGCCCTGCCCCATGACGAACCAGATCATGTCCGCAAGCTGGATGGCCTGCACCTCATTTGATCCGTAGTTCGTGTGGCTGGATACGCTGATGTTCGTAATGGACGTGATTGCGTTGTCATCCCGCGACCCCATCGTGTTCTCTGCGTTGTCCGTGAGGATGTTTAACTGCCTTGAACTCTTTAGGCTTCGGATGGTGTCAAACGAGTCAGACGCAACTGTGAACGTGTACGGGGATGTTTCCAATGAACCCTTTACGTAATTGTTCCAGTCATTGACCCTAGACGCATACACCGTGTTAGGCTTATCCTTAGATCCGCCTAGGCATAGGCGTTCGTCGTGGATGGTCAGTGAGTGCGGGTAGCCAGTAGTGTCCGAGAACACGCCAAGCGACCAGCGGTAATCCGTTATTGGAGAAAACAATGGTGTCGTTAAATTGGCACTGGTTGAGTAACCATCTGGATCGACGGAAGTTATTGTTGCATAGACGTTTACCTCATCCAGAAAGGTGATAGTCCAAACGCAGGCTTTGATAACAGGATCACCAGAGGCTTCTCCATACTCGGAGAGTACGACCCTGAGTATTGATGATGGATCCTTTACGAGCCTATCTATGCTGCCATTGTAAGAGCCCGAGATTGACCGAATCTCTCCAATGGTAACCCAAGTGGATCCGCCGTTGACGCTTTGTTGAAGTTCCAGTAGTCCACCCCAGCTTCCACCTTCAGTCTTTAGCTCAATCGAACCCTGACCAACGAAAGGTTCACCAACAGTGTTGGCCGCCCATGATGCATTTGGGTTGATTAAGTTTTGCGTGGAAATAGCAACCTGACGACCCACATCTGTAGCCGTGAATATGGGTGCAGACGATGTAATGTTAACCAACCCAACTACCGAATTGACTGGCCGCCAGAAAGTTGTATTTGAGAGTGGGTTGCCAGTGTTGTTATCTACTTTAGATTGATAGTAAATTCCTGTGCCGACAACAACCGATGAGCCTGAAAATGCGAGTGCTGGAAACACCTGATTCTTCTTAGTCCTGCATTTTACGCGAAATCCAAAGTAGATGGTGTTTCCGTTGACCCCAGAGACCTTGTACGTTCCTGACAGGCTTGATGGTACTGGTGGGCCATCCTTGGCCGCTGATTCGCTAGATGTTCCAGTGCTGTAAAAATCACCACTGTCAGTGACCCCGAAATTCGTTACAGTAATCCTATCTCCAATCTTCACCCCGTGCCCACTAGCCAACACGACATCTAGCTCTATTGTGTTAAAATTATAACCAATGTCACGCCATGACGCACCAGTTACGCCGTACAGCTCGCTAGGCGCAACATCTTCACCTGAACCGTAAGTCGTTGATGCATCGTAGGCTGGAGCATTTACCGTGACAGTAGAGTCTTGTTTCTCGTTCCTGTCCTCTAGTGGCCCACCAATGAAATCCCATTCGGATATCTTCCATCGGTTGCCACCCTCATCCTCATCAAAGAAGCGGTTAATCGCTTGCAATGGGTACTCGCCGCCGCACGTCAGGTAGACGTAGTCATTGACGTTGATAAAGTGAATCTTATGCAGGTCGGCAGGGTCGTATATGGTGTTTGCCAGAGCCACAGTGCCGCTATTAAGCGCCCCAACTGGGCTTGGTGCTACACTATTTAGGGCTAGAGGTAAGCCACTTAATGGAACGGTTGTTGCTCCGCCGTCAAAGTACACCTTATCGCCATCCTCGTCGAAGATGATTAAATCCGCAGTTGTTGGGTCGGTGGACTCAGTGCCGCTTCCGTCTGTAAAAACAATGTGAAAGACCTCAGTAAGCGAGAACTTGAACGGAATGTATCGAACGGGAACCCCGTACAGCACCTTGTCAATCCGAGTAAGAACCTCAAGCGGAGGTCGACGCGTAACAGCACCGTATGGCGTAGCCGTCATGTTCGTCAGGTGCTTACAGCCCTTTACGTATGCCTCTAGGTCGTCCCGATAGTGAAGCTCTGGCGATAGCTCACCAGCGTTGAAGGACTTGCGAATGAGCTGAGTTTTTGCCATTATCCGATTCTTGTGCGTAGGTTACTGAAGCCAGATGGCAGGTGACGATTGTAGTTTCGAGCGTATTTGCTCTGAAGTTCACGTGCCTTGGGCAATGTAAGTTGCAACAAGTCTCCACGTATCTGATCTAGAAGTGCTTGATTGTCAGTGACTAAGAAGCACGAACGCATTGCAATGCAGAGCGCAACGCACTCCTCAAGCTCGCTCGACCACTTGGTCGGGTCATCTTCACGTCGAACAAAGAACAGCTCAACTGGCTCATCTGTGTCAAATGTTACCTTAAGCTCTTGACCTTCAACGTCATACTGCATTTGCTGCTGAGCACCTAGCCACGTAGTTGGCTGACCTAGGTCTACCTTAGCTCCCATTGGCCGTAGGCAGTCGGCTGGAATCGTGTATGCATAATCGTTTCCGACGACCTTATCCACGGCACGTGTCGTCAAAAGCTCTTTCCATAGGTAGTCGCGCTGCATCTTGTCGATAGACAGGAGCATAAACCGCTTAGCCTTGTCGGCAGCAGTTGAGTTGGTGTTGTCGTAATCGTAAACTGGATCGACTCCGAGCATACCCAGAGCGATGTTGAGGATGTCGAGTAAAGTTGTTGAGCGTCCTTGCATTTAACGAATGTGTTGACTTTCAGCCCCCTTGGCAATAGCGCAAAAAAAAGCACCACCCGCGAGGATGGTGCTTGGTTTGAGGGGTAAGACTACGCTGAAGCGATAGTGCCGTGGACTACGCCATAGTCATCGTTACGGACAGCATTCACGTCTTGCGAAGTGTAGAGCTGTGTAGCGAAACGCTGTGTAGGCAAGATGTCCAACTCAGCAGTGCGAGGAGCCCAAGTGTTGCAAGTGATTGCACGTTGGCAGAACGCAAAGAACTGACCGACAGGGACTTGAGGAACCACCAAAATGGTGAAGCTTTCAGCCTTCTCAACAACACCATCAGCGAGAGCGCCCAAACGTCCGATGAAGTCGGAGTTCTGGAAGTAATCACGGTTGTTGTTCTTCATTGCAGCAGCGGTGAGAGGGTTAACGCAGAGGTATTTCTCGTCGTTAACATACTCGTCGCGGAACGTAGCGTCGATGTTAGCCAAGTCATCAGGGGAGATGTAACCAACATTGCCTGTTGTGTACTCCTGAGACGCTGGCATTGCAACGGTTGCTTTGTCACCAACTTCGTTCAGTTCACGAAGAACTGAAGGAGCGAGTGCTGCTTGGATCGCAAGAAGGTCTTCCTGCTTGTAGATCGCGGAGGCGAGGCTCATCATAGTCGGGGACTTGATGTCGATAGCACGCAGAAGATCATCCTTTTTAGGGATGTTATCAGCAGCTTCGATAGTCTTGCACGACACGTAGGAACCTTGCTTAGTAGAGCCAGTGTAAGGAGTCTGGATGCTGTACCACTCCGCGAAGTCGGGAGTAGTTACATCACGACGTGATGGAAGGGACTGAGTGGCTGTGACTGTTGCATCATTGGCTTTGAGGCCGTCAATACGAACAGAGTCGCCGTGTTTAGTCTCTTGCGAGAACATTTTCATTAGAACGGGCGCTGTTGGTAGCCCGATGAGTTCAGCTACATTGTCGCTGAATGCCTGACGATAGATTTGTGGATCTGCCATAATATTTATTTCCTGAATTAAGTTGGATTGTGGGTTTCTTTCGCACAGTTATCCTTAATCAGAAAGGGCAGATGCTACAGGCAACTTAGGGCAGTAAAGTTCTCCTAAGTCGCGTTGTTGCAGATATTTATACATACCACTATCGGGTACGCAAATCATACTTTTTTACAGGTTCATAGGCTCAAATATTGCTGTTTTGCCATTTAGAACTACTCCGCACCCCAATATGGGTTTATTGCTGTATACCTTGCCGTATGCCATTGCTGGATGGTCGTGCTGGACTAGGCAACCTACTTGCATACCGAACACGATGCTCTGCTGGTTGGCGTGATACACTACCCCAGCTTGGCTGTGAAGGTGTCCTTGAACGACAGAGCAGAACTCAGCCTGTGCGTTCTTGTGAGCGGCCATTAGACCACCCTTACCGCTATCCCCGTGGCGGTACTGTACGCCATCTACGAATATCTTAGCGTAGCGTGCGTGGACGTTCCATCCGCTTAGCTGCCAGAGATCCTTAAATCCATAGATGCACTCATCAGGTAGCCCAATAATGCGAGCCTTACGCGCTGGTAGGGCATCATGGTTGCCTATTAGAAACTCTACCTTTGGAAATGCCTTGTGAACTTGCCTGACCTGCTTGGAAGCTTGCTTGAACTCCTCTGCCGCCGATGGCATTGATGGGTCTTTTTCGTGGAAGCTTATTGCGTTCCAATCAATGAGATCACCAACAGCAACGACTTTGGTGCATTTATACTTTTTTTCAATCCGCTTTAAAAACGAAATGGCTTTTGGGTGCATACATGGAGCGTGTAGGTCGGGTATTACTAATACGTTCATAGTGTTTTCCTATTTGGTTTCGGTTGAACGCTCAAAGGCGTTATGGTAAATATGCGGGTGCAAAAAAGTATTGCAAGCATTTACTTGACAGGGTTACGAGATCAGTATCTAGTTCTTGTATCGGAAGGTTCGACAGCTTGGCAGCCCAGATCCTCTTTACGTCGAAAGACACCTTTAAGGCCGAGTTTTGCTGCCAAGCGCTCGGTCTTTTTGTGTTAGTTTAGAGGAGCAAGCGATGAGTCCCATTGGCCCAAGTCTTCACCACCCATTGGTTGGGAGTAGAATGACGTGTTTACCGCTACTCCCGTAAAGGTCTTAGCTTCGGCTAGTGATATGGGGAGATAGGTCATACAGAGATTACCAAGCCTACGATTCTCCTCACTGTGTTTGTGTCCACTTCAGGTTTCTTGAGGACAGTGCAGGTCGCCTTTCAATGGGTGACCTGTATCTGCATCACAGCTTTGGTTCTTGATTGAGGACTGTGCAATTAATTCAACTTTATCCTTGCAACACCCCTAATAACCGTGAAGATTGGCACTCAACTTGCACATATTCACGATATTAAAGACCATGATTACAAAGAAACGAGGAAAAGGAACAGCCGTCAACGAAGTCCAGCGGCCATCAACAGACAAATATCTCAGTGAGTATGATCGCATATTCGCTAAACCAACCAAACAGGTTCGCTCCAAAACGGAACAGCCCAAATCCAAATAACCAAACACACCATGATAACGAACACATTCACAGCCGAAAGGCACTTCGACAGCCTATACAAGAACGACCGCGAGCGTGCAATGATCAACATGATCAACGACGAACACGACGATGATAATCAGTACGCCCACATAACCGATGCCCTAGCCAACGCCTTTGACTGGACTAATTCCAGTGAAGGGTACATGTACTGGATTGAGATCTACGATGCATTAAAGGAAGGCACATACGACGAGCTACGTGCAGCCCAGAAGACTTACGAATACTACTGGAATGACGATGGCATGACGGATGAGGGTCTAAACATCCTCAAGGAATTGGCTGGTGAAGCGACTGAGGAAAAGACAGCTCCACTGCCAACAGACGCTGCTGAGCGCAAGACGTATCCTATCTACTCAGGATTCATCAACTACTTCCCTAATGCCATCGCTGCGGTGTCTCACTTGAGCTACAAGGGCAGCCAGCAGCACAACCCTGACCAGCCTACTCACTGGGACATGAGCAAGTCTGGTGACGAGCTAGATGCCCTCATGCGTCACATGATCGACGGTGACTGGGAACAGGTTGCTTGGCGGGCGATGGCTAACCTAGAGCGTAAGCTGACAGGCAACTGCCAATACGTTGCCGACGGGATACATGACAACGACGGGTACTACATCCTGTAGCACCGAACCCCGTGGAAATCGACGGGTTATGCAGCTATTTCCATATTGGAAACACCTCAAGACCTGCCGCAATCTGCGACCAGTTCACGCCAAGAAGCCTATCACTTGCATTAAGTGATAGGCTTTTTGTGTAAATGCTATTGGGACAGCTTGATCTGGCGCTTTTGTAGTGCGCTACGGTCAGGATGGTTGAATGGCAAGCTGCGAAGCTGTGACATGACAGTCTTTAGCTCGTCCTTGCGGTCGTAACCAGAGTCTGGGTTCTTGACGATACCGTCCTCAGATGTGGACAGGGATACCTTGTACAGCATATCTAGGACAGCCTTATGATTGATCAGGCCAGTCTCTAGCAAAGCGTCCTTTACACCGAACTTTTCAGCTACATTTGCAACAGACTTGAGGTTGCGGTCGTAGTCAGTACCCCACTCAGCCTTGAGTGCGATCTCACTCTCATTCCGAACATTAGTCATGTTGGTCTGCAACTGTTCGTGTACCAGATTCATCTCCTGCGTGTATAGCCCCATTACGGTCTCATACTGCGACTGAGATAGCCCAGCCTTGTGCATTGCTGCATTACGCTCTGTGAGACGCTCTGTGTCCAACTCCAAGCCCTCTGGCAAGCCGTCAAACGTGTAGTCACCTGCCGTTTCTGGACGACCTGCTGCATTGTAGAACTCTGATAGCTCCTCTGGGGAACTCTCAGCTGTTGGAGCCTTGAGGCCACCTGCTTCAGCAGAACCCATGCGGGACTGTAGGTTGAGGTAGCTCATAGTGAGTCCGTCAATGTCCTTGATTTTGCCTTTTACGCCTTCGAAGCCCTTGTGGCTAGTTACGTCCTCGGATAAACCGTCGTACCATGATGCTGGAACCTCGGCTGACTCTGTGGGGACGATTGATGGTGAATCTACTACTGCAGTGTCCATGAGGTTTTCACTTCCACTGGATGCCTCTGGGGAGGCTGTTTCTGTTGCTACTGCGGTATCTGTTGAGATATTATCGCTCATATTTGACTGTTGGGTTTGTTATTTAGACTCTCGTTCGAGAACCTGTAAATGTGTATGCACGTCACTTGCAAATGACTGCCGCCCTTGGTTGAAGGCGTTCTGGGTAGGCTCAGCGGAGAACACTGTCTTGCCGTAGCCACACTCAACATCCATTGCCACTAGGAAGGCATTGAAGTGAGTGTTGCCCTTCAAGGCATACAGTGAGTCCCGTAGGAGTGGTTTCTTCCTTAGCTGGGTGGTCTTGTTCATTGCTGAGCTTGCTCCATCTCCATTGCTACTGGTGAACCTTCCTCAGGCTTCTTGGTCGGGTCAATTGGCGCTACGGCCTCCTGATCGATCATTTGCTGCTGCTGTGCTTGCTGCTGCTGTGCTGCCTGTGCTGCCATTGCATCCATCTCATCGCGCTCATAGTCAGTGACGATGTGCTCGAAGTTGATGTTATGCTCTTTCGCGAATGATACAGCAATATCCTCAACCTTGATGATTCTAGCCAGCTCTGGGTTCTCCCTTGCGACCGTCAATAGCATCGCGATGCTCTGGATGGCCTGCATGGTCTTCTGCTGATCCATGAGGCTAAGCTTGGTGTCTAGCTGTGAAATGTAGCTGACCTCGAAGTTGCCACCCGCCACTGTCTCGTCAGGAGCCTCAATGACTCCAGCTTCGATCAGTAGGTCTAGCACTCGGTGGATCATTGGCGACCAGAACTCCGAACGTAGACGTGAGATCATTGGCCCGATACTGGCGAACTGCTCTGCCTGTAGTGCGTCGATCTCTGTAGCTGTCTTGTCCGTGTTGCTCTGCATCACTGCCATGAACACATTCGTGAAGAACTGGCGACGAATCTCCTCGCTCAGGCGCTGGATGTCAGCTTGGTCAGCCTCAGGGTTGTGAGACCCACGTAGCTGTGTGACCTCGCCTGCGGTGTGGATGACGCTGTTAGGGGCAATCTCATCGATGTCCAGTGTCTCGTCGTCCTTGACCACTGTAGGAGGCCGTGAAGCCATCTGTAGCGAGTCCTGCATCTGTGCCTCGGCTGTGTTCAACCCACGGATAGTAGGAAGCGCCATCTCGCAGCAACCAAGACCGTAAGGTGACCCGTCATGACGCTTGATGAACCGAGCTGTCGGGTAAGGGAACGAACGGTAGCCGCCAACCTTGACGATACGCTTGTCCTTTACGCACACATACTCGCTGCGGAAACGCATTGAGCCTGCATCTGCACGACGATAGTCATAGTCAGGGTTCTCTGACACGCATAGAATGTAGTCAAACTTCTGCCCTGACTTGGAAATGTCACCGTAAGCCTTCTGGCCGTCGGTAGATAGCGCACTCTCACCAAACATAGCCACCACATCATCAGCAGTGAGCTGTAGAAGGCGCTTGAAGCCCTTCACCTGCCCTTGGTGGTTCTCAGTGATGTATACGTTCGCTGTGATCGGTATCGACGTGAATACGAGCTCTGAGGTGTCCTTATCGAACTCTACCCCACAGATGCCTGTGCCGAAGTTCGCCCAGATACGTGTGAACTCACCGTACACTTGCCCGAAGTTGGAGTTCTGCATATACTCCGTGATCTTGTCCGTAGCAGTCTGCAACCACTCCTTCATCGAGTCACGGTCGTCATCAGATGCAGCACGTAGCGCAAAGTTGCGGTCAGAGTTACTGTAGCTGTGTGAATACAGGTTGGAGCCAAGCAAGATGGCCTCAGAAGTAGCCACGGAACTGACAGGACGCTGATCTTGACCAGCTGCCTGCCTGTTGTCCGTGTTACTGCCGTTCATCGACGGGAGGACTAGACGCTCGATATCTCGAAACGTCGTGTCCACATTAGCTCGTGCGCTCTTGTCAGCACCATACGCCGCTATGATCTTTACTGCACGATCATCCTGAGTTCCCTCAGATGCCGCATATGATGTTGGTTTGCGCTTTGCCATGTTATCCGAGGATTGTTGAACGTTGTGAGGTTACCGACTGAGTGCGACCCTTCTGGGCTGCCATACGACGACGCTCTGCGTCACCCGCTGCTTGTGCTGTTGGATCTTCCTCAGTTACTGGTGCAACAGGCGTAGGTGGAGTGACTGGTTTAGGTGCTTTAGGTTTACTGCCCATGATATGTAATTTTGTAGGTTGAAGTAGACTCCCTCGTGAAGCCTAACTTGTTGACAAGCTTGGACATTATGCTATCTTCGTCAACCTCGCAGAATAGCTCTGTAATGCCGTACACGTTCGCTGCTATACCCTGAGCCCTAGGAAGACTCCAGAGGACGTCCTTGATAGCATAGCGGCCTCCTGTAGTACCCATGTGAATGAATGCACCAGCCTCATCCGTCATGATAGCGAAGAAGCCACGGTACTCTCCATCCCTGAACACGATGTGGAAGATGCCGAACCGCAGCAGATACTCTGCACGTGACTCCTCAGGCAGCCAAGGGTGACAGTCACCATGCACCTGCTCAACCAGCTCCAGTGCCATGTCCACCGTAGCTGTGTCTGTGACGTGGAATAGCTCGTATGCTCCACTCATCAGTATCTAGGCATTGCTCCTCCAGCTACCTTCACACGGTTGATCTTGAGCCTGTGAGACGTGCCAACAGCTGGCATCTGTGCCTTGGCCCAATATCTGACGGCATCAATGCCATGATTGTACTTGTCGATAGGAGTGTTCGTGATCATGCCCTGTGGGTTCACCTTCCATGTATAGCTGGCAAACTCCTTGATGAGCTGACGTGAGTTGCAGTGTATCTTGATCTTGAAGCGCCTGAGTAGCTGTATGCCCTCGGCTATGGAGTCCTTGCCCTTTGTGCAGTTGATGGCATTGAATCCATACGTACGCAAAGCCTTGGTAGTCTGAGGGTAAGCACAGTCCACGTAGATCGGCTGATCCTTCGGTATCTCCTCACTCTGCATGATCTCGACCAGCGAACCGTCACTGCTCTCAGCATTAGGAAGGTCTGTGATGCCTGTAGCCCACACTCGCTGACGCAAATACAGCGTGTTCTGTGCAAATCTACACTCAATCAGCGTGGTAGGGTCAACGAATCCAACGTCACAGCCGAAGCCACGACGCTCGCAGGCATCCAGTGACGGCCACTCATCAGTCTCGGTCCAGTTGGTGAAGATCAGCCCCTTGAGGATAGCTGGCTTGCCCATACCGTAGATCTGCCACATAGCGTCGTCCGCTGTACCCTTCTCGATGTTCTCCTTGGTAGGCTCGTACCCGAGGATGGTCTTACGCTCACCAGCAGGCAGCAGAGGGTTGTCACGGAACGTTGAGTCGTGGTATGCGTAGTCAGGGTTGCTGCGGAACTTGTAGATGAAGTGATCGTAGCTGGGGTTGAAGTCGGCAATGACGAATGACGTACGCATTGCAATCTGATTGAATGACTCGTAGTTCACCTCTGTGACCTCGTTCATGTAGCTGATGTCATCTCGCTTACCTTTACGGTTCTCTGCCTTGTCGCAGCCATTGAAGGCTATCACAGAGCCATTACGGAACACGTAGCGCAGGTCACTGGCATTCCAGCACTTGTCCTCCCAGATGCCCATCATGCCCTCATCCTCTGACATGATACGCTTGAAGTCAGCCACCAGCGTCTCCTTGACCGAGCTGCGGAACTGTCGGTAGCATGAGATCCGCTGTGCTGGTGTCTTGCTAGCGTGCTGTGCGAGCCACTGCATGACGCTGAAGGTCTTAGAGGAACCTGCTGAGCCCTGTAAGATGCATCCGTCCTTGCCATCGTCCTTGGCTTGCTGGATGCGTACGAAGTTTACGGTTACTGAGATATTACCCATTGGAAGGCCCGACAAAGGTGACGGTGATGTTGTTGTCGATCTGTCCTTTTAGGTCAGCCTCGACTTGAACTGGTATCAGCTTGACCACTGCATTGCAGAACGTCCGAGGATCGTTATACTTGAGATTGGTAAAGAAAGCCGCAGCGCCTTCTCCTTCTTCCAAAGCCTTCAGCAAACCCGTCTTGACTTGCGTAGTGACCTTGTTCTTAGCTCCCTTTGGTCTACCTAGTCCGTGGTTCGGAATATACTTCACGGGTTTTGCCGCAATTGTTTCAATTTCTTCGCTCATTCCCTAAATTCATCTATTTATGGGAAAATTGCAAGCCAACGCAATCATTAGCGACTACGTGATATCCGCAGCGTGCATACGTTGATCACTCGATAGTAAAGCTCCGCAAGATATTGTATAATAAGGACTTGCGACACTTACTACTACTGCTCTTACCTCTAGCATCATTTGGCAACCCTGCTGTCGACGTGTTGTCACAGGTTTACGACTACGCAAATGCGAAGGCCACCACCGTGTATGCTGCCAGTGGTGACCATATATTCTACCGTAACGTCAAAGCGTCTAAGGGTATGCTGCTGTTGACAGAGGATGGCGTTGTGCCATTCGCTGAGGGTTTAGGCAACCGAGTTGTGGTCGCTGTGGTGAAGCCTGTCTAGTAGGTACGGCTTTCGGAAGTTGAAAGGCGTCCCTATTCTACCTCACCCTTGTTGATGTAGTCACGCTCCTCTAGCTGCTTGCTGCGTAGTGCGTACTTTAGGCATCGCTCCTTGCTGTCTGCCAGTTCCTGCTTAATGACCTCGATAAGCTTTTCCTGAGCCTCACAGGCCCGTGTAAGGCTATTGAGACCGTTCTGCAGGATCTTGCGCTCGGATGGCTGGAAGATCGGACGTCGGCTAGTGTGGTGGAATGCTGGTTCAGTTTCTGTAGTGTTCGTCATGATGTATGTGGGTTGATTTTAGTTGAGTCAGATTTTACTGAGCTGGTTACACCTCAAAGCCCCTCAGCGGCCAGAAGGCAACTGAGAGGCAGTATTGGGGACAATGGTTGGCGCTTAGAACAGTTTCTGGAGCTCAGAGTAAATGCCGTCCTCAATGGTCAGCACGATAGCGTAATACTTCTCGGCCAACTCCCTTGAGTCTAATAGCACTCCGTGAACTGTTCGGTATTGCAGGTGTTCTTTATCGTAAATTGTGTAGCGGTGGACTTTGCAGTGTTCTGCTATTGGTAGGATGATAACATCTTTCCAGTGTTCTTCCTCGTAGCTCCAGTGGTGTCGATGACTCCCCTTAGGGGCTGGGATGTGTGATGCTGCAGAGTTGGCTCGTCTCTTGGGGTCTGATGCGTCCATTTGCTTCTTACTCCCGTAATTAACCTTACCCTCGGCCCTGCGCTTTATTGACTTTAAGCGATGCCTTTCACGCTCGTTAAAAGCCCACTCTGGGTCTTTGCTTTTTAGCTTCTTCCTGTCTGCCATATCCTTTTTCGTGCAAGATTTGCACTTGCCTAGGTGGCCGTCCTTCGTCCCTTTGTGGGTGTAGAACTCAGTTAAAGGTAAGCGTTCTCCGCATTTAAAACATTTTTTATTTTCCATACAGAGAACGCTACCGTCTAACTTAGAAAGTGTCAACCTTCTAATTATTCTAATTTAATTCTAAATCAGAAGGGAATTTCTTCGGCTGCTGGGTCGTCAACTACTGGAGCTGTAGCTGTAGCTGGGGTAGTCACTGCGAGCTTCCACATCTGGAGGTTCGTGTAGTACTTCCCGTTATACTCGCGGCCACGCAGGTTAACTTCCACGCTAACCACGTCACCCACGCTGAGTGCTGCTACCTTGGCACAGTCATCCTTGACTGCATCAATGCAGAGATCCTGCGGATACTTGTCACCCACTTGGACGACGAACGACTGTTTAGTGAAGCCAGAACCGAAGGTCTGCTCTTCTTGGATTACTGTTACTGGGCCTGTGATGTTTACTGAGTCTGACATATGTATTGTGTGTTGTGTGTTTTATTTTAGGCGATGTGCCTGAGAGTTACTTATAGAAAATGTGGCGACCGATCTTGGTGGTGACTGTCATGCTGCTTGCCCAGTATGGGTTGCAGTAGTCTGCGTGGTAGTGGTCTGATCCGTTAGTGTAGTTAGTGATCCTGCGACTGTTTACAATGGCGAGTGCATAACCGTAACGCGAGTGTTTTTTTGCTTTGGCGACAAGTTCATCAAGCTTGCCTGAGTTCCAGCAACTGAACTGCTTGCGTTGCAGGCATACTTCGCTGCGTGTGAGGTTGCGCTTGTATGCGCGGTTGCAGATAACCTCATAGACGGCCTCCATGCTGCCTTCAGCGTATTCGCCTCCAGCCTCAAGGATAAGTGTAGAGGCGATGACCTCCTCGTCTGTGTAGGCGCTTACAGAGCAGGTGGCAAGGATGAGCGTGAGTAGTGTGAGTGTTTTCATAGTGTTACTCTCCGTTAAGGATGAAGAAGGACGCAGACTTGCGGATGATCTTGATGGCTTCAGTAGCGTCGATAGATCTATCTTGAATCATATCGTCAACCTCAATGCAGAGGGAAGCTAGAGTGAAGAAGTCGAGATACCGATCGGATTTAACGTGCGTGATGGTGACGCAGGGATGGTCTTGGCCAGTTGGCTCCTCGAAGGAGATCTTGAATAGTTCGGTTTTGAATGAGTTCATAGTGTGTGGTGTGGTGTGATGTGATGCAGTGTAGGATGCTGCGCCCCGTAGGAATGGGTTATGCTAAATTTCTAGCAGTGCAGGAAATGAATTGGAAGGTTGCTTCGTCTTCGTCAAATGCGGTTGCGTATTCAATGGCAGCTTTGCGACCCTTAAAGCCAACATTTTCTTCAATAATCTTGCCGAGAACTGAATATGCAACTGCCCAAAACTTCCATTCTTGGCAGGTATGCTCAGCTTTAAGAACGGCACATGATGGCAGATCGCCAGCGTATGTATTTGCAACATAAAGCGCACCATCACGAACTTCAATATTGCGAGCGTGTGCAACCTCTTGCTGCTCAAAACTGCCTTGAACGCTGCACCAGTAATTGCGCGCGCCAACGTGAACAGCACGTGAACCAACCACAACATATTCATGCTGTTGCCAGTGCTGTGGTCGGTTGTTGAATGTGACAAAAAGGGTTTTTCCTTCAAGGTCGTGTGTGTAATCTGATAGATTCATAATGTGTGATTTGGTTGAATTAAAAGTGCAGTGTAGGATGCTGCGCCCCGTAGTGAGTGGATTAATATCCCATGCAAAGTTCGTATTCTGGGATCAGATTAAACGCGCAACGCTCTTCGAACTGCTTAAGATTCATTACTGAAACCACTTGACCGTAGTTGGAAACCTCGCATCGATATTCATCGATGTAATCGAACTCGAAAGATTTAACATAATCGCGAGCCTTTGTGATCGCATTTTTAGCGGAAGAATAAGCGTGAACTGTTGTCCATCCGTCGTCGCCGTTAATCATTGTTACGTATTTGATGTCTACTTTTTTCATGTGTGTGTTTTCGGTTGAGTTAGTGTGTTTGTTGCTGTCCTACATCACTCACAATGTTCATGAAGTTATATAGGTCAACCCCTAAATCAAATAAAAGTGAAAATAATTCAATTATCTTGCACGACCCTAATTTCCACCCTCGGATTCTCCCTGTCTAACGTGCCACCAGAGTAGTGAGAGCTTAGTATTACGTCATCGTTGTCATCTGGGATGCAGCCGAACTCAACCATCGCATCTGCCGCAAACTTCTCATGTTGCGACAGAACATTGGTGCGATCAGAGCGCCTGTTGCTGGCTTTAAAATATACCAGCTTCAGCTTGATCGGATGGGTAAAAGTGAGGCCCTCCAACTGCTCACGGAGGGCCTCCTTATACACCTGTTTGATCTTGTTGCTGACGATGAAGTGCCAGTTCCGCTCATTGTTCTTATTGATGATGTACTTGCGGTCGGGCATCGTCTTGCGTGGTAGCATGACGGATAAAGGACACGTTATCACGACGTCCGACATTATCGTCCTTCCTCCTTGATGCGCTTGAGGGACTTTAGATACTGGCCGACCGTAACGTGTTGCTCGTGGCAAGCTACGGCACGTGTGCAGCCTTCCTGCTTCATTCTGGACGTGATGAGGCGTGTGACGTTCTTGCTGATGGGCAATAGGCTGGCAGGGTCAACGTATGGCACGAACTCAGGGAGGGCTTCCATGTAGGCTTCCTCTTCCTCCTCGGTGCGTGGACGACAGGTGATGCCCTTTGAATTGACGAAGCTTGCTAGGTGACGGTCTGGGACTCTCATTTTGATCATAATCTTTTCGGTTTTTGGGTTAACGTCATCGGTGCTTTTGACCTGATGATGACTAAATTGTCTGCCTTAATGCTACCCTTCGCGAAGAACGCTAGGGCTTTCTCGGGGGTGTCAGCGTGCTTAATGACCCTACAGGCACTTGGCATGATGGGTGTCGTGTATTCAAATTCCCAAGCAGGCATAACTAAAGAATGGGTTACCAGAATGGTCGGTCAAGCGTTAATGCGCACAAAAAAAGCGACCCCTTTCGGAGCCGCTTAGTGCTGGTGAGTCTAGCTAAGCTCAGTCTTTAACTGGTCTTTCAGTTCGATCACGTCAGCGTTCTGCTTGATGTCGATGGGGAATGAGTTCCACACGTCCACCAGATCCTTCTGGCTCTCCGCTGAGGATAGCAGGGCAATGGCTCCCTTAGGCTTCAGGAAGGACACAGCGGGCTTAGGAGCCTGTGAGGCTGCGTTGCCGTCGTCGTCCTCACTAGGGATGCCTGCGATGCTCTGGATGCCGTAGCGACGAGCGTAGGTGATTGCTGATGCCATCCCCTGCGGGTCGAGCTTAGAGCATTTGAGCATGAAGCTGCCAGAGATCCACTCGCCACTTTCGTGCATGACGATTGTCTCGACACCTGCGCGGTCGTCCTCAGTGATAGGGAACTGCATGAAGCTGAGTCCGTTGGACTCGAATGGCTCCTTGATACAGGCGATGACTTCCTCTAGGTTGGCATATTTCGATTTGAAAAACGGATTGGCCGCAGACTTCTTAGCGCCTGACATTACTGCCTGTGCTTTGTTGAGTGCGATTGCGAGGTGTTTGATTGATTCGGATTTTGTCATGATGTTATTTCAGTTTAGTTGATTTGAGTGCTTCGATGGCGCGATCAATGATTTTGCCCTCGGAGATATTGGTTACTTGGTTGAGTTGATTTACGAAGTCCTTGGTGTCAGGTGACACCATGACGTAGAGTGGTACGCGACGCTTTAGCTTATCGAGTTCTTTCATGTTAAAAGTCCTCCCCTCTCACTTCAAGCTCAAGCTGATCCATGTCCTCGACGATGCGGGTCATGATTTCGCGGATGGTGGCAGCAGGGTCTTGAGGTGCTAGGCAACTGTCAGAGCCTGTGAAGACCATGAAGTACTGAGCGGTCTCAGTGCAGAAGCCGTTCGGGTAGTAGATGATCTCAAGGGAGTCGTTCACTGACATGAAATTAACGGAGCACTCATGCCCACGTTCTTTTGCTGTGAATGCGACCTCTAGGGCCTCAGATATTGCTGATTTTACGGATGATTTCATTGTATTGTGTGTTGGTGGTTATCGTTGTGAAAGGAATGTCTCTTAGATGTTTCGCATTTTCATTATCGCTGAAAGCGCATTTTTCCTGACTCTATCCTTTCTCAATTTATTGTTTCGACGGTCTTGCACCATCGACCTGTATTCAATATCCCCATGGGGGTCGTTCATAGATTCAACAATTGAACACCTCTTTTCGAAGCTTAACTCTTTAAATTTCTTCTTATGTTTCATTGTATATGTGTGCTGGTGGTTATCGTTGTGAGCTGAATGACTCGTATCGCATTTGATCGATCATTTCTTCGCGCTCTTCTTGAGCGTATTCGTCGGCGAGGAAGCGACTGGCTGTGGCAGCCTCAGCTTCGCATTTATTGTAGATGGCGAACTCCTCATCGGAGGTGTTGTCGTGAAACTCCTCATTGATTGCTTCGAGTGCTTCCATGAGGTCGCTGAGTTCGTGACGGTCGGATGCATCTTTGATGTCCGAGCGGAGTTTGGTGAGTAGTTGTGTGAAGTTCTTCATAATGTGTGTTTTTCGGTTGAGTTAGTGTGTTTGTTTCGTTGCTACATCCACCACAATGGGGATAAAACTATATAGGTCAACCCCTAAATCGAATTAAATGAAAAAAAACTTATTGACCGAGGTGAGATGGCTGTCATTCTCTGAGTTACGGCAAGTGTGTGTCGTTCGGTTATCATAGTTCAGCGTCATCCTTTCGAGGGTGGCGCTGTTTTATTTTCAAATACGCTTGACAGCCCGATTCAGCTAGTGCTTAATGGTGTTCTAATCCGCTTTAAGCCGCTGAGATTTACAGACCTTTCCGTTCGTCTAATTAATGAACACTCTATGTGAGGCCGTCCTAGAGCTTAAACTGGGGCGGCCTTTTTTTGGCCCACATAGATTATGAAAAAGAGAATGTTCAACACATACAAGCAAGTCGGCACAATGGCAGTAGTCGATATCTCCACTAAAAAGTTCCCCAAGGCGGAGATGAAGATAGACCTCGACGTCTGGCTTGATTTACTTGACCGAGGAATTGGTCGCTGTTCCGACAATGGAGCAGGTTACGCACAGACAAACTTCAATGGAAAACAGAAGCAAATCCACAAGATCATCACACCGCACTTCAATTTGACGGTAGATCACATTAATCACGACAAGCTAGATAATAGACTGTCTAACCTTCGAGATGCATCCTACGAAGATCAGGCCAAAAACAACTCGTTGAGAAAAACAAATAAGACAGGCGTTTCTGGGGTTATCGCGTACGCAGGAAAGAAGGCAACAACTTGGAGGGTTCGCATTAGAGCGGAAGGCAAGAACCTTGCCCTCGGTACATTTAAGACCCTAGCGAAAGCCACTGCCGTACGCAAGGCCGCTGAGGTCAAATACGGCTACCACCCTCTACACGGAGCTAAATAATCATGAACTACTCATTCAACACTCAACACGCAGTTCAATACGGACTCGACGAGGCTGTGATGCTTCACAATCTCCTGTTCTGGCTAGCTAAGAATAAGGCTAATGGCAGTAATATCCATGACGGTAAGGTTTGGACATTCAACTCTGCATCAGCATTCGCTGAACTGTTTCCATTTTGGAAAGAGCGTAAGATCGCAAGGATACTCTTAAGCCTAGAAGGACAGGGTGCAATTGAGTCTGGCTGCTACAATAAGGCTGGGTACGATAAGACCAAATGGTACTCTAGCCCGCTCCTAGACTCATTAACCAATTCTGTCCAATCGATACACCAGATTTGTCCAATCGATACACCAGATTTGTCCAATCGATTAACCAGTTCTGTCCAACCTATACCAAATGATAAAACACAGATAGAAAACTCAAATATAAAAGAGAGGTCTATTCCTTTCAAATCTGAAGATCAACTTCGCATCGAGAAGCTATTCGGTAAACGTGTCACGACTCCCATGGACAAGGCTGAGCTATCCGCTTGGGCATCCGCCAAAGGTATCGTAGCTGACATGACCGACCGTGAGTGGACTGAGCTAGAAGACTTCTATGCTGCACCGCAGGATAAGACCTACGCCCGCAAGACTCTCTCAACTCTTTTGAATAATTTGAGCGGAGAGCTTGACAAGGCATCAAACTGGAGTCACCAACACACCACAGCACAACGAAAGATCTCCAAACCTACTGTCTGGAGCTAACCTAAATACCGAACACACACACATGAATAACACCAACAACCACCCTCACAGCCTCCAGTCCGAGAACACAATCCTTGGACAGATGCTACAGCACGACGCAGCCTCGATCATTGGCGAAGGTATTACCAAGGACTGGTTCTACTCAGCCGACAACCAGATCATCTTCGAGTCCATCCGCTCGGTGTTCGATGCTGGTCAAGATATCGAAGAGCTGTCTGTGCTGCCAGTCCTTCAGGCTAACATGGCCAAGGCCCGCATGGATGTGGACACAGCGATGTCGATGCTCATGGCGTTGCCAATGGTCTACACGGCCACATGGGTATCAGCCATGCGCAACGTGAAGAACCTGTTCCTACAGCGTAAGATGATCCACGCCACACGCAGTATGCTGGAGAACCTCCAGAAGCCACTGGCGTCCTCTGAGGATATCAAGTCGGCCATCTCTGAGCCGATGAACGAGATATCTACCCTCACTCTTGCGGACGACGATAAGACGGCCAAGGAGGAGATCGTGGACTTCATTGGTCAGAAGATGAAGGAGCTGTCTGGCGAGGAAGAGCGTATCCCTGAGGAGTTTCGTGTCCACACTGGCATGAAGCAGCTCGACGAGACCCTCGGCTACATCGACCGCCGTCGGAAGGACAACAACATCATTATCGCAGCCCCATCCTCACGTGGTAAGTCAGCGTTAAAACGTCAGATCATCGTCCACAACCTGTTCAAGCACAAGGATTGGGTCATCGCTGCGTTCCTGCTTGAGTCATCTAAGGAAGACTTCTGGCACAACACAGCCTGCTCCTACGCTAAGATCAACACACGCCAGCCTCTCAACACAGTTGAAGGTAGGAAGCAGACCCTGTACCTCAGGTGCTTGAATATGCTCAAGGAAGAGACCGACAAGCGCTTGTTCCTGTTCGATTCACCTGAATCCCTTGAAGGTGTGCAGACACGCTGCCGTGAGATTGCTGCGAAGTGTGGCAAGATTGACATCCTATGCGTTGACTATATCCAGATCATGGATTCATCGGGTAAGACTAAGGGCAACCGTGAGACTGAGGTGGCCGCAATGTCAGGTGGCATCCAGCGCCTACAGAAGAGCCTCAAGTGTGTTGCATTTAGCGGCACTCAGCTCAATGAGGATGGATTTGCCAGAGAGTCACGTGCGATCTTCAATGACGCCACGATCTTCTGGAGACTGGAGCGACCAGAGCGCAACAAGAGCGGTCAGGTGCAGGAGGATGGCCAGAACGTGTATTGGCAGACCGTGCAACAGGTCAAGTGCCGCAACGGTATCCTAGCCACCGCCCAGATTAACTTTGAGGTGACACATCAGACGATGACGGACGCTTAGTCCACCTCGGCCCGAACCATCTGACAGCGAAATGCATCTTCCACGCCCTAAACTTACCTACGCCACAGACGAGCATTGCCTGCTTAAAGATGTCAGCAGCCTCTACGGAGTCGTACACGCACTCACCCTTGTGTCCTTGGACACACAGGAGGTCATGGACGACCGCAGCGGCTAGGTATTTACCGAAGGGTGGAAACCTTGACCAAAATGCCTTGGGGACACTTGCCCCGTCACTCTCGAACCCTGCTGGCACTTCAATTTCGTCACCGCTATCGGTGTAGAAGACGAGCGCCTCATTAAGAGTTACTGTGCGGATATAGTCTCCTCCCTCTAGCTTGTGAGAAATAGAGGCGTCCAGTTCGTTGAAGAAATGTGCGCTCATGGGAGTAGTGGAACATCAATATCAGCGTCTGTCGAGACAGCTTTTTCTATGACGTTGCCTGCTCCCTGTGGAGAGTAGATGAAGACGTCCCCCTTATAGGCACAGCCCGATAAAAACAAAATTGCCGCAACTGCTAGGAAAAAAAGGAGTTGGGCTTTAGTTCTGGTCATCCGATGATGTTGGGTTGACGTTTACGTGGATTGCTCTTGGCGTAGGAAGATGACACCTTGCGGTTGTCCGTTGGTCGAACGGCTCTGGGGCGTGGCTTGCTTAGCTTGCCCCGTACTGCCTCTGAGATGCCCTGTACGGGCTTTGAGGGTTTTGCAGGGGTATTGACCTGCTTTTTCTCCGCGGAAGCCTTCACGGGCTTCTTAGTGGCCTTCTTCTTAGCTACTTTCTTCACCGCTTTCTTGGTTGTTTTACTGTAGGCCATAATTTATTCAGACAGAGATTCAACGTATAGTAAAGCCGAGTTGATGGTAATGTTAGCAGTAGCGTCAGTTGAGACCCATAATTCTATAGAACCAACACCTGTCGCGCTATGGATGGCTTGGATTGGCATAGTCGTGGGCTTCCCAGTACCAAGTCCGTTAATTGAGAACGGATGGCCAATCGGCGATCCCGCGTAATAAATTTGAAAGCTAGCGATGACATTGGAAGCAAGCTCGATGCTTATCTCCGCTGAAATCTTGATTCTGTCAAACTCATCTCCCGATGCATAAATAACATTAACCAGATTGTTGGCTTCGTCAGCCGTAATGCGTCCAGCAGTGCTAATTACGTTGGTGTCCCAAGTGTCGAGCTTTAGAGGGCTTGTGGTTGCCGCAAAAGTTGCTGGTGAAACTGTTGAGATGGAAGCATACGCAGCAGTATTGCGTTCAACTATGATGTAATTTGTGCCGTCACTGTAAAACGTGATGGACTCGTGGATGATCCCCAAGACAATGTCATTGGCATTAGAATCAATCAGATCGGTGGATGTGATGGTCAACACATTAAGCCCATTGGTGAGGCGCTTTACCGTGAAGTGACGGTTCGCAACACTAGCCGCTGCAGGTAACGACATGGTGACGTCTCCTGAGGGTAAATTAACCCCCGTGACGGTTGCCGAGATGAGGCCATCTATTGATACGGTGGCATAGGTAGGCTGAAAAGCCTCCAGCACGCCGAGGCGACCGTCGGCATCAGCACCGTTGAAGTTTACAGCAGCCTTGACCTCGTTGAGGTTGGCAGACGATACAAGACCGTCGGCTGTGGTTCCGCCGTTTTCGACCTTGTCTGTGTAAGTGATTGCTGAGTATGACATAATTTATTTTTTAAGTTGATATTATTTAGCTATGCTACAACAAAGACCCCGTTCACTAGAGACACCTTGCGGTTCGATAGAGTCCCTGAGTCATATAGGTAGATATGCTCGAACCCATAAGCTGGAGACCCTACCGTGCCTCCGCTAGAACCATCGGCAACTACACGGGGCCTGACGTTCGTGCCGCATACCAACTCCATCCCAGAAGTGATATTGGCAGCCGATTCCACGTTCTTAGAATCGTAGAGACTTAATATGTTCGAGTTGTCAGCATCTCGAAAGAAAAGACTCTGCCCCGCTGCTTTCTTAAACACACGCTGCCGTCCTACTTGTGTGGTCATTACGTTCTCATGCGCGAAGGAGTCGAGCGGGTTGAACGTATCAAATAGGTCAAAATAAGTCCGTGGAGTAAATAATGACTTGTCCGACGAAGACCATACTTGGGAGATCATTCTTAAGTCGGTAGTCTCCACCCCCCCAGCATAGGTTGCCCATACTTGATCTGATGCTCGAGGAGATGCGATAACAACCCCTGTCTCAAACTGACAGTTAAGAAACTGGGCATCGTCGCAAGCACCTATGAAAGCATTAAATGGCTCGCCGTTTGCGTTCTGTGTTTTGAAGTTATTAAACACATATCCACGCAAAGGGAATCCGCTCATCTCAAAAGCCGCCCCTGCTTCAGAGAACCCTAAAGATGTGGCTAATTGACCCGATACATGGCACAGTCCCGACACGTAGCTGTTTTCAAATATAGAACCTGCGATACCTGTACCTCGCTTATTGGGTCGCATCAGGGTATTTCCAGCAGGCAGGGCAGGAGTCACTCCTGTAAATGTAAGTTTGTCGCCAGCATAGGAAAGTCCTGTGTATTGATAGTCAGCACCACCTGTCAACTCAAAGTAGCCTGATGTGGGCCAAAAATGGGAATCGTGCCACGGGATCTCTAACGTGGAACTTGTCACGTTCGTAGTTGGAGTGTAGTCGTCAGCGCGGAGAACTAGACCTCGATACCCCTGTGCCTGCACTCCCCTAAAGGAACCACGCTCGCCCTGCGTATACTGGGCTAGTCCAGATTGAACACGGAGTATGGCAGCCTCCCGCCAGTAGCCTACGACCTGCACATTATTAAATGATTCGTACTGGGAGCCGTTTGAGTAAACACCTACGTCCCAGTCATCACCGAGGGAAGTGTTCCCAATGTCTGAATAGTCTGAATATCCGTCAGCTCCCATCCAAGGAGCAATACGAATGTTAGACATGCCCCAGTATGCAGGAAAGGTTTCGCCTTCGGATACCTGCTTGTGCGTGACTGCCGCAGAGAAGAGCTTGGGAGTAGCCTTCACTGTACCAGAAGCATCGGAGTTCATCCAGTTCGACAACTTGTAGGTGTCACCACCATCAACTCGCCAGCCTCCAGTTACAGGCTGGTCAGTGATAGCGTCAAAGGACTCCGTCTTAGCACCAGCACCTGCAAACAACAAGGAAGTACCTGACCACTGCTTCGGCCTATTATGAAACACGGTGTCCCACATACCGATGCCAGCACCCTGCAGGATGACACCGCTCGGTATCAACAGGGATGCCGTGCATTTATATTTTCCAGCAGGGACGACCACTACGCCACCTACACCGTCAAGGGAGTCCAGCGCCGCCTGAATAGCAACCGTATCATCCGTCACCCCGTCGCCCACAGCACCGAAGTCCTTGACGTTCACTGTATCAGCGAAGCGGTCAGTAAGCAGCCGAGTGGTGGTGGAGCCTGTGGCGATTATAGTGCTGGCGCTGATGTCAGTACCAGTAAGAACGTTCGCTGTGCTTACAACGATCTCAGCGTTCACTGGTGGTGCGCTAGAGAACGTGATGGCGTCTGTGGTCGTGGACACCGTGTAAGCGTCTATAGGGGACTGCAGGACGCCGTCAATGCCTACAACGAAAGCTTGGGGAACCTCTGTCTGTGGGGTGAAGCTCAAAGGGAAGGTGACCGTAGTACCGTCTCCTACGTGACCGCTGGATGTCAGGTTGTTAATGCCACCGCCACCAGCCTCAAGCGCATCAATACGCCCGTCGAAGTCTGCTCCGTTGGCGTTGGTTACTGTCTTGATCTCATTAAGGTCGTCAGCACCGAAGCGTCCAGCTGGAGTTGCTCCGTTGTTCTCGACTTTGTCTGCGTAGGTGATTGATGAGTATGCCATGATTATTTGTTCCGTAGTTCTTTAATAAGCTTAATAGCTGCAATAGTCATGTACACAAAAGTGGCAAGACCAGCAAGTGTTCCAGATAATGCATGAAGATTTCCCAGTTCGATGGTAGCGACAAAGCCCCCTGTGCCTATGGTTGATTTGTAAAGAATATCCTGCATTGTTAATAGGTTGTATAAGATGATAGATCACCAACTGTGACAGTGTGTTTATTGGAATTTAAAGGACATGATGTCGATTAAGCTATCGTTGGCCCCAGATGAGTTGTAGTAATTGAGAGTGCAGTCAGTAGTCTCCGTGGAGTTTAGCCGCGCTTTTACAATGTACCTAATTGAGTATGGACGCCCATCAGCAAAACCCAACTCACTTCCGATTGTGCCGAAAGATGTGTATGTTGAATTGTAATTGCTGGCCGCCGATATGTCCCACGACCGAGCAGTCCACCCGCTGCGCCATTGGGACGCTGTGTTGTGCATGGTTGTTTCGTTGACCGCACTAATTGATAATTGCACATCCATTCCAGCAGTGGCGGAAGTTAGCAAAAACTCAGGGTCAAACGCTGGGCCGCCCTGAGCGTAGAAGCAAAGGATTTCGTATTCAAGATAATGGTCTCGACCCGCCTCAAGGTTCAGTGTTGCTATTGGCACTTTGCTTGTGGACCCTTGGGGAATTACGTAGTCGCCACGGTGTTGCTGGGTAAGATACTTTGACAGAGTACTTGTAACCGCAAAGCTTTGAACCGATGATAAAAAGTTATCCGACTTTAAGAACGGAGTTGCCCCGCCGCTAATGCTCTCATAGAATCTCAAATCAGTTGGCGCTCCGCTAGTTACCCATGTGTATCTAGCAGCGGCGAGCTGTTGCCCTGCATCCTCTGGTGGTGTTGCGTCCCATACTGCAATCTGTGCGGAGTTTTGCAGTAGGTGATTTAAATATGTCGAGTCATACGGGATGCCGTTCATGTCTCCCCCCGCACTCTCAGAGAAATTAGCCACAATCCCAATATCTTCAAAGCTTATTGGTGTTGATCTTTTGGCGGCAAGAGTGAAGTTTGATGTTCCAAGCCCGAACGACTCGCGCAGTTGTGCCTGTTCTGTGAGGGTAGGTGGTGTTCCTACTGGTGCGTTTCCTAGATCAATGCTCATGCCTCGTTGTAAGTTAAGTTAGTGCCATTGAAAACCAATGGCTGTCCGTTGAAAGAAAGTGATGCTCCAACCACCGATCCACCAGCCGACGTTGGTATAGTTGGTCGAAGTGTTGTGCTTATGGTGGATGTTATTGTGCCAGAGATCATACTTAGCGTTGGCGGATGTCTGTGATAGCGTAGTTGCAGTTACCCGTGCCGACCATAGTCAGACGCACATTGCCTGCTCCAGTCGTGTACAAGACGCCCTGTGCGGTCGTAAGTGCCGCTGGGACGTTGACCTCGCTGACCAGTGGAAGCCACTTGTCTACGCCGTTCTCGCTCCACTCTACGGTGA